>Ga0209181_10004206_pt1 | contig 21610 bp, 19 predicted proteins | sample MAT05_FD_187208 | JGI IMG/M metagenome (GOLD analysis project Ga0209181, IMG submission 187208) | Freshwater microbial communities from Lake Fryxell liftoff mats and glacier meltwater in Antarctica - MAT-05 (SPAdes) (version 2) | ecosystem: Environmental > Aquatic > Freshwater > Ice > Liftoff... | reverse complement strand
AGTTACCCGCCCAGACTTTGCCCTACCTGAAATTTTGCCAATGGCCATGGCCGCCCAGTTAAAATTCCCAACCCGGGCTGCCGCCATCCGAAACCTACATTTACCCACAAATGCTGAAGATTTAGAAAAAGCCCAAAATCGATTAAAATTTGAAGAATTGTTTTACCTCCAATTGCGGCATTTGCAAATAAAAAACAACCGCAACCGTGAAATAAAAGGAGTTGTTTTTGGCAACGTGGGAGACTTATTTAATGACTTTTACAAAAACCATCTGCCATTTCAACTTACCGATGCGCAAAAAAAGGTAATTAAAGAAATACACGCCGATATGCGAAGCGGTAAACAAATGAACAGGCTCTTACAAGGAGATGTAGGCAGTGGTAAAACCATAGTTGCGCTATTAATTATGCTTTTGGCGGCCGACAATGGATTCCAAGCTTGTTTGATGGCGCCCACTGGCATTTTGGCTGCACAACATTATTACAGTTTAACAGAATTGCTAACACCTATGCATATAAGGCCCATTCTGCTTACAGGCGCAACAACAAAAAAACAACGCAAAGCCATTTTAGAAAATTTAAAAAATGGAGATATCCCCTTTTTAATTGGCACGCATGCTTTGATAGAAGAAGATGTTGAATTTCAAAACTTAGGCCTTGTGGTTATCGACGAGCAACACCGATTTGGCGTGGCGCAAAGGGCAAAACTATGGAAAAAAGGCAATATTGTGCCGCATGTATTGGTTATGACCGCCACCCCTATTCCTCGCACACTTGCTTTGACGGTTTATGGCGACTTAGAGGTGAGTGTAATTGACCAACTGCCGGCAGGTAGAAAGTCTATTGTAACTGTGCATAGGCACGAGAATACCCGCCCATTAATTATGCAATTTGTGAAAGAACAAATTGCCAAAGGACGGCAAATTTATATCGTTTTCCCATTGATAGAAGACAGCGAAAAACTGGACCTAAAAAGTTTAATGACAGGTTATGATAGAATAACTGAATACCTTTCACCACCCGATTACAAGTTTAGCATGGTGCATGGTAGGTTGAAACCCGATGAAAAGGATGCAGAAATGGTGAAGTTTAAAAACCACCAAACCGATATTATGGTAGCAACTACCGTGATAGAGGTAGGCGTAAACGTACCTAATGCAACGGTTATGATTATCGAAAATGCAGAACGTTTTGGTTTGGCTCAATTGCACCAATTGCGCGGCAGAGTGGGCCGCGGGGGCGACCAAAGTTATTGCATTTTGGTTACTGGGAGCAAACTTAGCGACGGCGCAAGAAAACGATTGAAAACCATGGTACGAACAACAGATGGCTTCGAAATTGCCCAGGTGGATTTAGAATTAAGAGGTCCTGGTGATATGGACGGTACCCGCCAAAGTGGACTTCTGGATTTAAAATTGGCGGACATTAGAAAAGATGAAAAATGGCTGTTATTGGCAAGGCAAGCGGCCATTAATCTACTTGATAAAGACCCTATGCTTATGAAACCAGAACATTTTATGGTGCGCAATGAATTGAATAAAATTCCACACCGGACTGTTTGGAGTAAAATATCATGAATGCACTTTCACTGCTGATTTCCACCCAAGTTAGTCCACAATATCCCAAAGCTGAAATGTGCGTACATTTCCTCTAGAACTCATACCCAATGCCAGCACATCGGCCAAGGTAATTCTTAAAAACCTGCCTTGAGCAATGTTGTATTGAAACTCTTGCTCGCTGTTTAATCCCACAGATTTCAGGTCAGTTACAGGCTCCCCAGCGGGTGTTTTACTTCTTAAATAGGCCTTTGCTTCTAGCATTAACTCTTTCTTTTCATCGGGCCCTGCAGTGTTTATTGCTTTAAATAATACAGAATTTTTGGTTCCAGGCATACGCGCGGTAGTTAAATTTCCCAAAATAAAATAATCTTTATCGGAAATAGGAGAACGCACCGCTTTTACCCGCAACAATTCAATGTCTGAATTAAAGGTATCACCACACAGGCTAAACATATTGCTAATTTCTGAAATGGCCATTCTGCGAACTGTGATTTCTTTGTTTACCGAATCTTTCAATTCATTAAATTCATCGGAAGTAATAATTCCTTGGCGCACCTGCACCGAATAAAAACTTACCATTAAATCGCGATACACCTTCCAATTGCGCAGATATTTTACTTTCCCACTTGGGGCAAAATCAATCTCAGCTTGTATCCTGCGCAAAGTATCTGCATTGGGTACAGGCATTTTCCCATATTCATCTATGGTGGTTTTTACTTTGTATTGATATGGTTTGCCCGTATTTTCAAAAATTAAAAATACGGTATCCAAAGTATTGGCTACAAAATAATTGTTGCCGTTGTCAATGTATTCAGATTTTACCAAGCGGTAGGTAAAGGACTTTTTTTGGCATAAATTGGAAATAGGATAAATGGTATCTTGCCCAAAAACAGGCATATAAGCGATAAATAGCGCGAATGAAATTATGAAAAATCGAATCATACAATTAATAGACGACAAATACAGGCAAAATGTTTACCAAACTTTTCACATCCATCCAAAACCAATCCCAAATTGCATGTAAGTGCGATTTAAAATGCTCTTTTTTTCAGCCCCCGAAAACCTGTAATTTATACCAGGCTTGGCTCCGGCTTCTACTTTAAAACCAATTAACTTTCTTCGAAAAAAACCCGATATGCGGTAACCCAAATTGGATTTGTCTTTTACAATCACCAAAAAATTTTGGTTGGGATACCCATTGCTTTCAGATTTTATACTAATTTCTTTGGCAACCTCATTCATCTTCGCATAAATAAGTTCAACCCTAAATTCTGTAAAAGTTTTCATGCGCCTAGATTTTCTTTGACTGGACGGCAGTATTGCCGTTACTTTCATATTGGTGGATGTATTTAATACAAACCCAACTGCATATTCAGAAAATGCATAGGGAACAGCCACTTGTTCTAAAAATGAAACTTTGTGCGTTTCCAAATTTTCAAACCGGATGGAGGTGTTAGGATCTAGGCCGGTATTAAATACGCCCCTCCCAAGGCGGTAACTTCCCGTAATTCCCAAATTCCATAACACCTTCACCGGAAAATGAAAGTCGTAATTCCAAGCGCCTTCGCCAGCTGTAAACGTTTTGATTTTGTCAATCGTTCGCCGCCCAAGAAACACCCTGGCTCCTACTTCCAGTGTGCGTGTGTCAATAACTTTCTGAAACTGCCATCCCAGTTGAAATTGATTGGTCACCGCACCATGAAACATAACCCATTTGCTGGGCCTAAAATGCAAATCTGCAAAGGCAGACGGTAACATCACGCCTCCTTCAAGCCCTTGAATTTCGAAAGCTCCTCCTGCCAGAAGTGATACTTTCATTCTTAGGGGTTGGTTGTAGTTGACGTTTATCCGCCCTTGTATGGTATCCTCGTATTGACCTTGTTGCGAAAAACAAAACAATGGCCAAAAGAGTAGTACCCCAAATACCCTCCGCATTATTTGCAAGTTATTGCATTTTATCGGATTTTTACACACAATTCAATATTATTTTTTATACAACTACCCAATTCATTGACTGTGTGACTTTTATCGAAAAATAAAATGTAAGTATTTGGCTTTTATTTGCCTCGGTTGTATTTTAAAAATTGCTTTTATTGCGAATATTTTTTTGGAAAGCCTTCTATTTAGGCTTTTCCATGGGTAAATTTTTATGGAACGTTTCTAAAACCCCTATCTTTGCAGCCGTGAACCAAGATCAATTTAAGGATTTAAGAGGCCGTGCAGAGGCCCTGAGGAGGTATCTTTGACATCGAACGCAAATTAGCCGAAATAGCCGACGAGGAAGAGCAAACCCTAGATCCTGATTTTTGGAATGATCCCAAAAAAGCAGAAACACACTTAAAAAAAATCAAAGAAAAAAAAATCTGGACAGATGCTTTTAAAAGTATCATGGATGGTTTTGGAGATTTAGAAGTATTGGTTGAATTTGCCAATGCTGGGGAAGTTGAAGCTGGCGAAGTGGATGAATCATTTGCAATATTAACAGATTCGGTTGAAAAACTTGAATTTAAAAACATGCTGCAAAGCGAGGAAGATCACCTCAGTTGCATTATAGAAATCAATTCTGGCGCTGGGGGTACAGAAAGTTGCGATTGGGCAGAAATGTTGATGCGCATGTACATTATGTTTGCCGAAAAAAATGGTTTTAAAGTTAAAGAATTAGATAGAACCGACGGTGAAGTTGCGGGTATTAAATCTGTATCCTTGGAAATTGAAGGCGAATTTTCTTACGGCTATTTAAAAGGTGAAAATGGTGTGCATCGCATGGTGCGAATCTCTCCATTTGATAGCAATGCACGCAGACACACTTCTTTCGTATCAGTCTATGTTTACCCTCTCGTAGACGATACCATAGAAATTGAAGTAAAACCTGCAGATGTAATTTTGCATACTTCGCGCAGTGGTGGTGCAGGTGGTCAAAATGTAAACAAAGTTGAAACCAAAGTGCAGTTAACGCATATTCCGTCAGGAATAGTAGTTGTTTGCCAAGTAGATAGAAGTCAGTTGGGCAACAGAGAATTAGCCATGCAAATGCTAAAAAGCCGATTGTACGAGCAAGAAGTGCAGAAGCGAAATGCAGCGCGCGCGATTGTTGAAGACAGCAAAATGAAAATTGAGTGGGGTTCCCAAATTAGAAATTATGTTTTTCATCCCTACAAATTGGTAAAAGATGTGAGAACTGGCGAGGAAACCAGCAATGTTCAAAATGTGATGGACGGCGATATTTGGCCATTTATCAAAAGCTATTTGCTACAATTGTCGGGCAACGAAACCAAGAAAAAATAATCACAATTTGTACGATAAAATAATTGTACAAAAACTACTCAACCTATAGCCTTCTTTTCCATATCCAAATCCAGGAATGACGCCTTTGGATTGCCGCGAAAATTGATTTTCACCTGTAATTCCGCGCAATCCCAACAGCATTTTATATTCAAACCTCTTTTTGATGAACATGGCAATTCCATAAGAACCTTCAATCCCATTTAGGGTTTTATTTTTAAACTTTTCGTTAAAAATAGCGTTGCCCCATACTGGATTTTCGATGCTAATTTGGTTATTGGCATTGTACTTTCCGAAAATTAAATTGGCGGCGATTACTCCATTTATTATGCCTTGCTTATTGCCAAAATAAAATTCAGCACCTGGCTTTATGTAATACCCATCCGTCTGCACTTTGTAATTGCTTCTCTCTTTGGTAAAATCTCCGTAACCTAGAGAAATTCTAGGGTATATGCGAATATTCTCCTTGTGCTTTGCCACGGCAACTACCTCAAATGGAATATGATTCATGCTAGAAAAATTGCGAATATATTTTCCCAGTTCTAATCCCAATTGAAATTTTAAACCTTGCGCACGAACAGAAAAACTACCCAAAATGAGAATAAAAATAAATGCAAAATTCAAATTATTTTTCATTTCTTTCCGAACAATTGAATAAACCCTGAATTTTCAAAATTTTGAAATGAATCCGATTTATACGGGAGATGAACATGTGTTTTGCCATCTCTGTTTCCCAGCCAATGCGCAGTGTATGCCACATAGTAAAGCTTTGTTTGTATTCCATATATTTTTCTGCAATTGTCAAAAAACAAATCCTGGCTGGAATAATAAACGGTAACCGTATCTGAAATTCCCTTATAAGTGAGTTGGGCTTTAGAAACAGTATCCTTAGGGTTTACAAAAAAGTATCTAGAAAATCCAGATGGATTTGTAAGTGAATTCCCAGCATTGGGATTCGGTGCATCTATTACGGACAAATCTAAAGAATCTAAAAAAGAAAAATTCCCATTGCTCGTATCTCCCACGGTTAGTGCAAATTTACCATCCCCCAAAAAGCGGCTCCGGCAGCAATTCGATGCCAACAATGGAAGTATTAAAATAAACAGTGCGAAAACGAGTTTAATTGTGCGAAACCTATTCATAGTATATTAAAATTATCACGGTCAAACAACACTGGAAATTCATTTCGAAATTCCAACAAACTTTCAAAATTTAATTCTTTGGTAATTACCATTTCAATATCGATTTGTTTTCCCAAGACAGTTCCTTTTGCATCTACAAACATACTATTTCCATTGTGTTCTATTCCACTACCGTCTGCTCCTAACCTATTTACACCAGCCACAAAGCATTGGTTTTCTATGGCCCTGGCTTGCAATAATTTTTCCCAAACCGAAATACGGACCGTTGGCCAATTGGCAACAAACAACATCAAATGGGCTTCATCTGTATTTCTGCACCAAACTGGAAAACGCAAATCGTAACAAACAAATGGCTGTATTTTCCACCCTTGGTATTCAATGCAGATCTGTTTATTTCCTGGGGAATAATGTTCATTTTCAGAACCGTGTGAGAACAAATGTCTTTTGTCATACGTATATTTTATTTCACCATTTTCCACCCAAATAAACCGATTGTAAAATTTCCCTTTTTCATGTGTTGACAAACTGCCGCAGACAACCCTGTTTTTAGAATGTTTTTTCATCCATTGCACTGCTTCTCCATCCATACTTTGGGCATACACTTCTGGCTGCATTGTAAATCCAGTGGCAAACATTTCTGGCAAAACCACAATTCCATCTTTTTCAATGGGGGATATCAAAGCTTCAAAATGTTTCAAATTGGCATCCGAATCTTGCCAAGCCAAATGGGCTTGTATCAAATGAATTTTCAAATTGCGCATAATATTTCTGCCGCTTTTTCTAACGTTTCGTCCCCTTTTGCAAAACAAAATCTCAATATTTGATTGTCCGTTTTATCATGATAAAATGTACTAATAGGGATCCCAGCAATGCCATTATCCTTGGTCATTTTGACGGCCATTTCCATGTCACTCAGTTTTTCAATTTTGTCATATCCCAACAATTGAAAATAACTACCGCAACAAGGCATTAATTTAAATCTTGATTTTTTTATTAAACTTCGAAACAAATCTCTTTTCTGCTGATAAAATTTCCCCAAACCCAAATAATGTGCTTCATTGTCCAAGAAATCTGCCAACGCATATTGCACAGGCGTCATAGCGGTAAATGCCACATATTGATATATTTTTCGCAATTCTGCACTCAGTTTTTCGGGCGCAATGATATACCCCATTTTCCACCCGGTGGCATGGTAAGTTTTGCCAAACGAAGAAATAATAAGACTGCGAGAGGCCAATTTTGGATACCTAGCCACACTTTGGTGTTCAAATCCATCAAAAATTATGTGCTCGTAAACTTCATCACTGATAATTACAATGTCTGTATTTTCTACAAGTTTCTCTAATTGTGCCATATCCTGCGCACTAAAAACCGAGCCACTTGGGTTGTGAGGCGAATTGATAATAATTGCCCGGGTTTTAAAATTGATGAGTTTTTTAATCTCATTCCAATCAATGTTAAAGTTTGGAAACTTAAGCTTTGAAAATACTGCCTTGCCCCCATTTAATTCAATCGCTGGCAAATAGCTATCATAGGCCGGCTCTATTACTATAACCTCGTCGTTTTCGCGCACTACTGCGCTAATGGCACAAAACAAACCCAAAGTCCCGCCTGGAACAATGGTAACCTCGGTTTGCCAATCGTATTGAGCTGAATACAACTTTTCTGTTTTAAGGGCAATCTTTTTCCGTAATTCTGGAACTCCAGCCATTGGGGCATATTGGTTATACCCCTTTTTCATATAATGGTGAACCAAGTCTATCAATTCCTTGGGACAATTGAAATCAGGGAATCCTTGACTCAAATTTAAGGCGTTATGCTCTGCGGCCAATCCCGTCATGGTTGTGAAAATGGAATTTCCAGTGCTTGGAAGTTTGGTGATAATACCGGCGGTTGTTTCCATAAAATAACGGTAAAAATACAAAAATAGATGTTTATATGCATCCCATTTTGTCCACTTTTGAAAATACTTATATACCTGCAAATTTTTTAGCCAAATGAAATCATTATATATCTAACACTTACAAAAATAATTGTATATTTGTTTAAACTATATTTGTTTAAACAAATATAAACCTTTTACTTTGCTATCCTAATATACAAACATGACAACTAAAGTAAATTCCGCAAACACGAGCACATGGACCATAGATGCAAGTCATTCTGAGGTGCATTTTAAAGTAAAACACTTGGTTATTTCAACCGTTACTGGCACCATTGGCAAATTTGAAGGCAGCCTGGAAATGGCGAACGACGATATTACCACGGCAAAAGCTTTTTTTTCTGCAGATGTAGAAAGCATTAGTACAGGAGATGCCCAACGTGACGGACATATCCAATCGGGTGACTTTTTTGATTTAGCCAATCACCCAAAAATGTCTTTTGAAAGCACATCTTTTGAAAAAACCAATGAAGAAGGCCAATATAAAATGCATGGCAACCTTGATTTTCATGGCGTGAATCATCCAACAACTTTAGACGTAGAATTTGCAGGTACCAACAAAGATCCATATGGAAATACGAAAGCCGTTTATTCTATAAGTGGTAAAATTAGCCGCAAAGAATGGGGACTGGTATGGAACGTAGGTTTAGAAACTGGTGGCTGGCTGGTAAGCGACGAAGTTCGCATACAAAGCGAGATTCAGTTGATGAAACAAGCTTAAATTATTACAAACTTTTTATAAATAAAAGCCTCGGAAACGGGGCTTTTTTTATGGCAAAAAAACAAATTTGGCAGTGCACCTGTGCATTTAAAAACGATTCTGAACCACATTCTAAATTTTCTAAAGATCCAACTATTCCCTAAATTGCGTGCCTAAATGCTGCCACTTTCTGTCGTAATTATTACTTACAATGAAGCATCAAATATTGCGGACTGCATTCAATCCGTTCAATCCATTGCGGATGAAATTCTTGTATTGGATAGCTTTTCTAGCGACAAAACGCTTGAAATTGCTGAATCAATGGGTGCAAAAGTAATAAGCCATACTTTTGATGGACATATACAACAAAAAAATCGGGCAAAAGATTTGGCAAAAAATGATTGGGTATTGAGTTTGGATGCCGACGAAAGGCTGAGTGATAAATTAAAAATTAGTATTCAAAACGCATTACAAGATCCCGTAAAAAATGGCTATACAATGAACCGTTTGAATTTTTTTTGTGGCAAACCCATAAAAACTTGTGGTTGGTATCCAGACAACAAACTGCGTCTTTGGAAAAAAAACGAGGGCAATTGGGGAGGCACAAACCCGCATGACAGGTTTGAATTAAACGGAAATCAAAGCACCGAAAATTTAAAAGGGGATATCCTCCATTACACATACCCCACCAAGGTATCGATGAAAAACCAGGTACAAAAATTTGCAAACATTGCTGCCGTACAGAATAAAAACAAACCCATTGCATATCTCATTTACAAAATGGTTTTTAGCACTCTTTTTAAATTTATTCGCAGCTATTTTTTAAAAGCTGGACTTACGGATGGCGCCGATGGTTGGTATATATGTACCCAACAAGCCAAAGAAGTTTATTTAAAATACCGAAGGGCTTTGGCGTTAAAATCCACCAATTCTTAAACCCAATAAAAATCTGCCATCACACTTGCATTAAAACATACCACCTATATTTTTGAAGCTGGCTGTGACGAGGCGGGTAGAGGTTGTTTGGCTGGGCCAGTGGTTGCCGCGGCGGTCATTTTACCCGAGGACTTTTACCATCCTTTGCTCAACGATTCTAAGCAGGTAAGCAAGAAAAATAGAGAAGAATTGAGGTTGTATATCGAATCAGTAGCCATTGAATGGGCCATAGGGATTTGCAGTCCGCAAGAAATAGATAAAATAAACATTTTAAAGGCTTCTTTTTTGGCCATGCACAAAGCTTTAAATCAATTAAAAAGCAATGTGCAATTTATTTTGGTAGACGGGAATAGGTTTACACCCTACAAATCCGTTCCCCATGGCTGCATGGTAAAAGGCGATTCAAGGTTTGCGAATATAGCGGCTGCCAGTATTTTGGCAAAAACCCACCGCGACGAAATCATGGAAAAACTACACATAAAAAATCCCGCATATGGATGGAATAACAATGCAGGCTACCCTACCCTTGCGCATAGAAATGCCATTCGAGAATTTGGTATAACACCCCATCACAGAAAGACTTTTCGGCTTCTTCCAGAACAATTGACATTGTTCTGATGGGATATGCGAAATGGAATGTGTAAATTGCAAACCATTTCATGAAAAAAATTATTTTCGCTTCATTTGTCTTTGTCTTTTTATGCATGGTGGTAATGACTGTTTTTAACATTCGAAACGGAAACTGGCAACCCAAAATTTCTAAGCAGAAATCACCAAAAATTATAGAGCAAGGCCCAATAGAAGCAAATGCAACGCTGGTAATTAAAACAAAGACCATTGAACACAACTCACTATTGAAGCAAGAATTAGAATCTTCTGTGGGCAGCACAGAAGGTATGGAAGATGATGCGATTGAAAGAATTGAATGGGAATTAAAAAAACTGCGTGACCCTGTAACAGGGCATATTCCAGAAAAAATGAGGTTGAGAGAATTGGCATTCGCTGCAACTTTGCCCACAGATGAAATCGCAGGGCTTCATGCCAGGAGTATTCCAAACTGGACTAACAGAGGGCCATGGAATGTTGGCGGCAGAACAAGGGCATTTGGAGTGGATGTGAGCAATGAAAATAGGCTTTTGGCGGGAGCCGTTTCTGGAGGCATGTGGCTGAGTACAAATGGAGGCGGAACCTGGGCAAAAACAAGCGACGCATCAGTATTAAAAAGTGTCACTTGTCTTGCACAAGATACCCGAACTGGCCACACAAAAACTTGGTATTATGGCGGTGGCGAAGGTTCTGGTGCTTCTCCCAGCGGTGACGGTGCTTATTACAATGGGGATGGATTGTCTAAATCTGAAGATGGTGGTTTAAGTTGGACCCCAATATTGTCTACCACAAATGGCAGCCCACAATCGTTTTCTACAAATTGGCAGATTGTATGGAATCTAGCCTCAGACGTATCTGCCCCAGACACCCAAAATAGAATTTATGCTGCATGCTATTCTTCCATTTATCGAAGCAACAATGGCGGAAAAGATTGGACCACCCTTTTTAGCAGTGGCGGATACTATACAGACGTAACTGTTTCTAAAACTGGAATTGTATATGCGACTTGCAGCTCCGATGGTGCACAAAAAGGAATATGGAGATCTGAGGATGGAATAAATTTTGTAAAAATTCAACCCAAAAATTTTCCTACCAGTTTTAAGCGAATGGTCATTTGCATTGATCCCAATGACGAAAACAAAGTGTATTTTCTTTGCCATACGCCGGGTTTTGGAAAAATATCTACCAATTATTTGGGCGATAAGGAATACAATAGTTTTTACACTTATAATTATATCAAAGGCAATGGAACTGGGGATACAGGTGGTTATTGGAGGAACATTTCTGCAAACCTTCCATCTACCGGTGGGCAATTCGACAAATGGAATGTGCAAGGCGGATACGATATGGTGGTGAAAGTTAAGCCAGGCGATTCTAACACCGTATTTATTGGAGGCACCAATTTATACCGCAGCACCAGCGCTTTTAAAGATTCGATTAATACTACTTTTATTGGGGGGTACGAGCAGTTTTCAAAACTGCCAACCATAAACGGTTATGCCAACCACCACCCCGACCAACACGGGATCGCATTTTCTCCAAGTAACCCAAATAAAATGTTCAGTTACAATGATGGTGGCATATCTATAACAGACAACAATTCTTCCGCGACCGTGGTTTGGAATTCTTTGAACAACGGATATTTGTCTACCCAGTTTTATACAGTAGCAATAGACCACGCCACCACTGGAAATAACGTTATCATAGGGGGTGCGCAAGACAACGGAAGTTGGTACATTAACAGTGCAGACCCTGCGAGTCCATGGGTTCAACCACGGGGCGGCGACGGATCCTATTGTGCTATTGCAAACAACAGAACTGCTTATTATTTTTCAATCCAAAACGCCAAAATGATGAGAACAACTTTGGATGCGAATGGAAATAAAACCGCTTTTACCCGCATTGATCCAATTGGAATCAAAGGTTTTGAATTTATCAATCCATTTATTTTAGACCCAAACGATAACAATTTGATGTATTTAAGTGGCGGAAAATATTTGTGGCGCAACAACAACCTTTCGGGAATTCCGATGGTCGGTGGTTGGGATTCCATTTCTACAAATTGGGTAAAATGGAAAGATTCAATTCCAGTGGCAAACGTGAAAATTTCGTGTATTACGGCATGTAAAACACCAGCCAACCGGATTTACCTTGGCACCAACAACCGCAAATTGTACAAAATAGACAATGCAAATACCGGCACGCCAGCCTTGGTTGACATTACCTCTGCAACCTCTGGCAATATTTTTCCTGCGGGAGGTAATATAAATTGTGTGGCTGTGGACCCAAATGATGGCAACAAACTGATAGTGGTTTTTAGCAACTACAATATTTACAGTGTTTTTTACAGTGCCGACGGTGGAACTACATGGAGCAAACAAGCCGGCAATCTTGAACCTTCTGATGGCAGTGGACCTTCTATTCGTTGGGCTTCCATAGTTCCAGTTTCGGATGGTACCATTTATTTATTGGCCACGAGTACCGGCATTTATGCAACTGCAAATCTTGCTGGGACGAATACAGTGTGGGTGCAACAAGGAACTAATACCATTGGAAATGTTGTTTGTGGCATGTTTGATTACAGAACTACAGACGGATTGGTGGTTGTCGCAACGCATGCCAATGGCATTTTTTCTGCGAATTACACTACAGTAAATAATATTGTGAAATCCAAAGATTTTGCCAACAACTCGAACCCTATTTCTATTTATCCAAACCCTGTAAAAAACAAGCTAAATATCCATTGGGAATTTACCCAATCTACAGCCATAAAAATTGAAATATTGGACAATTGTGGCAGATTAATTTCCCGTGAAATAATTGCGAATCCATCAACAGGGATGCCCGATTTTACAATAGATGTCTCCAAATTAAATTCGGGAACTTATTATTGTTCTGTAATCGCTGATACAAGCAAAAAGACGATGCCATTTATTATCCTAAAATAATTTTTTTACTTCTAAAGTGCTTAGAAAATTTGCATTAAAATCCGCACTTAAAACGTTAACTTCGCACCCAAATTCATGGCCGAAAAGATTCTTATTCTAGATTTTGGTTCCCAATTCACACAACTTATTGCCCGACGTGTAAGGGAATTGAATGTGTATTGCGAAATTCACCCTTTCAATCATTTCCCAGAACCAGACCATTCTGTAAAAGGAATTATTTTAAGTGGCAGTCCTAGTTCTGTAAACGAGGAAGATGCTCCAAGTATAGATTTAGATCTTTTTTTAAATAAGTTTCCCATTTTGGGTGTATGCTATGGTGCGCAACTTATGGCAAAAAAACTTGGCGGCGAAGTGGCAAGAAGTGCACATAGGGAATATGGTAGGGCTACATTGCAACAAAGCGGAGAATCGAATGCCCTGCTGGATGGATTGAGTTACGAATCGCAAGTGTGGATGAGTCATGGAGATACAATTACCCGTTTGCCCGAAAACACAACCACCATAGCTACAACAGGTTCCATCCCAGTTGCCGCATTCCAATTAAACGATTATAAAAGTGCTTATGGTATTCAGTTTCACCCAGAGGTTTACCATAGTGTTGAAGGCAAAGAATTGTTGGCCAATTTTTTATTTAAAATATGTGGACTTACAGGCGATTGGACACCGGGTCACTTTATTGAAGAAACGGTACAAAATATACGAAAAACTGTAGGCAACGATACCGTGATTTTAGGGCTTTCTGGCGGGGTAGACAGCTCAGTGGCCGCGCTTTTGCTGCACAAAGCCATAGGCAAAAAACTGCAATGTATTTTTATAGACAACGGCCTTCTTAGAAAAGACGAATATGCCCAAGTGCAAGATGCGTATAAACAATTAGACCTGCAAGTACATGCAATTAACGCAGCGGACAAATTCTATAGCCAACTTCACAATGTTGTAGATCCAGAATTAAAACGAAAAGCCATTGGCCGTGTTTTTGTCGAAGTTTTTCAGGATGAAGCACTCAAAATACCAGATGCTAAATGGCTGGCTCAAGGAACCATTTACCCGGATGTTATCGAAAGTGTGAGTGTAAAAGGCCCTTCCGCAACCATAAAATCGCACCACAATGTAGGCGGATTGCCCGAATCACTGCACCTTGGCATAGTTGAACCCTTGCGTAGTTTGTTTAAAGACGAAGTTAGGTTGGTTGGAAAAGAACTGGGCCTGCCTGCCGAAATATTAAACCGTCATCCGTTCCCAGGTCCAGGTTTAGCCATCCGAATCATCAGTGATATAACAAAGGAAAAAGTGAGACTGCTACAAGAAGCGGATGCCGTATATATTGGTATTTTAAAAAAATCGGGTTGGTACGACAAAATTTGGCAAGCTGGTGCCATTTTGCTGCCTGTGCAAAGCGTAGGGGTTATGGGCGATGAAAGAACCTACGAAAATGTAGTTGCACTAAGGGCAGTTTCTAGTACAGATGGCATGACGGCAGATTGGGTGCATATCCCCTATGAATTGTTGGCCGAAATTAGCAATTCTATTATCAACAACGTTCGTGGCATAAATCGTGTAGTGTATGATATTAGTTCAAAACCACCTGCTACAATAGAATGGGAATAAAAATTTTAAGGTACTTTTTTATTTGTATTGGATGCATTGCCACTGGCGCTGCGCATGCGCAACCTTTTGCCAATGAATACCGAATTGCATTGGTATTGCCTTTCCACTCCGGTGGTTACCACGGTAGCCTCGGCGAAGCCATGTTAGATTATTACACAGGGTTTCGCATGGCAGCCGAAGACTTAGAAGCCGACGGTCTCAAATTGCAACTTTATGTATTTGACAGTGAAAAAGACAGCAATGCATTGAATACCACCTTATATCACCCTGATTTAAAAACTATGAACTTAATTGTGGGGCCAGTATATGACAAAGAAATGGCACCCACAGAAAAATTTTGCAACCTTAACGGCTCGGTGTTAATTAGTCCTTTAAAATTTTACAAACCTGCATCTGAGGAAACAAAAATTATCAATTTCTATGTTCCCGATTCAGTAAGAATTGCTTCTATAGCATGTAAAGCAGCAAACTTTTACCCTGGTTATAAGTTTTACTTGGCTACAGATAACTCTACTAAGTCAAAAGAGTATTTGGCAATTATGAAAAGACAATTGACCAAATGTAAAATCAAAAATAGCAAAACTTTAATTTACACCGGCGCAGCTATAGGCGCCAATGCACTGGCCAAAGATAGTGTGGTAGTTTTAAGTTCTATTTCTTCAACCTCGGCCAAAGATGTATTGTTAACCGCAGTAAATGCAAAAAAAAACGGCATTCTATTCGCGCACATAGACTGGCACAACGCATCTATGAGCACCTTTGAAAAAGATGAACCCAAGCTCATTTACCCTGAATCCAACTTTACCAATCCAGCCGACAGCGCAGCTGTGCGTTTCAGAACTGCATTTATGAATAGAACCTATGCTGAACCTAGCAAATACGCATATATTGGTTACGACCAAGCCTACTATTTGTGTTTATCCTTAATGACCTTCGGGAAAGATTTTATCCTTCACCTACCAGATGCAGATTACCGCGGTTTTATCAATACCATTCATCTTCAAAATTCAAAATGCGGTGTGCAGAATTTGGGTATCAATTACCTTCAAATTGTTGAAGATGAAAGAAGGGAATTTAAGCCCTGAACCGCTTTGTAAACCAATTGAAACATGCAAGCACTATAATTGAAAATTATAATGCCCTTTCTCCGATGCATTTGTGGCTGCAAGAACATTTTAAAAACAACAAACAATTTGGAAGTCGAGACCGCCGTTTTTATAGAGATGCTTGTTACAGTTATTTTAAAAACGGAATTGTTACAACGCAAATTAGCACTTCGCAAGCAATTTGCCTCGGTTTAATTAGCCAAAATTTGTACTTAGAAGAATGCGAACAATACCTTATGGCCAATCCTGTTGGAGAGATTAAAACAGTACCTCCTTTTTCGCCATACGAAAATTTAACCAACCTAAGTTTAGAAGAATTAAACGCTTGGTTCAAAAAACCAGCTCCTGTATTTCTAGTCCCGAATCCTGAAAAAAAGACAATACTTATTGAAGGTTTAAAATCTGATTCTATTGAATTTGAACTGACGGAAGATGCTTTCAAAATAGGTTTGGGTAAAAACTTAGACCGTTTTATTTCTGCAGGTATTGCAAGAGTTATGGATATAGGATCTCAACTAAGTATGCAAAACCTACCCATAAAACCCCACGATTACATCTGGGATTGTTGCGCTGGTGCTGGTGGCAAAACGCTTCAGCTATCCCAGTTGTATCCAACAGCCAACCTATATGCCAGTGATTCAAGAAGCACAATCCTTCAAAATTTAGCAAATAGGTATAAATTGACACGAATGAAAAAGCCAGCCATTGGTGTAAACAATTTATCCGTGCCAGTAAAAAGCCTCCGTTTTGAGAATGATTTGACAATCAAAGATGCCTTTTTTAATGTAGTTGTGGCAGATGTACCCTGCACTGGCAGCGGCACTTGGCGCAGAAACCCCGAAGAATTGCATTTCTTTAAATTGGAGAAACTAAGTACCATTAAGGATTTACAATTTAACATAGCGGCGAATGCACTGTCTTTTTTGAAACCAGGGGGGTTTTTTATTTACCTAACCTGCTCTGTGTTTAAAGCCGAAAATGAAAATGTGGTAGAAAAGTTAATCCAGGAATTTGATTTAAAATTTATTCAAAACAATTACTGCGGAGGCGCCAAAAAAGAAGGGGATTATATTTTTAGATCTGTTCTACAAAAAACCGAATCATGATTGGATTGAAAAAAATAGGTTTGCTTTGTGTATTTGTTTGGGTGACTTTTTCATCTCTGTCAGCACAAACACCGCTTCAAAAATACGGCAAACACTGGAAAAACGCGGGTTGTCGTAATTTCAAATTGCCTAAAGGATATAGAATTCAGCTTACAGATTTCGGTATAGATACATCTGGCATAGTCGATGCTGGTGCTGTATTGGGTTTGGCTATGAAAGCTGCAAATTCTGGCGATACATTGGTTTTTCCCAATGGCACTTTCTTATTCACCCAACCCATCTTACTCAAAGACAGTATTTGTTACCTTGGTCAAGGCAATTTAACCCAATTAAAATTCAACTTTCCAACCCAAAACAATGCCATTCAATTTTCGGGGTCTATAGAAAAAAGCATACATACCCTATCCAACGGTTTAAAAGCTGGAGATAGCATTCTTAAATATACCCAAGGAAATTTAAAGGTTGGTGATTGGATCCAAATACTTAAAAATGATTCAGACTTAGTTACTTCAACATGGGCAAAAAATACAGTTAAAGAATTGGTGCAAATTTCTAAAATCAACAGTGATTCTTTCCATTTTTACCCGCCCCTAAAAACAAATTATCCGATAAATAGAAAACCTTGGTTTGTAAGGGTTAACCCCACAAAACAAATCACCCTGAAATGTTTCTCCATAGAACGCATGGATTCAACATTAGGGCAAAACAGCAACATTGCACTTAACTATGCTGTGGACTGTAAATTATATGGCATTTTAAGCAATCGTACCAATTTTGCGCATATTGCCATAGACAATTCTTCGAATTGCACCATTGAACAATGTTATTTTGTTGCCAGTTTTGGCTATGGAGGTGGGGGTAAAGGTTACGGAATTGCCATAGAAAATGGAAGTTGCCAAAATTTATTTACGAATTCCATATTCAAACATTTAAGGCATGCCTTACTCTTTCAATCGGGTGCAAATGGAAATGTAATTTCATACAACTACAGCTTAGACCCTTTTTGGACTGAAAATGGTTTGCCTACCGATGCCGCAGGGGATATCGTATTGCATGGCAACTATCCTTTTGCCAATTTGGTAGAAGGAAACACCATCCAAAATCTAGTTATTGATGATTCGCATGGATCCAATGGACCTGAAAATGTTTTCTTAAGAAATAGAATTGAAAATTACGGTATTTTCATGAACTCAACCACGCCTTCTAACCAACAAGTTTTTTACAACAATGAAATTCCAAAGACAGGCTTATTCAAGGGTTTATACATACTTGCAGGGACAGGTCATTTGGAATTGGGTAACAAAGTAAGAGGCGCTTACAAACCCAATGGAACCAAACCTATTTTGGATTCTTCCTATTATTTAAAGTCAGTCCCTTTATTTTGGCCAACTGGCTTTGTTTGGCCATATTGTGGATCTGAAAACAGCTTATCTGCATCTATAAACCCTGCCCAATATCGCTACTCAAATTCACAATATACAGATTGTATCGGCTCCGTTTTATATTCGAAAACACAAGCCTTCAGAAAAAACAACAGTCCCATTAACCTTTTTGACAATCCAATAGCAAACAAATTAAAATTTTACAATGGAACTGGTTTTCTAGAAATTCGCATCACAGATATTTCGGGTAAAACCATAACATATCCTATACGCCCTTATGACGAAAATTGTATAGAAACCGAAAAAATGTTACCTGGAGTTTATGTTTTAACGGTTGGCCATACAGCCCTTAAATTCGTAAAAAGCAATTGATTATTGGCTATTGTAAGCCCATTTGATATAAATACTGCCCCAGGTAAAACCGCCTCCAAAAGTACTTAAAACCAAATTATCTCCTTTTTTAAACTTCTTCTCAAAATCGAACATTAGCAAGGGCAAAGTCCCAGCGGTGGTATTTCCATAACGATCTATATTCACCAACACTTTATCTTTACTTAAACCCATTCGATCTGCGGTAGCATCTATAATGCGCAAATTGGCTTGGTGTGCCAACAACCAATCCACATCTTCCGAGCCCAGGCCATTGCGTTCCATTATTTTATAACTTACATCTGCCATATTGGTAACAGCGAATTTAAAAACGGTTTTGCCCTCTTGTCTTACAAAATGTTGTCTATTGGCGACAGTTTCAAACGTAGGCGGATTTAAAGATCCACCTGCTTCTTGGTAAAGAAACTCGCGACCGCTGCCGTCCATGTGTAAAATACTATCTTGTACGCCAAATCCTTCGGTATTGGGTTCAAGAAGAACACAACCACCACCATCACCAAAAATAATACAGGTATTGCGATCGGTATAATCAATAATGGTGCTCATTTTGTCAAATCCGCAAACCACAACTTTTTTATATTTTCCGCATTCAATAAATTTAGAACCTGTTTCTAAAGCATACAAAAAACCACTGCAGGCGGCTGCAATATCAAAACCCCATGCATTTTTTGCACCAATTTTATCGCCAATTATATTTGCGGTAGATGGGAAAACATAATCACTTGTAATTGTGCCGCACAAAATCAAATCTATTTCATCTGCACCAATGCCTCGTTTTTCCAACATTGGCAAAATAGCCCGAACTGCCATATCTGAAGTGGCTTTGCCAGGTTCGCGCAAAATGTGTCTTTCCTTAATGCCAGTTCTGCTGGTGATCCATTCATCTGTAGTATCTACTAATTTTTCAAGATCCGCGTTGGTTAAAACCGTTTCTGGAACATAGCCACCCACTGCTGTTATTGCTGCACTAATCTTATTCATAAAGCCTGTTTTTGGGAGTTTTCTATTTTTTGAAACGAACTTCGAATCGTTTTTACCATTTCACTGCTCACTTGTTCACCGGCAAGTTCAATCATTTTAACAAAAGTTTCTGCTTTGGTTATGCCATGCCCCACTATTACGGGTGCATTTACACCTAAAATAGAACTTCCACCGTAATGCTTAAAATTAAAAGTATCTAAAAAATCGTCCTTTATTCCTCTTTTCGCCAGTCGATAATACATGCCTTCGCATGCTTTTATCACTGCGTTTCCAGTAAATCCATCGCACACAACTACATCAAAATCGTCTGAGAAGATATCTCTACCTTCTGCATTACCAACAAAATGAATGCCTTCCGTATTTTTCAACAAACCATGCGCCGCACGGGTAAGAATGCTGCCTTTTTCCTCTTCTGCCCCTATGTTCAATAAGCCCACTTTGGGCTCAGCAACTTTAAATACGGCTTTGTAATATATAGAACCTAAAATACCAAATTGCTGTAAATGCTCTGGTTTCACTTCGGCATTTGCACCCACATCCAGCAACAAACCGGGATGGTTGTTCATACGCGGTACGATAGAGGTAAGACATGGACGAGAAACACCTTCAATGGCCTTTACAGTTTGCAACGAACCAACCAACATGGCGCCAGTGTTGCCTGCGCTTATAAATCCATCAATTTCTTGGGCAGCTAATGCCTTAAAACCCACAAAAATACTGCTGTTTTGTTTGGAAGCAAACGCCCTTACAGGATGCTCACTCATTTCAATAACTTCTGGGCAATCAACGATTTCAAATAAATCTGTTGTAATATTTTCAGATTCGCAAACCGCCGCAATTTCTGCTGATTTTCCAAACAAAATCAACTTCCATGAAGGATGCAATGCAGCCGCAGATGCCGCGCCTTTTACAGCTTCTAGCGGAGCAAAGTCTCCGCCCATGGCATCTATGCCAATCCTCATGCTTAAGCTTCGTTACGACCCTTCATAACCTTCTGACCGCGGTACATTCCAGTTTCAAGATTTACCCTGTGGTAAAGGGATATATCTCCTGTTACTGAATCCGCAATCATCGGACGCGCTACAATTTTGTCATGTGTACGGCGTTTGTCACGTCGAGTTTTCGATATTTTTCGTTTTGGGTGTGCCATTTTTCTTTATTTTAATAAGTCCTTTAATATATCCCATCTCGGATCAGACTCTCCTTCTCCGTTATGTTTCAATTTTTCTAGTTTTTCTAGCATTTCATTATTACATGGTTTTATCACCAACGAATCGCAATTGCGTATCATAGGAACATCCAGCAATATTGTTTCATATACAGCTTGGGCAACATTTATAGATATAGCGTTCGGCTTTATATAAATCATTTCATACTCAGCTTCTGGGTCTACCCTTTCCTCGTCCCGAATGTTAATGATAAGCCTATATTTTGTATCAATAGGCATATCTATAACTTCCAGACAACGTCCACATGTTACACCAACCGTCCCTTTCATCGTCAAATCGATGTGCATCATTTGTTGTTGTTTTTCCAACAAAGCCTGCGTTTCAACCTCTGCAATTAGAACTTCTGTATTTTCAAATGCTTCAAAGAACTGTTTACCAATCGCGTATTGAAATGCATGAATCCCGTCTTTCAGCTTTACGAATTCAATGTTAAATTCATCTAAAATAGGATTTGCGTTTTTCAAAACGAAGGGCAAAAGTAGTGAGAATTTCGCGAAAAACAAAGTCTCACCATCAAGAAATCAGTTTTAATCTTTTCAAACACACGCCATTACAACATTTAAACTGTAATTTTGGGGTTAAAAAAAAATCCTACCATTTCTGGTGAGATTTTTAAGTTTAAGGTTTACTCTATCTCAATCTTCCCAAACATCATGTTCAAAAATAAACAAATCGCTTTTAATGTTTTCAGCTT
>Ga0209181_10004203_pt1 | contig 21626 bp, 14 predicted proteins | sample MAT05_FD_187208 | JGI IMG/M metagenome (GOLD analysis project Ga0209181, IMG submission 187208) | Freshwater microbial communities from Lake Fryxell liftoff mats and glacier meltwater in Antarctica - MAT-05 (SPAdes) (version 2) | ecosystem: Environmental > Aquatic > Freshwater > Ice > Liftoff... | reverse complement strand
AATTTTGGGTAAGGAATTGATAAGGGGTAGTGGCATCACTACGCTTCCGAAGCCCCTTCGGAAGCGGATGTTTCACTTAATTTTCGTTTTTTAATGTTTCATTTTAATGTTTCAATCGCCTCGTATCGGCGGAAATGCTCATCGAGCCTAATTGGCTTATTGGCTTCTTCATTGCTTATCGGGCTTCCTTTTGCGATTTCCGCCCAATCAGACACCACCCACCACCCACCACCCACCATCCAGTTAACCGAAGTAGTGGTGCAAGCAACCCGAACGGATGCCAAAAGCCCTGTGCCGCACACCAATTTTTCGGCAGAAAATCTCGCGAAGCAGTACCACGCACAAGACATACCCTACTTGCTCTCTGCGGTACCCTCTTTGGTGGAAACTTCTGACGGGGGAACGGGCACGGGATACACAGGTTTGCGCATCCGAGGGAGCGACCCCACCCGAGTCAATGTTACCATCAATGGAATACCCCTGAATGACGCCGAGAGTCAGGGCGTTTTTTGGGTGGATTTGCCTGATTTGGCTGCGAGTGCTGCTGAAATCCAAGTCCAGCGAGGTGTGGGTACTAGCACCAATGGGGCCGGTGCGTTTGGCGCAAGCGTGAACCTTAACCTTTCAAACATAGCAAGCGAGCGCTTTGCCACCATTAGCAACACTTATGGTTCATTTAACACCCGCAAGCACTCGCTACAAGTGGGTACAGGACTTATTGGTAATACGCAGAGAAAAGTGGCTTTTACTGCACGGGTGTCCGGGATTTACGCAGAGGGTTACCTGGATCGCGCTACAGTGGACTTGAATGCGCTGCACTTGAGCGGCGCTTATATAGACGAGCAGCAATCCGCACAGGTTCATTTGATTTCTGGCCATGAAATCACCTACCAGGCTTGGAATGGACTCCCGGCGCAATACCTTAATAATGACAGCCTTAGAACTTTTAATACCGCTGGTATGGAACGCCCCGGCTCAGCTTATCCCGACGAGGTGGACAACTATACTCAGAGACACTTTTTAGCCCATTACAAACGCCTTCTATCGCCCAAATTGGAGTTGCAACTCAATGGCCACTACACTCAGGGCTTTGGTTATTACGAACAATACAAGGCCGATCAGGACATTGCCGATTACGGATTGCCGCTTGGTTTTGTTGTGGACCCGGTGATACCTCCGATAGACCTGGTACGCCGCCGTTGGTTGGACAATGATTTTTACGGCGGCACCTTTGCCCTGCGCTGGTTGCCCGCAAACGATTGGAAATCAATGTTTTTGTTGGGCGGCGCATGGAGTCGTTACGAAGGCAAACACTTTGGCGAGATCATTTGGGCCGAATCTTATACTGGAGCGCCCAATGATTACCGATATTATGAAAACACGGCGACCAAACAGGACGCCAATGTTTTCTTGAAAATCGAAGTGTCCCCTGTGCGAGACTTTACGGCGTTTTTGGATTTGCAAATTCGAGCGGTTCGCTACCGATTTTTTGGATTTGACAATGAATTGAACAATGTGCAACAAACCGCAACACTCGGGTTTTTCAATCCCAAAATTGGCGCAACTTATTCGATTTCAGATGCCTGGCAGGCATATACTTTTTTGGGGGTGGGGCACCGTGAGCCGAATCGTGATGATTATACACAAAGCACTCCAAACAGTCGCCCGCGACCCGAACAAATGCTAGACCTTGAAACAGGCATTCGGCGATTTGGAGAAAAATGGACTGCCTCGGTCAACTTTTTTTCAATGCAGTACCGTGACCAACTTGTGCTGAATGGGCGCATCAATGATGTAGGCGCCTATATCCGGACCAACGTGCCAGGCAGCTGGCGCAGGGGAATTGAAATAGAAGCAAAGGGTCAAATCGGATCACTTTTGACCCTGGCGGGAAGTGCGGCGTTCAGCCAAAACAAAATACGGTCATTTACGGAATACCGAGACAACTGGGACACGGGCGAGCAAGAAGCTACCGTACACCACCATTCGGATTTGGCGTTCTCTCCCAATTTGATTGCACGGGCTGAGGCGACATTTGTAATTAAACCTCCGGGGTCTTCGAAGACCTCCGAGGTGTCCACTACCCTCGTTGGAAAATACGTTTCTCCTCAGTTTTTGGACAATACTTCCAACGCCCAAACATCTTTGCCTGGTTACTTCGTCAGCGACTTAAGACTCAACTTTGACCTAGCACAAGTGATTGGAAAACAGGTTAGTTTGATTTTTTCTCTCAACAATCTCCTTGACAATAAATATTCGTCCAACGGATGGGCCTATCGCTACATATCAGCAGGTTACGATGCCCGACCAGACGATGCCTACACCCGCTTGGAAGGGGGCAACGTTTACCACCAAGCCGGGTTTTTCCCTCAGGCTGGGCGGCATTGGATGGCCACGCTAAGAGTCTCGTTTTAACAGTTTTTTACCATTCCCCCTAATTCTACTTTGTCAAATCAGCCCCGTAGGGCAATGTCGTTGACTTAAGACCCTGAAAGGGTCAAACATGAATAGCCTCCGATGCAATCGGGGGGAATATAAGCAATGGCAACGACCCCGAATGGGGTTGAATATATTCTAAACGCACATTCAACCCCATTCGGGGTTGTTAAACATACGCCCTCTCCGAATTTCATTCGGGGCTATTCATGTTTGACCCTTTCAGGGTCTTAAGTCAATTGCATTGCCCTGATATGGGCTGATGTGACAAAGTAGAACTAAATAAGATAGAAAAAGTAGGCGCTGGGCCCGGCAAGATTTATCTGGAACGCCGTTTTTCGCCAGTACTTTCTGAAGTTCGCCCTACCAATACCCAATACCCAAAAACCAATTCCTTTTTTATCTGAATCTTCCTTTCCAAATAAAAACCACGCTTTACTAGCATGGCTTCATACTCCGCCAAATCGTGTTGATGGGGATGTAGAATATCCCCTGGGAAAAGTCGAAAAACACGTTTGAGAAAATTGGAGTTATGCACGTCCACAGAAAGCACCAAAGTGCCTTCAGGCTTTGTCAGCAAGGCCAAGCGGTCGAGGCAGCGATGGAGATCAGCTACATGGTTGATAGCATTGAGGCAAAAGACTATATCGTATTGACGTTCAGGAAAATATCGTTCAATTTTTTCGCAAAAAAACGTTGTGTGCGGATAATCGGCAGGTCGAAAATGAGGGATTTCCCTTTGATAGTGCCCCAGCAAAGGATCGAGCGCGTCTACTGTTTGACGGGGCAAAACCATGAATATTCCGGCGGGGCCACAACCTGCATCCAGTATTTTTTCGCCAGGAAGCGGTTCCACTCCCGTTTGGGCCAAAAACTGTTTCCAGTAGTCTTTTTTCCAGTCTAAATAGGCTGTTTTTTCTTTTCCTGACAGGTAGAATCGCCACCAACGGATTTCAAAAAATTGGGCGATTTGCCATCGCAGGTTCATGTGAATGAATTAATGCAGGATTTAGCCTTTCTTTTTCTTTTTCTTTCCCAAAATATCATTGTCCTTTCGCGCATCTAAAATTGGCTCAGGGAAGGGCACGTCTTTTTGCTTGTCGTCGAATACCTTGTCCACATATTTCCAGCGACCTTTATCAAATTTGTAACCATCGTAACTGCCATCGGGCACTTGGGTCATATCTCGCCCATAGGGGCTAGGAAAGGGGATCAGGTGGTCATAAATAATCATTTGGTATTGCTCGTCCCAGTTCAGTTTCACCTTAGCGTCGGCGGAATATTGAACATAAACACGGTGTTCTGGATCGGCATCTGGTTTTTCAAACACGGGTGCGCCAAACACGGGCTTGCCCTCCTTGTCAAAACTCAAAACGTCTAGCAATTTCCTTCGTTCAAAAAAATCAATGGCGTCATAGCCAAATAGAAGGTATTTGCGGCCTTGGCGACCATCGAATTGGCGGAGGTTGAAATAAAGAGCACCATACCAGCGGTCAGGTGGAAGTGCTTCGTTGGTGGGGAATTTTGGCATCTCAAAACTGCGGTCAATGAGCGGGTACAATTTTAGGTTGCGCTCGTTCATTTGAATACTGCCGTAGTATCGGTAAGTCGAGTCGTTGACAAAAAGCTGCCAGGTAAAGATTCTGAAACTACTGTCTGGCGGGGTCAATATGGAGACGCTACGCAATTGTTCAAAAGGGTACTTGAACGAGTTCTCGATTTTTAGGGCCCGCACCAGCGTGGTGATAAATACCCGACATGCAGCGAAACGTTCGGCTTCGATGGAGTCGTTTACGATGGCATAGCCCAATACACCCAGCGTGTCTTCCAAACCTTGCAATTGTTGAATCGCTGTTTCGGATGGTTGGTTGGCGGACTCGATTTTTGGCTTCTTTTGAGCAGAAAGTACAAGTGGAATGAGCAAGAAAATAGAAGCGAACAGTTTGATTTTGAATGACATGCAGGGCTGACTTTTAACTATTTACCGTTAACTTTGACAAAAATTGAATACAGAAAAACGGGTTTGTTGTCAAAAAATTGCCCCTGTACAACACAAGGGCAAGATCATTTTCGATTTAGAAATAAAAAGACCAAGGCAGGTCAAAGGCTCTATTACCACCAATCATTCTTCTTTAACTTGTTCTCATAGCCGCGCACATTATAGCTCACACTCAGCATGAAATATCGTGCCAGCGTAGGGGCTGTAGAATTGATCACAAAGTTCTGAGATCCGCTCTGGTTTATGTTGATACGCTGATTAAGAACGTCAAAAGCTGCGAGACGTACTTCCACGCGGTTATTTTCGCCAAAAAGTCGGCGCACAGAGGCATTCCAGATGGCCGTGCTCTGGTCGAATCCGAAGCGTTCGTTTTTGAACAGATTGTAGTTGAAATTGCTCTCCAAGAACATTTTATCCAAAAATTGCCACTTGATGGACGCATCAGAGCTATAGCTTCGGATTTTCTGGTTTTGCTCGCTTTGCACGGAGTAGTCAATATTGTTGAATCGGGCATTGCCATTCAATCCGGCAATAAGTTTCGGCGTGGGCGTAAAGTTGAACCCGGCGCGAAGGTTGAAACTCTGGTTGTGTGTCTCGTTTTCTTCACCATTGATGAAAGAAGGCGACCGGTTAACGTTGATACTGGGATTGAAATTGAACGTAAGTTTGGTCTTGACGATCGGGATGTTTGACCAGAGGTAGGTGCTGAAACTGCGCCCGCCGGAAACGTTTTCAGGTCTTGAAGTGGTGCGAGCACCGATAGAATCAATGAATTCAATGGTTTGGCTGTAAACAATTTGACTGTCGTACAAATCATAATCGGCGCCTAAGCCAACGTTGGCCATAGAGCTAGAATTCCAGTAATTGAAGTTCGCACCAAAATTGTGCGAACGCTGTGGCTGCAAATTCGGATTGCCTTCCCTGCGATAAAGCGGATTGGTAACCAATGGCACAGGTTGAAGATCATTAAACTGCGGTTCCGTTACGCTGTAACTGTAATTGCCGCTCAACCACATATCGTTGGGCAATTGATATTCCAAATTTAGATTGGGTGTTAGGTTGAAATACTTTTGGCTCAGTGGATTTGAAAGCGGGGGCAAACCCTTGTCCACAGAATAGGTGCCGCCCAACTGAAGGTGTTGGCCGGCCAGGCCCACCGAGGCGTTCAATCCATCATTGGAGTAACGAACGCTGGAGCCTATGCGGGCGTACTGCACATCTTGTTCGTAATAAATGCTGAGGCTGTCTATCCGTTGATTGTTATTCTCTGGGTCACCAGTGGGGCGGTTCACCTCATTGTTGGTTTTGCTAAAGTTGACAAAAGACTCAGAGAACCATTTTTTGGCAAGCGGCTCAGTAAATAGCGCGCTTGATTTGAACTGGCGGGTGTGATTGGCGTTGGAATTGAACAATCTAATTTGGGTTAGTCCTCCGGTTAACAAGAATTCGTTGCTGGAAGAAAGGGTTTCGGCGCCGTCGGATTGGCTATCATTGTAACCAGCGCTGAGCGCGAACGAGCGCCCCTTTTTCTTAAATCGGTGGCGATAAATGGCAGCAGTGGTTATGCGCCATGAATCCAAATTGCTGCCGTTGTCTAGCGTTAGATTGTTGGTCTTCAAACGTGATTCATCGGAGAAAAATTGAGTTTCATTTGTTTCCGAGTGCGCATTGCTAAAACGGCTTTCTACTTTTAGGATGATCAAATCGCTTGAATCAATGTCGTAATTGAGCCGTGTGCTGAGGCTATGGCTGCCTCTGAAATCGGCTTTTTCCGTACGCTCGTCACTGAAAAAAGTAGTGTCGGGCAAGAAGTTTTGGCGGTCCGTAAACTGCTCTAGATCGAGGCTGGTTTCCTTGTAAAAGTAACTGCCATTGACCTTTACTTTTTTGTGGTCGTAATTATAGTTTGCCCCGCCGCCATAGTTCGTGGTAAAGCCGCGACCGTCAAAATTGTTGAAAGGGGAATCGTCTCCCCCGCCCCCAACCATATAGTAACGGTTGCCTCCGCCAAAACCAAAGTCCCCATTGTCTTGATCCCCAAAGGTGTTTTGTCCTTTGAATTCACCGTAATCCTCCCAGTTTACTCCCGTTTGGTTGATGTTGTTGCCGAAACCGATGAAGGAAAGTTGTTCTTTTTTATTGAAGCGGTTGAAACTTCCACGCCCGGCCCAGCGCTCTTCAGTACCCACGGCAGCCGTCAATTTGCCAAACGAACCTTTTTTATACTCTTCCTTGAGTTCTAGGTTCATCGCCTTTTCTCTTTTGCCATCGTCCACACCCGTCAGTTTGGCTTGTTCGGAGGATTCGTTGTACACCTGAATTTTCGAAATGGTCTCTGCGCCAAGATTTTTAGTAGCCGCTTTTGGGTCATCTCCGAAAAAGGTTTTTCCGTCCACATAAACCCGTTTCACGTCCTTTCCTTGGGCTTTGATATTGCCATCCGCATCCACGTCAATGCCCGGCAATCGTCGCAACAAATCCTCCACGGTAGAACCTGGCGGCACTTTGAACGAAGATGCATCATATTCAATCGTGTCGCCTCGGATGCTCAGCGTCGCCTTGGCCGCTCTTACCACCACTTCAAGCAGTTCGGAAGTGATAGGCTTGATTTTCAAACTGCCCACCTCGTTGATTTCAGTCGCTGAAGCGGGCAAATATTGTTGCAATGGCAGGTGCCCAACATAAGACACCTTGAGCAAATAGGGCGTGTTTTTTACGTTTTTGAACGAAAACTCCCCTTCATTTCCGCTGCGGGTAAAATTCACGAGTGTTGAATCCTTGGGGTTCAAGAGCATTACAGTAGCAAATGCGGTGAGTTCTCCGGTTGTGTCCGACACTATACCTTTGATGGTGACACGCGAGGGGTTTTGACCAAAAAGAGAAAGGGAAAGAAAAAGGAGGGGCAGGCTGATTAGGGCAGGCAATTGAATTTTCATGTGTAGTTGTTGCGTTTTGAAATTTGACGGGCGAATAACGCGCCTTTTGTCATCGCATTGTCAGTAAAAAGACTTGTGTACATGAATAGGGTTGCTTCAACAAAAATTTTGTGGAAAAAGCGAACTTTGCACTGACGATCAAACACCATGCACGACATAGAACCTCATTTCCGTTGGCGCGATATTTACATCGCCGAAGAAGACGAACGCTCGCCTTTTTTTGGCCGCACTTATAGCGAATTCGATTTCACCCACAGCCTTTACAACTTTTACATTCATCCGCAATGGGATGCTTTTGGGTCTTCTACCTTGTATGGGAAAATTTTATTTGCGGATTATGACGAAGGTTTTGCGCTCATCGAATTGATGGGTGAATGGAACGACACGTTGCACAACGACATAATGTTCTTAAAACGCAACGTGGCCGACCCGCTGATGCTAAAAGGTATTTCAAAATTTGTGTTTTTCTGTGATAATGTGCTTAATTTTCACGCTTCTCCAGATGACGACTACTATGCTGAATGGGCGGAAGAAGTCCGCGAAGAAGGCGGCTGGATTGTTTTTTTGAACACCAGAAAGCACGTGGAAGAGGAAATGCAGGAGGCCCGAATGCATCTTTATGCCCATTTTGGGGAAGAATACAACGACATCATTTGGCGCACCCAAAAACCGCTCGTCGTGTACCAAATTATTGACGCGATGGTGCTTGGGATGATTAGAAGGCTGGCTGAATGATTTAAGTTGAAAAAATTGACACAGATTTTTGAGCACCCTACTTTATTGAACGCTCCCCAACATCCCCAATTCAATAAAAATGGCAGAAGAAAAAAACTTTGTAGAACTCCGCTCCGAAGAGGTGCAAGAAATACTCGGAACACCGCCCAATTGGCTCGTGCAATGGGGAACCGTGGTGGTGCTTGTGGGCTTTGGATTGTTGCTGGTGGTGGCCTGGTTTGTGCGCTACCCTGACGTGGTGGCCAGTGATAAACTCAGCATCACAACGGCCAACCCTCCCGTGGAGGTCGTGGCACGAACCGATGGCAAGGTCACGCTACTGTTGGTGTCAGATTCAGACTCTGTAGCCGAAAAACAGCCACTCGCCGTATTGCAAAACACTGCAAGTTATACCGATGTACGCCGCCTCGACGTACTCGTGACAGGGTGGCAACAACTTTCCAGCGATGCATTGCGCCAAGTTCAATACCCGGACAGTTTGAGCCTAGGCGAATTACAATCCGATTATGACCTGTTTGTACGCGATTTAGAAGATTTTAAGTTTGGACGAGAAAGTCGAAGCAGTTCAGTGCAGTCCAACATTGGTTCTATTCAACTGCAAATCAAGCAATTGGAGCAAAGTATTGCTTTTGAACAAAAGGCATTGAAGCGTACCAGTGATGATTTGAAAATCGCCGAAGGTTTTTTCGAACGACAAAAAGACATGTTTAAGCAAGGCCTTATTTCGGAGATCAAATTGGACGAAGAACGTCAAAAAGTTTCGAATCTAGTCAATGAACGGGACCGCCACGAAACCAATGTATTAGAAAAAAACCGTGAAATCATCAGCCTACGAAACAATATAAACTCCGCCAATTTTGGTCAGCAGGAAACTTCCACTACCGCTACTACCCGTCTGCTCGCTAGCCTCCGTGCGCTTCGCAGCAGCATGGACAAGTGGACTCAAACCTATGTGCTCAGTGCACCCATTCAGGGTAGGGTAGTGTTCAATGGCCTCACGCTTCAGCAGTTTGTGCGCGCGAGCGAAGTCATTATGACCATCGTGCCTCAGCAACGGGATCAGATTGTTGGCAGGATGCAACTGGCCGTGGAAAAAAGCGGAAAAGTCACCAAAGGATTGCCCGTGGTGATGAAACTAGACAATTACCCTTATCAAGAATTTGGCACCATCTCAGGAAGGGTCAAATCCAAATCCTTAGTGCCCAAAAATCGCGAATACACGATTGTCGTAGACAGTATCCAGATTGTGAATGACACCTTTTTACTCACAAGTTTTCAAATGAAAATATTGTTCGAGCAGCAACTGCTGGGCACCGCCGAAATCATCACCAATGACAAGGGCTTTTTGGAGCGGGTGCTGGAGCAGGTGACTTCTGGGTTTAAGCGGTGAAAAGATGCTTCAGCTACCCTTTAACTCCCATGGAATGATACAGCTTTCTACCTTATTTCTTTCTGATATGAGGATTTCGGATTGCATCCACTCTTCATACCCAGTTGTATACCAAGTGCAAAAAGACAAGCCCGTTTCTACTTTGGTTGTAGAAACGGGCTTGATACTGGAATCGGGCCATTTGAAACACCTCAATCCTTCTTCTTCAACTTCTCTGCCTCTTCCTTCAATTTGGCAAGTTCATCCTGCGCTTTTTTAATGTCCGCTTGAAGCTGCGTAAGTTTTTGGCTTTCAGCTGCTTGCTGCTGTTTGGCCGCTTCTGCTTTGCGGTTTTCTTCTACAATGATCTGTGTTTTTTCCTCCTTGACCTGGGCAATCTCTGCTGCAGCTTGCGCCTTCAATTCACCCACAGTTTTGGATTCATTTTCGCGGGTTGCTGCGATATTGGCGGCTGCATCTTGACGTGCTTTTTGTACTCCTTCGGCAGATTCCTTTTGTGCCAGACCAATTTCTTCGCTCGTTTTTTTACGCGATTCAGCGGTTTCGGCGGCATATTGAGCACGTTTTGCCTCTGAATCCTTCCGGGCTGTGGTCACTTCGGCAACGGCCCGTTCGCGGGCGTCGGTCACCTCTTTTCGAGCACGTTCCTGGGCATCGGCCACTTCTTTGGCAAAACCCGCTTTTTTATCGTCTGCTTCCCGCTTGGCAAGCGATACCGCTTCAATGGCTTGTTGCTTGGCAGCAGCCACTTCAAGGGCGCTGCTCTCGCGGGCGGTGGCTACGGCCTTGGCAGCTTCTTCCTTGGCTTTACCAATTACTTCTACACTCAGTTGTTTTTCCCGTGCGGCTGCTTCCCGTGCGGCTTTTACGTCTTCAGCGCCTTTTTGGTTGGCCGCAGAAATTTCATTGGCGGCTTTTTCTCTAGCTGCTGCTACATCGTCGGCAAGTTTTTGGCGTACGGAGGCACTGTTCTCTCGGGAAATACGGACACTATCGGCTTCGGCAGTTTTTACAGCCAAAATAGCTTGTGCGCTTTGCTTTTTGGCTTCTGCGACTGCATTGGCAGATTCTTGCTGGGCTCGTACCGCAGCTTCGCGGGTGGCGGCTACTTCGTTGGCTGCTTTTTCTTTGGCCGCTGCGATCTCAGCCGCTGCTTTTTCACGCGAAGCGACCACATCGCTGGCAGAGCCTGTGACAGTTTCCTGTTGTTTTTTCTTGGCCTCTGCAACGGCCTCGGCGGCCTCCGCTTTGATCTGTTTAATTTTCTCTTCCGCAGTTTGTTTGGACCCGGCTACTTCTGTGGCGTACTGTTTTTGGGCTTCGCCCGCTTTACTGTTCGCCTCCTGAACCCGGGCACGGGCTTCTTCCTGGGCTTTGGCAACTTCGGCAGCCGCACGTTCGCGCGCGCGCAGCACTTCCGCAGCACTTTCTTGCACCACTTTGGCTTGTTGCTCCTTGGCCGCAGCGATGGATTTTGCCAATTCGGCCTGAATTTTAGCAATCTCTTCTTCGGCCCTTTTCTTTGAGTTGGCCACTTCTATGGCTATGCTGTCACGTTGGCTTTTTGAACGAGCTTGTGCATCTGTAATTGCTTTGGCGGACTCGTCTTTGACCTGTTGTACCGTTTGGGCCGCTTTTTGCTTGCTTTCTACCACCTGCTTGACAATTTCTGCTTTTTCATCATTGGCGATCTGTTGTTGTTTTGCCACCTCTTCGCGGATACGGCCTATTTCTACGCTGGCTTGCTTGCGGGTGTCGGCAACTTCAGTTGCAGAGAGTTCTCGTTGTTTGGCAGCGGATTCTTTTATGTCGGCAAGTTCGTTGGCAGAGTTTTGCTGAAGCAAAGATTTTTCCTCCGCAGCCTTGCGCCGACTCTCGGCAATTTCAGTGGCCAATTTTTGTTTTTCGAGTACCGTATTCTCTCGGGTTTTAAGAATTTCATTGGCGGCTTCCTCGCGGGCTTTCAGTATTTGGTCGGCAGCAGTTCTTTTGCTCTCGACTACATCCGTGGTGGTTTTGGTGGATTCCTGCTTGGCAAGATCACGCGCTTCGGCAACAATACGCGCGTTCTCATCGCGAATGCGCTTGAGTTCCTCATCGGCATTGGTGCGGGCGGTAGAGATTTCGTCGCCGTATTGAAGTTTGGCCTGATCTAGTTTCTGTTTGACGACCGCAATTTCTTTGGCGGCCGCTTCCCGAGCTTTTTGAACCTCCTCGGAAGATGCGATGCGGGCTTTTTGTATTTCTTCACCCGCTTGGCGGCGGGCGTCTACGACGTTTGTATTTATTTTAACAACGGCTGAGTCTGCCTTGGCTTTACTTTGAGAAACAGCCGATTGCGCCTCTGCTCTGGCTTTTTCCATTTCAACGAGACTTGCTTTTCTGGCCTCCAGCACCTCGTTGGAGTATTCCATTTTTTTTGCATTGGCTGCATCGCGCGCTGCTGCCACTTCTTGCTGAAGCTGGATTTTAATGGCTTCACCACGTTCCTTTTCAGCCTTAATTTCAGCCCGAATTTTTTCTTTCGTCTTCTCCAGCTCCGAGCGCAGGGCCGTTACCTCTGGATCGGCGCCTGATGCAGTAGAAGTGCCGCCTCCGCTGGGCTTGGCGCCCAGTTTACCTGGAGTAGCAGGATTTCCAGTAGCAGCTACGGGATCGGGTTTAGAAACCGATGCACCGGGCGTGTCTACCACGGCCATCCGATCCAAAACGGAGTTGAAACAGGTCACCAGATTCTTAAACTCGCCCTGACGGTCGGAATTGATGGTGAACTTGTATTTCTGGCGGTCAACGAAATTGATAAAGTTGATGCCTGTGATGTTTGCATCCGCAAGCCACTGCACCGCATCCAAGTCGAGTCGGAGGTTGTTTCGGTGGGTAGGGACGGCGCCTGCCACCAGCTCGTCCATGCCAGTAAATTTGTAGGCGCGTTCCTTTCCAACAGCATCTATAAAAACGACTTGGTCGTCTTGGTTGAATTCAATACCCCCTTGTGAGGTGAATTTGGCAAAAACGCCTTTTTCATTGGTAAAGAATTCAATGAAGTAGGTATAGCCGCCACGAATGACAACGCTGAGGGTAGAGGTGCTGGCAAGTTGGATGCCGGAAATTCTTTTGTTTTCTTTGATTACTTTGGAGCAATCTTGCGCCTGAAGGTTTTGAGAAGAAAAGAAGGCGAGCAGCAAGATGAAGGATAATAATCGGGAAAAAGGCTGCATGACAGATTGTGTGTAGAAAGGTTTGTGATAATCGGGTTTATCCAGGTCTTGTGGTTTAATATTTTGAAATTCAGTAACTTGACAACTGAATCAACCCGAAATAAAGGAATAAAAATGAATCGCACTTGGCGTTAGGCGGGGCAAATTAGAAAATTTTTCTAGGCCGCAAACGAAAGATGCATCGAACATCTGTCCCGTTGCCCGAATTTTAAGATTTGGCTCATGTGGCAAGCCAAATTTTTTCTTGAATATTACTACCAAACCTGAACGTAAGAGGCAAAATAATACTCAAAGCCCCCATACTTTATCGTTTAGGGACCTATGTGGGCTTTGGGTATTATTGTGTGGTCAATTTAAAATTTTAATTTCAGGGAATCGCGCAAAGGCGCGTGTACATTGTCGTGCTCCCCCCAGTATGCACTCCTACGCGTGGCTTTGAGTTCACCTTTACTTGCGAATTTGCCGTCGTTGGTTTCTTCCCAACTGAGGATTTTATTGGGGAAAGATGTTTCAAAGCGAATGCTCAAAGAACGCTTGATGTCGGTGTAAGTAATTTTCAGAACGCTTTCCTTTTCACCTTTATCCATTTGAATTTCTGCGTTTTGGGCATCACTGGGTTTGTGCCGGAGCCGGGTGTATATGGCGGAGGGGATGAGACGCACTTTTCCAGTGGCCAATGAAGATGGGTTGAGCCGAATCCTCGTCCAAATTTCGTCTTCAAGCAAAGCGAGTGGAATGTGCAGATCTTGGTCGCCTTCGCTCTCAAAATAGGAAAATCCGCGCAGGCGGTAACCGTCTTTTTCCAAATTGCTTTGTAAAAATACATGTCCGCACCAATCCTGCACCGTAGTGGTTGTTTTTAAGGTGGGCAAACCGCTCACGGGTGTGAAGATGGATTGCATTATAGAGTAGTCGTATATGCCGGTGTGGAAGCGTAGAATCGAATTGAGTTTCAGTACGGGCACACGGTCTGTAGCTGCCGCTGCAGGATCGTCTAATTTTACTTGTTTGGACTGAGAGAAATCTTCGGTCACAAAGATATTGACCTGTTCGGCTTGACGGGTCTCACCGTACCGCTCCTGGCTGACATCGTAGGTGCAGAGCTCTGCTTTGCCTGCGTACCAATAGTCGCTGAACCCTTCGGGCAAAGGAACAGCAGCCAAAACTTGTTCTGAAACAGGTGGCTTGGTGGATGTTTTTACGGAAGGGTCAGAACAATTCTGGGAGGAGAAAACGGTCGTGGTAAGTAGGGCGACGCTGAACAGGATTTTCATGGTAAGATATTGTAAATCAATGCAATTTAGAGCTAATAAGCCGCAAAAACTCGCTCCGGGTCTCATTTTTTAGAAATTGCCCAGTGAACGCCGAAGTAGTGGTCAACGAGTTTTGTTTTTGTACGCCACGCATCATCATGCACATGTGGTGTGCTTCGATCACCACAGCCACGCCCAGCGGGTTCAAGGTTTCTTGAATCACATCCCGGACTTCGATGGTAAGCCGTTCTTGCACTTGCAGCCGACGGGCGAAAACATCCACCACACGCGGGATTTTACTCAGACCAACAATGTGTCCATTGGGGATATAGGCAACGTGCGCCTTTCCAAAAAAGGGCAGAATGTGATGTTCGCAGAGCGAGTACACTTCGATGTCTTTGACCAGTACCATTTCGCTGTAATCTTCCCGGAACATGGCAGAGCGCAGAATTTCTGCCGCATCTTGGCCATAACCTTGCGTAAGGAATTGCATGGCTTTTGAGGCGCGTTCAGGGGTTTTAAGCAACCCTTCCCGGTCTGCGTCCTCACCCAAACCATTCAAAATATTAAGATAATCAACCTTCATGCGCTCTGTGAGCACATCATCGTACAGGTCCGATTTTTTATATGACATCTTGTTTATTTATGATTCCCCGTAGTATTCGGCATAAATCGTCTCCGTTTCCCAAAGTTTTATCGCGTGGAGTTTGAAGGGAAACCCTTCGAGCGCGGGTGCGATGCGTTGCCAGATGAGGATAACAAGATTCTCAGTGGTAGGTTGAAGGCCTTTGGGAATAAAATCTACGTCCAAGTTAAGGTTGCTGTGGTCGAGGTGTTCAATGACCTCCTCGCGGATGATTGTGCTCAACTTTTTGACATCCATCACAAAACCGGTGACAGGGTCGGGGCGGCCTTTTATGGTGACATGGAGGTTGTAATTGTGGCCGTGCCAGTTTTTATTGGAACATTTGCCGAACACTTCACGGTTCTGCTCTTCGGTCCATTCCTCCACCCAAAGTTTGTGGGCTGCATTAAAACGTTCGATTCGAGTGATGTAAACCATTCTATATCAGTGTGTTTGCGTCAAGACGTGTGCATTGTGGCCTGCAAAATTAGTACGAAATGATTGGTTTTATGCTGGGTGATTTGTGGAGCTGCTTATTTGGGGATTTGAAGCCCTAGCAATTGCGCTCGGTGAAATGATTCATTTTCTTGTGTACATGTTGCTCCTGCCGTGTAAGACATCGCCTTTATCCGCAGAGTTTTGATTTCTATCTAAAAACGAAAAACACCTAGGTACAATGCAGTTTTTTTGCCTTCAACATCTATAATAGTGAAAACCAGAAGTTTACTCGACCGTATCTACGCTTTTCTCAACCAGCGGCTTGTGTACCACATGCTGTTCTGGCTGGCGCTTTATGGAACGATGGTCGGTACCAGTCTTAGGCAGGGCATTGGGCTAAGCACCACCATGTACAACGAAACCATACAGGCGCTCTTTTTCGCAGGCTTGGTTTATTGCAACCTTTTGTTCCTGATTCCGAATTACTTAGCACGGCACGCATTCATTTATTTTGGACTTGTGCTGGCAGCATGTGCCATTGTCACCCCGATCGAAGTATTGGTTTTATACCTTTTTTATGCTGATTCGCCTGAGTACCAAGCCAATGTGGTGGATCAGCAAGTGAGAATTTATTTGAGCAATGTTTTTGTTACCATACTGGCTACTGTGCTGCGTGTCATCATGGATTGGTGGCGCTATCAGAATGAAAAACAAGTGCTGCTCACCCAGACGATGCAGTCGGAACTGCGCTTTCTAAAAAGCCAGATAAACCCGCACTTTTTGTTCAACACCTTGAACAATCTTTATGCACTAACCTTAAAAAAAAGTGACAAAGCCCCTGAAATTGTGTTGAAGTTGGCCGAAATAATGCGTTACATGCTTTATGATTGCAATGAAAGGCGTGTGCATCTTTCTAAGGAAATCCATTACCTCTACAATTACCTAGACCTTGAAAGACTTCGGCAGCCCAATGAAGCCGACATTCGTTTTTTGGTGGAAGGCCATGTGAGCGAACAGCTGGTGGCGCCGCTTATATTCGTTCCATTTGTTGAAAACAGCTTCAAACACGGCCTTAACCACGCAACCACGGGCGGATATGTGCGCATCCGCCTTTCCGTGCAGGGAGAAGATCTCGAATTTTTTATCGAAAACAGCAAGGAAGAACAAATGCCCCGACCTAGCCACCCGCGTAGCGGGGGCATAGGCCTGGCCAATGTTCGTCAACGCCTTGAGATACTTTATGCCGATAATTATGACCTAAATATCGAGGATGAACCCAATCGTTATGCGGTGACCTTGCGGTTGAAAATGGCGGATTGATAGCTCGTTGCGCAGCGCAGGTCTAACTTATCTGCGGCAAGGGTTTTACTCTGGTGCTTCCCCAAGTCTCACCATAATTCTGTGAATACCAATGTTCCGGGTCTTTGCCAGATTTATTAACCAGGAAAGAATATTTGCCAGCACTTTGCTCCTGTACATTTGAAACATGAAAAATGGGGCTACTGCCTTCTGTTATATCAATAGGAACTATACTTACAAGGCTCCAGCTCAAACCCTTGTCGGTGCTACGGTGCACCAAAACATCTTTGACATATTTATGATTATAGTTGTTTGAAACAATTTTACGCTGCTCTATGGCCAAAACAACGCTATCGTTGGCGAACACTGTCATGATTTGTCGGCGCCCTAAGGATGAATTGATCCGCTTAATATTAATTGTGCTAAAAACCTATTTGTCAAACTTCCAACAAAAATCCCCTCGTCGCATACCACGGCAAGGGGATTTTGTTCTTTGGCTCTCCAATATGAAGATGCTTTCTAAAGTGCTTTTCTACAAATGTATCACCTCCCCATAAGCTGCCGCCGCAGCCTCCATAATGGCTTCGCTCATGGTGGGGTGGGGGTGAATGGACTTAATGATCTCGTGGCCCGTGGTTTCCAGTTTGCGAGCGACGACGATTTCGGCAATCATTTCGGTTACATTGGCCCCGATCATGTGGGCGCCGAGCAATTCGCCATATTTTTTGTCAAAAATGAGTTTCACAAAACCCTCTGAGTGGCCGGAAGCCTTTGCCTTACCACTTGCGATGAAAGGGAATTTGCCAACCAAAAGTTCGTAACCGGCCTCTTTAGCCCCTTGTTCGGTGTAACCGACAGAGGCGATTTCGGGTGAACAGTAGGTGCAGCCGGGGATATTATTGTAATCTATCGGTTCGGGATGATGGCCCGCTATTTTTTCTACGCAGGTGATGCCCTCGGCACTTGCCACGTGTGCGAGTGCCTGGGTTGCCAACACATCCCCAATGGCGTAAATGCCCGGCACATTGGTTTGACAGTACTCGTCTACTTTGATATAACCACGATCGGTGACGATGCCAAGGTCTTCTAAACCAATGTTTTCGGTATTCGGCGTGACGCCTGCTGCACTGAGCACCACATCGCAAAGGATGGTTTCGGTTTTGCCGTCTTTGCGATTTTTCATGTTGACTTTGATCTCCTTTCCGCTGGTGTCCACACTTTCGACTGACCAGCCGCCGTAAACTTTCAAGCCCTTTCTGCCGTAAAGTTTTCCCAACTCCTTGGATACATCGGGGTCTTCGCGCGGCACCAGACCCTGTTCCATGAATTCCACGATGCTCACTTCCGTGCCAATGCTGTGGTAAAAATAGCCAAACTCCACGCCGATTGCCCCTGCGCCCACCACAACCATCCTTTTGGGCTGGCTTTCGAGGCTCATAGCTTTGCGGTATTCTATGATTTTTTTGCCATCAATTTTGAGGTTAGGCAATTCCTTAGCCCGGCCGCCCGTGGCAATAATGATGCCTTTGGCCGTGTATTCTGTCACTTTCCCTTCACTATCCGTAACAGCCACCTTTGGGCCTTTTGCCAGTTTGGCATTGCCCATGATAACGGTGATTTTATTCTTTTTCATTAAGAACTGCACGCCTTTGCTCATACCATCGGCCACGCCGCGACTGCGCTTGATCATAGCATCAAAATCAGCCAGCGGTTTGCCCACTTTGATGCCGTAGTCCTCTGCGTGGTTGAGATAATCAAACACCTGGGCGCTTTTGAGCAGCGCTTTGGTGGGTATGCAACCCCAGTTGAGGCAGATGCCCCCCAGGCTTTCGCGTTCAATGATGGCGACATTCATCCCCAATTGGGAGGCGCGAATCGCAGCTACATACCCACCTGGGCCGCTGCCGATAACAATCAGATCAAAATTCATGTTGTGTTGAAAATATTTGAGCGGTAAAGGTAGTTCGACCTGCAAAATTGCCTTTCAAATTTTCATGTTTGTTGGCATTCTGTATTTCCTTACTTCCAATTAGACGGGCAACTCCGTATCATTGCGCCGATTTTCAGACAAGCACATACTATTTCAAAGACCGAGCATGCAAAAATTACCTTTCAATTTCCGTTTTCAGGCCATAGCCTTTTCACGCGCCACAATTTTAGCAGCGGCGTGGATAGCAATCATGGCAACGGCAGCCATACTTCCTGGGACCGCTTTCGCCCAACTCTCGGTGAACAGCCCCTTAGCCCGACCACTTTTCGACAAAAAAACGGTAGGGGAAATCCGACTGACACTGCCTACCTCCGAATGGGTAAATGTACTGGACTCCATGCGCATTTATGGCACCGAGGCGCTGCCCGCTTCGGTCGTGATTGACGGAATGCGCTACGATGGCGCTACCGTTCGGTTTCGAGGCGACAAATCGTACACCAAGGGTCTAAAGCGCAACCCGTTCAGTATCAAACTGAATAACAACAGTCCTGCGCAAAGTCACCAAGGTTATACATCCATAAAATTATCGGCTGCGGTGCGCGATCCAAGCATGGTACGCGAGATGTTGTTTCATGAGATCGCATCTAAGTATATGCCCGCATCCCAGGCCGCTTACACCAAATTGTACGTTAACGAGGAGTATATCGGAGTGTTTGTAAATGTGGAAAGCATTGATAAACAATTTTTTGACGCCAACTTTGGCAATTCTCGCGGCACTGCTTTCAAAGCAGGTGTAGACAACAAGCCCGATAACCTTCCCGCGACCTGCAAGCAAAACATCTTTGGTTCTTTGGAATACGAAGACAATCTTGAGTGCTACAAGGGCAATTTTGAACTGGATTCACGCGGTGGTTGGACAGAACTGCAAGAACTGACCCGAAAGCTGGCACAAGAACCTGCCAACGTTGGCCAAGTGCTCGATGTGGACCGCGCCTTGTGGATGCTTGCACTCAACAATGTGATGGTAAACCTTAACAGTTATTCAGGCGATCACAGCTTGAACTACTACCTTTATCGAGACGGCAACAACCGCTTTCAGACCATTCACTGGGACTTGAACCTCTCCTTTGGCAGCTACAAAAACACGGGGAGCGGCAGTGATCTTGACCTCCGCGACCTGCAAACCCTTGACCCGCTGCTACATGCGGACAATTTATACAAACCGCTTGTCAGCCAATTGTTGAAAGAGTCTTTGAACAAGAAAGTGTACCTAGCGCACATCCGCCAGATCAATGAAGAAAACTTTTTGAACGGGTCGTATGAAAAACGCGCACAAGAACTGCGCGGCATGATTGTAGTGCCCTTCAACGACGATAAAAACAAGACTTACAGCATAGACGATTTCCAGCGCAGCCTCAACGAAACGGTGGGCAAAAAGAGCAAGATCCCCGGCCTCACCGAGCTGATGGGCAAGCGTTCAAGGTTTTTGAAAACTCATCTTGAATTGACCAAACTCCCACCAGTGGTGTCCGAAGTAACGGTGAAAGGTCGCGGCAAATTTGACAGCCAAAAAGTGAACGCTTTTCTGGTGAGCGCTAATGCTGACAAATATCCGTTAAGAATGTACCTATATTATCGTTTTGATGACCAAGACGCGTACACGATAGTATTCATGTCTGAAGAAAACACCCCTGGGCTTACTGCTGGTGCGAAATCTTTTGCAGCACAGGTTGAAGCCAAAAATGCTGAATCTGTGCTGGATTATTACATCCTTGCAGAAAATGTGGGTGCAGTTGGGTTCCTTCCCTCAAACTACACCAAGCAACCATTCAAGATCAAATTGAGCGAACTAAATAAATGATTCGGATTTCGTGGGCGTTACTGGTTTGGAGGATCAAATTCCCGCTGAATCAGCAACGCCCACATTCTTAAGTATCCGTAAAAATCAACAAAATCCGCGTTTCAAGACTATGAGAAATACCCTCCTTCCCCTTTTCTTTATTTGTTGGATTTCAGTGACTTATGCCCAAGATTTTTATGGGGCAGGCGTACAGGAAATACGCATAGAGTTCCCCCAAAAATATTGGGACGTTAAATTGGACTCGCTGAAAAAGGCCAACCCTGATTCACGGCTCTCGGCTACCGCTTGGGTGAATGGGCAGCGCTTTGACAGTGTGGGTGTTCGCTACAAGGGCAATAGTTCCTATTTTAGAACACGCAACGAGACCTTGAAGAAACTCCCGCTCAACATTAAGCTGGATTTCAAAAAGAAAGGCCAAGTATTGAAAGGTGGCCAAAACGCTATCAAACTATCAAATGCGTTTCTTGATCCAAGTTTTTTGCGCGACCCATTGACTTATGAAGTGATCAGAAAATATATGCCCGCCCCCCTTTGCAACTTTGCGAAGGTTTACCTGAACAACAAATACTGGGGGGTTTATACCAATTCTGAGTCTGTGGACGGAAACTTTATCAAAAAACACTTTGGGGTAGAAGGCGGCCACCTCGTCAAATGCGACCCCGACAACTGGAAAAGAGTCAGAAGCCAAACGGGCTGCCCAAAAGGTGAAAATGCTTCGCTTGTATATCTTAATGACAATACGGGCTGCTACGACGCATTTTATGAAGTGGACGACCCATCCGCATGGAAGCATCTAATCAACCTCATCAAAGTGTTGAATAAAACACCCGAGAAAATTGAATCTGTGCTCAATGTGGATCAAACGCTTTGGATGCTTGCGATCAACAACGCACTAGTCAATTTAGACAGCTACAACGGATCGCTTTCGCACAACTACTATCTGTGGTTTGACTCGCTCCATGTAGCCCACCCCATTATTTGGGACTTAAATATGTCGTTTGGTGGCTGGCGTCGCGATTTTTCTTTTCAAGAAATGACCGACGAACAACTCATTCAGTACTCCCCATTGGCTGAGTTCGAAAACCTGCGTCGCCCGCTGATTTCCAAACTTTTGAAAATCCCGCTCTATCGCAAAACCTATTTGGCTCACCTTCGCACGATTTCCAACGACTTTCTTTCCAGCGGATTACTGCTTACCCGTGCACAAGCAATGACCAAAGAAATAGAGCCTTGGGTAAAAGCGGATTCACTCAAACTTTATTCATTGACTGACTTCCAGAATGCTTACGATAAAACGATGAATAGTGGCTCCGACAATGTTATTGGGTTGCGCCAGCTCATGGGAAAACGTTCGGAATGGCTCGCCAAGCACCCTTTGCTGATCAAAGCACAGCCCATCATCACGGAGGCCAAGGCGATTAAAGAAGCTGAGAAGGTAAAGGTTACGGTCAAACTCAGCAACGCCACCCGTGGTGGCTGGCTTTTTTATCGTACCAACCGCCAATA
>Ga0209181_10004202_pt1 | contig 21630 bp, 21 predicted proteins | sample MAT05_FD_187208 | JGI IMG/M metagenome (GOLD analysis project Ga0209181, IMG submission 187208) | Freshwater microbial communities from Lake Fryxell liftoff mats and glacier meltwater in Antarctica - MAT-05 (SPAdes) (version 2) | ecosystem: Environmental > Aquatic > Freshwater > Ice > Liftoff... | reverse complement strand
GAGGCTGGTGGAAAACTCCACGTCCAACCCGTCAGCCGCCTCTCGAAGGGCAACCAGCGGCTCACCGCAATCCTCGACCGGATAGGCCCGCATGGTTTCCTGAAACTCCAGCGCCTCGTCCATTTTTCGGGTCCAATAGGCCCGGGCGGCTGCATCGTCGTTCGGTAAATCGGGCTTGCTCATGACAGGGATTTTCGGGATTAAACCCCGGCACCCAGGCACGCAAAGGCGTGCGCCGGCAGGTTCAGTTGGTCCTTGGCGAGCTCAGGCCAGAATGCGGCGTGCTCGATCGTCCATGGCAGCGTTTGATTCGCCAGCGAAAGGGTGAGCCTCACCGGCCGTGGTGAATCATTGACCACCATCACACGAACCCGCCCCTCTTCGCCGAGGGTTGCGACGCAATGGAGGGATTCGATGGAATTGTGCGGGAGAACCGCGATCTGTTGACGGCCCTTGGCCAGAGCCGCAAAGCAGAGAAAAGCCTGATACGGATCCAACGGTGTGCCGTAAATATCGAACATGCCGAAAGAAGGAATGGTGTCTCCGGTGTAGTAATTGGCGAGCGAGACTGGGCCCGTCTGCAAATCGAGTAAAACCGCCGCTGCAAAAGGAGAATGCCTTCCGCATCCGTATCGCGGTCACATTTTCCGTTGAGGGCCGGGAATCCCCGTTGAATGGCGGTTGGTATGATCATCAATCGCCTTTCTCCGCCGGGAGCAATGCTTCCGCAATGCGAACATAGTGGGCCACGCCTTGATGCAAATCCTCAGTCGCGATGGATTCATCCGCCGTATGCGCTCGCGCGATGTCGCCCGGTCCAAAGATCACGCAGGGAATGCCGGCGGTCGCGATTTTACTCGCATCACAGGAGTAACTCACGACTTGCGAATGTGGCCGGCCTGCGGTCGCGCAAACAGCCCGTAGCATCGGATGTTCCTCATCCAAACAAAAAGGCGGATCGGCCAGTGGATTCGTATCAAACTCCCAACGAACCCCGCCTGCTTCTCCGCTGACGATTTCCTTAACTTTCGCGTAAGTCTCCTCCCACGACTGCCCCGGCACCAAACGGATGTCCACACTGGTTTCACAAAACTCCGGCACGATATTCACCCCGCTCCCTCCGCGAATCGTCCCGACGGAACCCGTACTTACGCCCAAGCTGTCATGCCGGATCGCGGCGAGGGATTCCAAGAAATAGCGGTCCATGGCCGTGACCGCCCGCGACATGGCGCTGATCGCACTTACGCCTTTTTCCGGCGTGCTGCTGTGCGCTGATTTGCCGTGGCCCCGAATGTAAAAGCGCAGGCACCCTTTGCAGCCCCGCACCACCTCAAACCTGGTGGGTTCTCCGACCACCGCAAAGTCGAATGCATTCTCCACCTTGAGAAAGTGCCGTATGCCCGCAAAGCCCAATTCCTCGTCCACAACACAGGCGACAGTCACCGTACCCCGCCACCGCGAAGGATCGCTCCGCAAGGCGACTAACGCATGAAGCATGCAGGCCAGCGCACCCTTCATATCCGTGGAGCCCCTTCCATAAAGCCGGCCATCGCGCACTTCCCCTCCGAAGGGAGGAATGGTCATTCCGTCCACGGCCACCGTATCCATGTGGCCATTTAAGAGGAGGTGCGGATGCTCAGATCCATTGCGAAACCGGATGATCACGTTGACGCGCCCCAAAAAAACCTCCTGCGTATCAACCTCAAAGCCGTGTTCCGCAGCCCAGGACAGCAACCATTTTGCCACATCAATCTCACCTCTGCTCGTGGGATCATAGCCGGGATTCACGCTGGGAATCCGCACGAGGTTTTGGGCGGTCTCGATAATGTTCATGAATCCTCGCTCTTCTCAACCGACCTGCACGACGCCTGAGGTCGAAAAAAACCATTGTTTCCGATTCTGCATCGTGGTGTCAGCCCTCACTTTTCCCAAGATGAAAAGATTCGCTTATTTCGACAAGCAGAATAGTCATTTCATGAAATGAAATCTTTGAGTTGGTTCCTGGAGTGTGGGATCTCCGTAATGGAACGGTGTCTGCAAAAATCTAAAATCCCGCCGGTCTTGTGAAAATCGTTGGTTTTGAGCTCCGCCGAATTGCGATGTCGCTGGTGCGACCCATGCGCATAGCATTTGGCACACTGACGGACCGGGACGTCTTGCTTGTGCGTACGCTGACAGAGAATGGCACCGAAGGCTGGGGGGAGTGCGTGGCCTTTTCCGCGCCGGTTTATTCGCCGGAATACGTGCAGGTTTGCGGGGAGGCGATCGAGAGATTTTTTGCGCCGGCGATTCTCGCTCGGGGCGATGTCACGCCGCCTTTCGTTCTGGAGGACGGCCGGTTGAAGGTGCCGCAGGAGCCGGGAATCGGCGTGACGGTGGACCTGGCTTTCGTCGAGGCGATCACGACCGGGTTTCGGCGGATCGGAGCGTTATGAAGGAAGCTCTACACTTCCCGCAGAGGAATTTTGGCGATGGCGTCAATCTCGATCTTGATGCCTCCAAGCAGCTGGGCCTGCACCGTGGTGCGCGCGGGAGGGACGGGCGTGGTGAAGGCATCCTGATAGGTCGCATTGAAGCCGTCGAAGTCCTTCAGGTCGGCGAGGTAGCAGGTGCATTTAACCACATCGGCAAACGTGCATCCGGCTTGATCAAGGACAAGCCCGATATGCTTGAGCGTGAGTTTCGTTTCCGCCTCAATCGTCCCAGCCACCGGCTTTCGCGTTTCAAAATCCAGCGGCCCCTGTCCGCTGATGTAAAGCCAACCATCAATCTCCACGCCAGCGGAAATGTGCGGGCTGCCGGGCTGGCTGTCGAATTTCAAGAGGCGTCGTTTCATTTGCGGAAAAGCGTCGTTGCTATAATCCCACTTTCGCTTTCTGGCAAGGACCATGCTGAAGTCCGCATGAGGAGGATGAACGCGTGAGCTTGGCGGGGGGATTTGCCTTTTCCAATGGCATCGCGGTTTCTGCCGATGATCAGACGCTGGTTGTGGCGGATCCTTTCATGCGCAGTCTGATTGCTTTCTCTCTCGCCGGACCACGATCCCGCACCTTGCTCATCACCGAACACTCACTAAACTCCCCCTGGCGGACGACCTGGGATTGCGCCGGACAAGCGCAGCGCAGTTGGCCGCCAACCGATTCTCCACTCAAACCACTATGATCCTATCCCGACTAACCTCACCGGAAATCGGTGCCTGCGCACCACGTTCCATTGCCCTGCTCCCCGTCGCCTCGATTGAGCAGCACAGCCGCCATCTGCCGGTTTCGACCGATACCGCAATTGCGACGGAGGTCGCCCGCCGGGCGGAGGCCGCACTGCCCGGCAAGGTCGTTCTCGCCCCGACGCTCTGGGCGGGCAACTCGCATCACCACATTGACTTTCCCGGCACGCTCAGCCTCCGCAGCGAAACCTATATCGCGGTGCTGGTGGATCTTGTGGATTGTCTGCTGAAAGCGGGATTTCGAAAAATCGTCCTCCTCAACAGCCACGGCGGCAATGTGACGCCGCTGTCCGAGGCCCTCTACCGCGTCGCGATGGAACATCGGGGGGCTGACGAGCCCTGGGTGGTCTCGACGAATGTGTGGGGAGTGGCCGCGAAAGCCTTGAAAAGCCAGACGTTCATGGAGACCCCGAAATGCACGCACGCGTGCGAATACGAAACCTCCGTGATGCTCGCGCTCGACGAGGCGCTGGTGCACATGGAACTGGCTGAGGGAATCCGCACGGAACGCGGATCGCAATTTTACGACCCTCTCGGCTACGAACCCTCGCGGGTGAGTGCTGCTGAGACATTCCGGCAGTTGACCGCCTGCGGCGGGCTGGGAGAGCCGAAGAAAGCCACGGCCGAGAAAGGCCACAAACTTTTCGAGATCATGGCCGGCTCCCTTGTGGAATTTCTCGAGGAGTTTTCCACCTGGAGCCACCAGCGGCACAATGGTTGAGAGCAGCGCATCCGGGGTTCCGCCAATGAAGACGATCGCGTTTATCTCAACGGTCTGCTTCCCGATCTCGCATTGCGATGTCATGCTTTCCCGCTGGAACATTCCGCGAGAGGGCGATGAGGCGTGGGGCTGGGGGCGGAGCGAGGTCCGCGCTGTCTCCCTCTATGTTGGGCAGCATCCGGAGAACGATATTTCCGGGCCGGTAGCCGGGGCCCAGGGGGTGACGATTTACCCCACGATCGAAGAAGCGCTCACCCTTGGTACCGGCACGGTGGTGGTGGATGGGGTCGCGCTAATCGCGGAGCACGGCGATTTTCCGGACGATGAACGCGGGGTGAAGCTTTACCCGCGCAAGGAAATGTTCGATGAGATCATCCGGGTGCTGGATGCCATCGGCAAAAGTATCCCGATTTTTTGCGACAAAGGCTTGTCGTGGAATCGCAGGTGGGCCATTGAGATGGTCGAGGCCTGCAAAGTCCGGGGTATTCCGTTTTTTGCCGGGTCCTCCGGACCCTACGGCAATTCTGTACCCGAGTTGCCCTCCCGCATTCTTGATGAGCCCGAGGAGTCGCTCTCAGTTTTTTTTGCGGGAGAGGAAATCTACGGGTTTCACAGCATCGAGGCGGCGTTCAGTTATCTTGAGCAACGCCCGGGCGGAGAAGCCGGGATCCGCGCGCTGCGTGTTTTGCGAGACGACGAAGCCTTTGCTGAGATCAACGGTGAACCCGGCTTGAATGCGCTCTTCCGCGCGGCTCTGGCCGCCATGGATCTCGATCCTGACACGATTCCGCGGGAGAATTACACCCGAACACTGCTCTTCACCTATGAGCATGAGGATGGTTTGCGCAGCCATCATTTCCACGCGGATGGTGTGCTGAAACGATTTCTGATCGCGATTCGGAGCAAAAGCGGGGAGATCGCCGCCGCCCGCAGTGCCGGAGGAGGCCCAGAGACCCATTATGCGCACTTTGCCACGCTGAACCGGATGATCGAACGTATGGTCGCGACGGGCAAACCTTCGGCACCCATTGAGCGCACCCTTCTGTCCACTCTCGCGCTTTCCCGCGTGATGGACCTGCATTTCGCGGGAGGTGGACCGGATTTTGTGCCGACGCCGGAATTGGGGATAACTATCAGCCGTTGCGGCGTCCGAGATATGCACGGTCTGAGATCGCGGCGGAGTGGGGCTACCGGCCATGAAACGCCCCCTGCAACACCTGACATCCAAACGACCCGGCTTTGCGCCGGGCGGCCTTTACTGCGATTCTTTGCCGCGTGAGTCCCGGAACGCTGACTGGGACTGGTTTGACCGTGCGTTCAAATAATTATTGCCTATGACAATTCCGAACACCAACACCCCCGTTCCCGGTCTCCTGGAAACGATGACCATCGAGGAGGTTCGTGACTTCAATCCCGAGGTCGTGGTTATTCCCATCGGCTCGACCGAACCGCACGGACCGCACCTGCCTTATGGGACGGATTTGTTCATTGCCGAGGCGGTGACGGCTGAAGCCGTGACTCTGGCCAATGTGCAGAACGCCCGCGTGTTGAGGTTGCCGCCGCTGCCCATCAGCAACAACGTGAACTTCAAAAAATTCCCCTTCGCCTGCCGCATCCGGGTGGAAACCCTCATGGCCATTTTGAAGGACCTGGTGGATTTTGTCACCGAGGAAGGTGTGCGGAAAATCGTCATCGTGAATTGCCACGGCGGAAATGACTCCTCGATCATGGCCTCACTGCGCCAGCTCTACGACGATTACCAGAATCGCGCGTTCGTGTGCCTTTGCGGCTCCGGCAGTTTTTCCGGTGACTCGTATGCCCGGCTGTTCTCAGACGGTTCGCCTCATGCCGGAGATTTTGAAACGAGCATGATTTGCGAGATCAAGCCCGGGTTGGTCGCGGGAGACAAAAGGCGTCCCGCCCAAATGAATCAGCCCGCCATCGCCCGCCTCGGCCAACCGGGCGTGGAATGGGTGCGTCCCTGGCATATTTTGATGTCGGAGGCCTATGCCGGCGACCCCGGGGCGGCCACCGCCGAAAAAGGCCGGCAGTTCCTCGATGCCTGCGCGGCCGGCATGGCCCGCTTCCTCGTCGAATTGAGCACGGAACCCTGGCATGAGAAATTTCCGTACCCGCCAAAATAGATGATGTGATGAGTGACTTCCATGGAAGCGCCCTTTACGAGACGCCGCGGATCTTTTCTTCGTGGGATGATTTGCTTGAGGGTATCTCCTGCGCCCAAGACTGGGAGCTAAGGCGTGTCGATCTGCGGCGGCGTTTCTTGGAGCTCCTTCGCGATGCCGTCAAGCCGCCGAAACCGCCGCTGGATCTTCATATTGAGGAGACGGTGGTGGTCGATGATTCCTACGAGCGTCTCTCTATCACCTATGCGGTGGAGGCGGATGAACGGGCTCATGCCTATCTGGGCATCCCACTTAAACTCACGGGGCCGACGCCGGCGGTGGTGGCTCTTCACGGAACCACCCCCCAAGGCACCGAACAGACCGGCGGGCTGAGCGGTGACCCCAACAAGGCCTACCTGGATCCGCTTTGCCGGAAGGGATTTATCGTCATCGCCCCGGAACATTTCGGCTCCGGGCGCCGCATTCCGCCCGAGGGGCCCTACGACACCGGACATTTCTATCGGAAACATCCCGGATGGACCGCGGTCGGCAAATCCACTTTCGAGCACTCCATCGCCATTGACGTCCTGCAAAGTTTACCGCAGGTGGATTCCTCCCGGATCGGCTGCATGGGACATTCACTCGGCGGCCATGGGGCGTATTTTCTTGCAGCCTATGACGAGCGGGTGACCGCTGTGGCGAGCAATTGTGCGGGTGCCTCTTTCCGCCACAACCCGGACGTGGAACTTTATGCCCGCGACCATTGGTATGTCTATTTCAAGCATCTGCGCCCGGTTTTGCTGGCCCGCCAGCCGCTGCCGATCGACCTGCATGAAATCATCGCCCTTATCGCTCCGAGGGCTTTTCTCGATATCTCCGCCCTCAATGATGTCCACTTTGCAAGTCAGAGCCAGCGGGTTTTGATGATGCTCAAACTGGCGGAACTTTACGCTTTGTTGGACCAGCCTGGGCAGTTCTCGTTTTTCGTCCATGGACAGGGGCACTCCATGCCGCTCGAATCCCGCCATCTCCTCGACGCGTTCCTGTCCGCGCGGCTGAAGAGTTGATCGTTGCGCGGACTCAGCCCCACTTGGTGCGACGTGCTCATTGAACTGGTGCTGGCCCATTCGTCAGTTAACCCAGCCATTCCTCTCGGTTGCATGAAAAAGTTCCGCCGCACCGTTCACCTGATCACCAATGCTTTTTTCGGAACTCAATCTAACACCGCAAGGCTTTCTCGGATATGGGCAAGGCGCTGATAATATTGAAAAGCTTGCGAGGCAGAAAAATCGCATTCCATGGAATGCTGTAGCCCAAATTTCTGATTAGACCACGGCTAAACTTTCAAACGGCCTACCCTTCGCTGCGCCTCGATGATTGTATCCTCCCAGCCCTCGCGGTCAGAATCCGGAATGCGCCCAGTCCGATCCATGCTATCAATCACCTGGCGCAGTCCGTCCTCCAGGGATACCTTAGGAGCAAATTCAGGAACATCCCGGAAGAGTTTTTCGGAACTATAATAGGTGGAATGTCCAAAGATCTTGGCACAGATATCGAATCGGGCCGGATCGATACTCAGCAGGTCACTTATCGGCACGCCGACGAGTTCCACGTCGTATCCCAGCACCTTCATTGCCGTGCGATGGTAATCCGACCAAGTCGTAAACTCGCGGCGGACAAGATGATACGTTTCACCGAGACAATGGGCTTTCCCGAGAACACCGGCAAACCCCAGAACGGCATCATCGACATGAAGAAATTGGTGCAACGCATTGCCGTCGCCACTGACGAGGATGGGTTTGGCCTTCCGCACGCGGTCAATCCAGGAAAATTCCCAGGCAACCTGACGGAGAGCTCCCAAAAGCGGTCCATACGTCGTGGAGGGTTTGATAATTGTCACGGGGAACTTCTCCCTTGCGCATGCGTCGAGGAAAACCGTGTCCGCCGCAACCTTGTTTCTGCCATAATCCGAGATGGGCCGCAACGGATGTTCTTCCGTCGTGGGGAACTGCTCGTACTGAACGCCATAAGTACAAACAGTCGAGCAGTGCACAAAATGGCCGACGCCGCGGAAGGCACGCAGGCTGCTCTGCGCCTGCTTGGCATTGAAACAGATCATATCCACGGCGGCATCAAATTTTTCCCGCTGCATGGCTTTCTCGAACGCCGCTTCATCTGCCCGGTCGCCCTTGATCAGACGTGCGCCTGGTGGGAGCGGCCCTCTCTGGCCGCGGTTAAAACACGTCACCTCATGGCCTTGGCCAACCAGAAGGCGGACCAAACTCGTGCTGATGTTTCCCGTGCCGCCGACTATGAGGATTTTCATGGTACAATTCGGCTACTTTACGTCCTTCAACGTCCCGGCGCAACGCTGCACCTTGGCGAAAGCCTCTGCGACAAGGATCCGGCATAGTCGCTGGGAGGGAGACCTTCGAGGCGTTTGAAGAGCCTCGAAAAGTGGAATTCCGAGGAGAATCCCAACCGAAGGGCGCATTCCTTAATACTGAGTCCTTCCGCGAGCAGCAGGCGTTTTGCAGCCTCGACCTTGAGCCGACGCACCGTGCAGCCGGGAGTCTCCCCTGCAAGATCCGGATAGATGCGGGCGAAGGTAGGAAGACTCATCTTCAAATGGGCAGCGAGGTCAGCAACTGTCAATGGCTCGGTCGCATGGCTCCGCACAAACGATTCAACTGTTTGGACAAGGTCCCGTTTCCTTCCCCGTATTTCTGCCCGTATTTCGCGTCTCAATGGACTCACTTTGGAAGACGTAATCAATATGCCGACCAGTTCCAGCATAGCTGCATGCGCCAGAAGTTCGAATCCTGGACGGCGGTGAAAGACCAGATCTCCGAGGTGTTGGAGGCGCTGGCCGATCCGATGATCCGGATCGACGATATGGCACCACTCGCGCCGACCGACAAGTCGCCGGAGCGTTGCCCCAAGGGCGCCCCAGGATGAAAAGACCATAAATGATTCATGGATCGACTCACCGGTTGCCTGGTGCTCGTGATAAGTGCATCCCGGCGCATAGAACGCCGCAAGTCCACTCCTTCGGATGAAATTTTTGCCGTTACCCACACGCTGTTTTTGCTGTCCTTGATTAATGACATCAAGGATCCAATGCGGATTGCAATGGTGGGTCCACCGGCTCTCTGAGAACCGCGTCACCCCGGTATGGGCGAGCTGCAAAGCCGCTTGCGGGAGAACCAGATCTTTTGAGATAATTCGGGAGGATGGCATGCCGATCTTTGAGAGAAATTGATATGGATTCGAGAGGTTTAGCCATTCCAAATGCCGTCGGCGAGGCGGATGATCAATTTTTACCCATTCAACGCCATCCCGTGACAATCAATCCTCATGACCTCTTCCACACTCTCTCAATCCGCCTCCTCGCAACTTGCCCAGGAGGGCGGCCCCAAAGCCTTTCCGGTTATGACCGGTACCATCCAACCCAAACTGGGAGTGGATGAATTTCTTTCCATCGCAGAACGGTTTGGTTTTAGTGCGGAGGCGATGGAGCGACTCTCGGCGGCTGTTTCCAACAAGGACCTTCCCGAGGGCGGGCCACATTTGGGGCGATATTATGGCCATCCAAAACCCATCAAAGGCGAGGAATTCGAAGCGTTGGGCCGAGAAAAATTTGCGGTCAAACACGCCTTGGGAGTAAGTTCTGGAACCGCCGCCCTCCATTGCGCCATGGTGGGATCGGGAGCGGCCTCGGGCCGGGAGGTCATCTGTGCGGCCACAGGATTTATCGCCACCGGCATGGCGGCGGCGTTGGCAGGAGCAACACCTATTTTCTGTGATGTGGACGAATCGTTAATGATGGATCCCCTTTGCCTGGAGGCGCTTATCACTCCGAGGACGGCGGCGATCGCGCCGACACACCACATGGGCGCGGTCTGTGATATGGAGCCCATCCTTGAGATCGCCCGCAAACACAATTTGCGGGTGATCGAAGATTGCGCGCAGTCCCCCGGGGCCTCGTATCGGGGACACCCGGTGGGATCGTTGGGTGATTTTGGCTGCTATAGTATTTCCTGCTACAAGATTATCGGCGGAGGAGAAGGCGGCATGGTCGTGACAAACGATGACCGGTTGTTCGACCGGGCGCGTCAGATGGCGGAAGCGGGCGGTCTCTGGAGGCCAAACCGTTTTGCGGCGGAGCGCTATCCCGGCGAACTCTTCGTGGGCACCAATTACCGTCTCTCCGAACTGGAGGCCGCCGTGAATGTGGTCCAACTCCGCAAACTGGACGATGTTGTTTCCGGTCGCCGCGAGGTTTCGCGAAGCATTCGCAAGAAACTGGGATCATTCAAAGAGATTACCTGGCAAAAGAGCAATGATCCGGAAGGCGACATCGGTTATTTCTTGCGGCTCTTTCCGGATTCTGATGGGCTCGCTTGTACGATTTGTAAAGCCTTGGCGGCAGAGGGCATCAATGCCGTTTACCGGGGCACCGACGCCTCCCCCGACTGGCACCTCTTCCAAGATATGTTCCCTCTTTTTCCCGAGTTCCGGGATCAATGCCGATCCAACCTGTGTCCTGTGGCGTCTGATCTCTTCAACCGCTGCATCAATATCAACCTCGATCCCTGGTGGTCGCCGGAGGATTGCACGGCTGTTGCCACCGGTATAAATAAGGTATTGTCCGCATTTTGCACCCGAATCGATTCATGACGACTTTCGTTCCCGCTTATGACACGGAGGCAGCCTCCTGCCTCGAGGCTTGTCGGAGAATCGTGGGCGTGCATCGTCATTTCCAGATACCCGCCACGTTTTTTATTGTCGGCGAGGTCCTTGAAGCTTCCCAGGACGAATATCGGCGACTCTTGGACGATCCGCTATTTGAAATTGCATCCCACACCTATTCACATCGCTTGCTACGCGATCATCCTTATGGCGGCCCTGGCACCACACTCGCAGAGACGCGAGAGCAAATCGTCCGGAGCAAGGAAGTCATAGAACGGATTTTCCCGAATCGTCGTTGTATTGGGTTACGCACACCATATGGATTCCCTGATGGACTGCTCGGAGCCTCTGATATTTTGCGGATTTTGGAGGAGGCCGAATATAAATACGTAAGTAGCGCACTATGGGGCCCAAAATTTTCCCTGCCAGCGCCTTTAACCCAGTCTTTCACATATGCCGAAGACGGATTTCCCGCTCTTCGCGAATTTCCCGCTCATGGCTGGCATGAAAATGTTCTCAAGGGTTGTTTTTCTTGCCCCAACTTGCTTCTTCTTTTTCCGCTGCAGTTTCCCGAAGCCACACCGGCCGATTTCATCAAAACTCCTGAAGAAGAAGTGCGGTTCAACAACAAGCCATTCATCGATCTGGCGTTTAACGAAAAACTCCCCTATGTGTCTCTTATATGGCACCCATGGAGTCTCCTGAAATTTGATCCCACCATGAAGATGTTGGAACAAACATTTCAATACGTCGCCGAGACTGGACTGCGAACAGCGACGTTCGAACAGCTTCACGGTGCGATGTCATGAAGTGGATCAGTCAGACCACACATGAGGAAACTTTTATCTCTCCGTATGATAAAACCAGACAGACCTATCTCATCGCGGAATTTGGTGCCGGGGCCTGCCATCCTGCTCCGCTCCTGATTCTTTTCCTCCACGGCGCTCTTTCGCACCAGCAACAGGGCATGACTTCTGAGATTTATCAGAACGCCTTCGGACGCATGGCAGAATGGATGTCGAAGCGCGACGTTATTTACATTTGTCCGGAATACCGCGGAAATTCCTGGATGGGGCCGGCGGCCGAGGGCGACGTACGCGAAATCTTTCGCCTCGCACAGGAACGCTACCGCCCGGGCAAGACTTTATTGATAGGGGGTTCCATGGGCGGCACAAGTGCACTCATCTTCGCCTCCCGTCATCCCGGAATCATCGATGGGATCCTCGCGTTCTGTCCCGCTTCCGATGTGACCGTGATGGCCTCACGATTTCCCGAACATTTTAACGAGAGCTATGGCGGGCCACCCGACCAACTGATCGGGGTTTATCATGAACGTTCCGTGCGATATCATGTCAGCAGTTTGGCGCATTATCGATTGGCGCTTATTCATGGCTCGGCCGATACCATCATTCCCGTGGAACATTCCCGTGAGCTTGTTGCCGCATTGCGGGCCAGCAACGCAACCGTACGGTATCACGAAATTGAGGATGGCGAACATGATTCACCAGTGATCATAGACTATCTCCCCATTCTGGATTGGGTGGCGGCCGACTAATACTAAACAGTAACTGTTTATGACCAACCCCCATCATTTTGTTAGAGGGTCGAAACTTGACTCCGAGAAGCAACCTTTGAGAAATAAACAACAAACCAAATAAAATAACATCATGTCGAAACTTGACTCCGAGAAGCAACCTTTAAGAAACCTGCCCGCCTGGATTGACGTGAACGGAAAAATTGGTTGTCCGGCGACTGCACAGCCGGAATTTCGCGATTCCGCGCAATTGCTGGCCCGAATGGATCGGCTGGGCGTCGGAAGAGCGATCGTCTTTCACGTCGGGGCCCGCGATTACAACCCAACGTGGGGCAACCAAAAATTGTTGGACGAACTTGCTGACGGGTCAGAACGGCTGATCCCCGCTTTCGTCCTCGGGCCAAGTCAACTTTACGAAAGAGGTGCCATGGAGCACCTGCATCAAGCATTCACCTCGCAAGGCGCACGCGCCATTCGTCTTTGTCCCGCCACATTGATGTATCGCCTCGCACAAATTGAGCCAATTCTGCGCGAGCTTGTCAGGTATAAACCGGTTGTCCTGGTCAATAAATCTGAATTGGTTGTGGCGACCGATTTGGTTCCGTTGGCCCGGATGTTCCCGGAGATATCGTTCATCTACACACAAACAATGTGGCTCCAATTTTCGGCCGCTCTCGATTATATGGCACGTTGCGAAAACATTCTTGTGGACACCTCCTTGTTGCACATGCGCGGCGCCGTGGAATTGATCATAGAAAAATTCGGCGCCCAAAGGCTGGTGTTTGGCCTCGGACCGCTCACCCACAACGGCGCCAGCATTGCGGAACTGATGGATGTCCCTATCACCAGTGCGGCCCGCGAAATGATCGCCCATGGGAATATCGAAAGGCTGCTCGATCTTCCCACCAGGGAGCCTCAGGAATCTTCGTGTCAAGGTCATTTTTGGGCAACCCTTTTGGCAGGTAAACCGCAAAATACGGACATCGTGGATGCTCATGCCCACATCGGGCCATCCGGACTCTGGATGCATGCAGATGGAAGCCTCGAAGATGAGATCTCGGATCTGGTGCAACGCATGGATCGTACCGGAATCCGAACGGCCATTGTCTCCGGTCTGGAAGCATTATTTGGTGATCCCGTCGCCGGAAATTTGGCTTTGGAGAAGACCCTGGGTTCTTACGAGCATCGTTTTCTCGGGTATGTTGTCTTCAACCCCTGGTATGCTCCGGAATTGGAGGCGGCACTCGATACTTTTTTCTCAGGCTCCTTTTTCGTCGGATTCAAAATATTATGTGATTATTGGCGAGTCCCCGTTACAGATCCCCGCTTTGAAACCCTTTGGGCCTATGCGCACCGACATCGACTGCCGATCTTGCTGCACACCTGGGACGGCCCCTACAACCAGCCGGGCATGCTCAAGGAGATCGTGACAAAATTTCCGGAGGCGAAGTTTCTGCTGGGTCACTCCGGAGGAGGCGACGTGGGGCGACGCGAGGCCGAGGAACTGGCAATTGCCAATCCCAACGTCTATCTGGAATGGTGCGGCAGCTTTTGCAGCGATACGCCATTCGAAGATACCATCCGTCGAGTCGGTTCCCAACAGGTCGTCTTCGGTACTGATGCCTGCCCCCACTCTCCCGCTTGGGAAATTGGCCGCCTGTTGTCGCTCGACGTGCCGGACGAGACGCTCCTCCCGATTCTCGGAGCGAACATGAGGAAAATCCTGCAAGGCCGTCGGTAATTTCTTTTCTCCCTCCAGCAAACACCATGAAAATCAAACAATCCCTTTGCTATCCGATGGTCAACACCACCGGCCTGAGCCTCGACACCCTCTTTCTCGCCGCTTCCCAAACCGGCTACGCCGCGGTCGAGACGTGGATGCGCGGAGACGACTTCGAGGAAATGGCCGCCTTGGCAAAGCGTCACAATCTCGTTCTGGCGAGCATCTGCGGTCACCAATCCCTTGGCGACGGTCTGAATAATCCGGCCAACCATGATCGGATCGAGGATGAACTCAAAGCGTCCATTGACATCGCTGTGCGACATAAAATCCCCGGCCTGATCTGTTTCAGCGGAAACCGCAGACCCGGACAAAGCGCGGAGGACGCGCTCGATGCCGTTGTCAGCGGACTGCTCCGCGTAGCACCCTATGCCGAAAAACATGATATTAATCTGAACATGGAGCTGCTGAACTCCAAGGTCGATCACGCAGGGTACCTCAACGATCACACCGCCTGGGGAGTATCCGTTTGCGAGCGCGTCCAGAGTCCCCGCGTCAAGTTACTCTACGACATTTATCACATGCAGGTGATGGAAGGAGACGTGATCCGCACACTGAGCGAGAACATCCGCTGGATCGGTCACTTCCATACGGCAGGGAATCCCGGTCGCAGCGATTTGGACGACACCCAAGAACTCTACTATCCCGCAATTTGCAGAGCCATCGTCGCGTCGGGATACGACCTCTATGTCGGACACGAATTTAAACCAAAGGGCGATCCCCTTGAAGCCCTCAAATCGGCTTTCCTAACCTGCAATGTCAATTGATAGATATCTCTTTTGTTGCCAACCCAATATTCAACCCCTCACATCGTATATAATATTTTATTTGCTGGACGCGGTGCCAAACTTTTGTTTTCATGAAACCGATGTATTTTTTCACGCCCTCGATTGGTCTGGGAACGCTATCTGTTTTGAGAGGTGCCGAAACCACTCCCGGGGAGGGCGGTGCCTACGGGACGCCGGTCGAACTCCTGCTTAACGACGTCAGCTTGATACAAAGGAGCCCCTTGCCATGAACCAACCGCGATCAAGCATCCCGGTCCTGTGGACCAACGACGACATCCATTTTGGCAAGGCCGCCGAGTTGAAGCGGCAGCTCGAGTTTATCGACGAGTTGGAAATTCCCGGCGTCTTTTTTGTCGTTCCGCGCAGTGGTGGCGGGGATCTTGACTAAGATGTCGAATTAATGCGCCTGATCGAGTCGGCGCGCGGACGCGGGCACGAATTCTACCAGCACGGCTTCCTCCACTTTGCGTTCGAGTGCGGGGTGCCGGACTTGGGCATGTTTTCTTTGGACCCGGGGGCGTATCGGGAGTTTGACGTCAAGCGGGCTGAGATTGAGGCCTTGCACACTTTCGAGGCGCAGGTCGAGATGCTCGACAAGGGGCGGCGCATTTGGCGGCGCGCTTTTGGCGAAGATCCTGCGGGCTTTCGTCCCGGGTGGGGTGCCTTTTGCACCAATTTCTACCGGGCGCTTGCTGCGCTCGGCTACCAGTGGGTTTCGTCGCGCCTGCCCTGTATGACGTCTTGGTTGTGGAATGCCGGACGATGGGAAGCGCCGCTCGATTTTCGCGCTGAAATTTCGACGGCACCACACCGTCTGGCGGAGGGGATTTGGGAATTTCCCATCGCCGGTGATTATGGATTCACAGTGCCCGACGAACCGATGCGGATCGATGCGATGGTGGACCTTGGGCTCAGGGAATTCTCCGTTTATGCCGATCGCGGGCACCCGATGCTTGTCGTCTCGCACTTTCAAGGGCTGCAGCGTGCGGAAACCAATGACGCCGCATTACCGCCCCATCCATGCGGCACTGGCTACGCAGTGCATGCAAAACTTTTGCCCGCGCTACGTGCAACCGGGAGAGCACGCTTCATGCGAATGAGCGACTTGGTGCGCGAAACCCTTGCGGAAGAGTCCGCGGCATGAACCGCGATCGCGCCGGCCAGCTTCACCTTCCCTGATCACCTGCAGTTAACACCAGCAATTAAGCCACCTTGCCCATGCCACCAACATTCTTCATTCCCGGTTTGAAACGAACCTCCCTGGCTGCTTGCAGCCTGTTGATTTTTCAGGCGTTGGCTTTTGGTGCCGACCGGATGCCCTCCCCCGCAGTTGGGGATGCCGGCGGTCCGTCCCTGCTCCTGGCCGATTCTGGCACGACCGGGTATGTGATTGTTGCTCCGGATGCTCCCTCGCAGGCTGACCAATATGCCGTTGCGACGTTGAGCGCCTTTCTGCGGGAAAAAACCGACGCGGTTTTTCCGGTGATCGCCAGAGATCAACTAACGCCCGGCATGAAAAAGATTTTTGTGGGGCTCGGCGCTCCAGCGCTCGTCGGCCTGGGTCCCGACCCTCTTGGTTCATTGAAGGATCAGGAGTATGTGAGCCGCAGCATCGGTGAGGACATTTACGTTTTCGGCAAGGGGATGCATGGCAATCTGCATGCGGTTCTCGACTTCATGGAGCAAAGCCTTGGGTGGCGATGGTATTCGGCGCCGCTGACCCATGGCGACCTCTCGATCCAGGCCAGCGAAGTGGGGAAACCGGTGTTTTCTGTCGAGCCAACCCTGTCGCTCGTGCCCTTTTCGCGGCAAGGCGGGTTCGCCTTCAAGTATCGCATGGCCATCACAACCTACCTGCTAGATTATAACCTTCAAAACGGGATGAATATGTTTCTGGATGAACCGGAGCACATCGACGCCAAGGAGTTTTCCCTGCGCGTGATGCCATTCGTCGGGCACACCTTATTCGGCTACATTCCCCCTTCCCCGGATCATCTGCAATCCCCCCGGGGATTCGGCTGGGTGGCCAAGCAGAATTATTTTGAAACCAATCCGGATTTTTTCACCATGAACCCTGCCGGGGAGCGCGTGATCGATCAGCTTTGCTTTAGCAACCCGGAGCTGCGCAAGGAGCTGACCAAAAACGTGCTCGAGCATCTCCGCCTGCTCAAAGCCCAGGGAAAAGAGAGGCTCTTGCTGGCTTTGAGCGCAATGGACAATACCGGTGCGTTTTGTCACTGCTCCGATTGCCGGGCTTTGGAGGAAAAATACCAGACTCCCGGCGGTCCAATTTTCGACTATCTCTTCGAGCTTTGCCCGCTGGTCGCGGAGCAATATCCCGGGGTGATGATGCAAACGCTGGCCTACCGACTGGCGCAAACCCAGAAGCCGCCGGTGATGCCCGAGGGGCAGAAGTTTCCCGACAACTTGGTCATCCAGTTTGCCAACGTCCAGGACAACACCGATGCCGACTGGAACAATCCCATCAACCGCCCGAGTTACGAAGACTTGCTGGCCTGGAGGAAGCTCACGCCACATCTCTGGGTTTGGTATTATGCGAGCACCTATGCCGACCTGAGCCGCATGCCCAACGCCGCCGTCCAGCGGCTGGTCACCGACGTGCGTCTGATGAAGCAGGCGGGTGTCGAGGGAGTCATGGTCGAGCCAGCCATGGATGCTTTGGCCGGCACCAATTTCACCCAACTGCAGAGGTTCATCCTCACGCGACTGCTGCGGAATGTGGATGCCGACGTTCCGTCACTGATCACGGAATTCACGGACTATCAATACGGCCCGGCTGCGGGATTGGTCCGGACTTATCTGGAGGAGCTGGAAGCGGCGCAGGAAAAGGCCAGCCACGACAAATCGCTGAGCGCAGGCAGAAGTCTCGAACGCCGCATGACCAGTCGCACGCCCGCGCTGGTTCGGCAATGGCAGGGGTATCTTGACCAGATGGAGAAAATGGTTTCTTCCGACCAGCGCTGCCTCAACAACGTAAGGCGCCTGCGGCGAACATTGGATTTTGCAACTCTTGCACAATGGACCGCACTGACCAAGGCCTACCCGGACTATTTCACCGACTATCAAGTCATCAGGGACCGACTGGGTGTCCTGCTGCCGTGGGACGTCGCTGCGGTTGACGACTGGGTAATGAAAATCCAGGCCTCCGGCGCCGAAAAGCCGCTCCCGCCCCAATTCGATGGGATCGATCCCTCCCGGATTTCGCGGTTTCTTCCGATCCGGGGCAGCGGGGAGCCCGCGAATGTTAAGGATGACGATGCGGCCTTCGGCTATGCTGCGGTCGTAGATGTGCCAAACTCGCCATTCACCCTCGCCTTTGCCCAAAATGACACCAAGAAGACGGGCCCGTCACTCTCGCTGAATCCGGACAATATCCCTAGAGGGGTCTATCGCCTCTACGAATTGGGCGAAATCGAAGTGACCCCGAATTGTATAGTGTGGTTTTCGGGTTTGAGCAATGTCACCCAATTGCAGGTAGGCGAACGCTTATTCAGTCCCCCCGGCCCGGACAATGATAATCGCTATGACGTTTTTGTCTCGATGAAATTCGACAAGTTGGTCGATGGTTACAAACCTTCCTACCACACCTCGCCCCGCCCCACCCAAGATTTCTCGGTGCTTTGCGATCAAATTATTTTTGTGAAGAAACCAGTGAAATAAATAATTTCAAAACCGACATGAACCTGATGACACACCACACCGGCACCATTATTTTGGCCGCCGTATTTATTTGTTCGGCAGCGACCGTTTATGCAGAACGCAAGCGCGAAAACATCGAATGGATCTATACGGTTTGCCATGCTCCCGGAGCCTCCGATCTTCCACGCGTCCTTCTGATTGGAGATTCCATCGCCAACATGTCTCAGGAATTTGTGAGCGAGGACCTCTCCGGGACGGCTTATATCAGCACTTACACCACGTCCAAGTGCATCACCGATCGTTCCTATCTTAAAGAACTCAAGCTTATGCTTGCCGGAAATAACTATGCGCTGATCCAGTTCAACAATGGACTGCACTCTTTAGGCGTCGATTTGAAGCAATGGGAATTGGCCCTGTCCGAGGTCATCAAGTTGCTGCGCGAAGATGGAAAAGGGGCAAAAATCATTTGGGCGTCCTCTACTCCGGCTGAAAATCCGGACAACAACAGGTTGGTGAAGGAGTTGAATCAGATTGCTGCCAGACTGATGAAAGAGAACAATATCCCAATCAACGACCTCTTCGGCTTGATGGATCCCCTCGATCGCAAACAGTATTGGACGGATAACCTCCACCATACCGAGGAAGGGCGGAAACTAGCGGCCACGCAAGTGGCGACGGTAATTCGGGAGAATCTTGGCCACAGGGAATCCGGACCGGGGTCAGATGCGGTGGTTTCTCCGGGTGGGCCGCCCGGGAACAAAAGGGCGGAGAACATGGATTGGACCAGAATCTTTTGGTATGACGCTGAAAAGAGCGGGCTTCCGCGGGTGCTGGTGATTGGAGATTCCATCTACGACGATTACCAGCAACTTGTGAACAAGGCGCTGGCGGGGACAGCTTTTCTTTCCACCTACAGTACCAACAGAAGCTTTGCCGACCCCTTGTATGTCAAAGAGCTTGAATACATCCTCAATGAATACAGGTATGACGTTATCCTGTTCAACAATGGCTTGCACTGTAACGAAAGAAACGAAACCGATCCTATGTGGAAAACGGTTCTCTCGGACATCCCCGGGTGGGAAGCGGGTTTGCGCGGGGTCATCAAGCTGATTCGTGATCAAGGAAAAGGGGCCAAAATGATCTGGGCGGGCTCTGTTCCGTGGAACGAGGCGAACCGCCCGACGGAGGTGAAGGAACTCCAAGCGGCTACGGCCAGGGTGATGAAGGAAAATCACATTCCGATGAGTGATCCTTATGCGGCCATCCACCCCGGCCCGCAATACAATGAACAACTGACCGCCCAAGTGACCTCGACGCTTTGCGAACAACTGGGTATCAACAAGCCATCTGAAGCCTCCCCGGGCGAGGCGGCGAGTTCTCTGCTGGGCCCCCAAGGCAGCATCAGCGGCAAACCACAAAGCAGTCCCCAACCGTAAGAATGTTTATGACACACGATTCTTGGACATCCAATCGCGATCCCGCCATTCACGGGGTTCGGCACCAATCTCCTCCGCGCGTTTGGCAGGATGGTTTCCCACTGGGGAATGGCTTTCTTGGCGCCATGCTCTGGGGAGATGGCGATCCCCTGAACCTGACCCTGGACTGCGCCGACCTGTGGGATTTGCGGACCGATGCCCACTCCTGGCGGGACCATCCGTCCCACACCTACCAACATCTCCGGGAGTTGATCGAGGCGCAGCGGTTCGACGAGGCCGAGGCCATTTTCGGTACGCCGACGAATGCTCCGACGCCCACCAAGATCAGCATCGGGCGGGCCGTTGTTCGCATCGGTGCGGCCACGGCCTACGACTGCCATCTCGATCTGGACCGCGCCATGGTGACGGGCATGGCCCAAACCGGACTGGGTCATGTCGACATCACGGCGTTCGTTCATCGAATCCGCAATGTGGTCTGTCTGCGCCTTCGACCGGAGAATGAGCAACCGGCCACCTTGGAATTTCTGGCTCTGGCCGAAGTTTGCAAAGAAATGGCGGCCTTGGGGCATCCGCTGCCCGAAACCCGGACGCGGGAGAATACGCGCGTGTGGGTTCAGCAAATCCCGGAAGGCCCCGCATGGGCCATGGTGTGGAACCCAAACGGTCCGGATTTTTTTCTGGCCATCGAGTGCGGCGCCAATTCTGCGGAGGCCGAGGCCAAGGCCATCGCCACCTGGGAGTGGGCGGCAAAATGCGGCTTTGATTCGCTGCGCGTTTCGCACGAGGAGGCCTGGAAGGAATTCTGGGATGGGTCGGCGGTCTTCCTCCCCGAGCCAAGGATGGAGTTTTTCTGGTATTACGGTTTGTATCTGCTGGCCGCCTCGGCGCGGCAGGGCGCTCTGCCGCCGGGTTTGCAGGGCGTATGGGCCATGGACGGCGTCATGCCACCCTGGCAGGCAAGTTACACCTGCGACACCAACGTCCAGCAGACGTTCTCGCCGGCCTATGCCGCGGGCCATCTCGATCTGGCCGATGTTTGGTGCGACTACATGCTCGAGTGCCTTCCGCAAGCCCGGGCTTACTGTCGGCAAGTGTTCGGGACCGAAGGCGCGTTTTGGCCGGGTGGCTGGTGCGGAAAATTCGCTCTCTGCGACACGTCAAACTGGTATTCGGGATCTTTTGCCTGGAGCACCGGCGGCTGGCTGGTCTGGCTGGCATGGATGCGCTGGCGCCACAGTATGGACCGGAGCTGGCTGGCGCAAACCGGCTACCCGCTGGTGGCGGAAACCTTCAAATTTTATCGCGCTAATCTGGTCGAGGAGGAGGACGGATACTTGCATGTGCCGCTTTCGGACAGCCCTGAGTACCGGCGCTCCAACGCACGAGAATCGTTTTGCAAGGATCCCAATGTCGACTTGGCGCTGATCCGGCGCTGCTGCGACTGGATTGTCGAAATGGAGGAAGCGCTGGGAATCAGCCCGTTGACCGCCGACGCACGCGGGATCAAGGATCGCCTGGTCCCATACGCTCTGGCCGAAGACGGTGCGCTGTGCCTGTGGCCCGGGAAAGTGCTGGATGAATCCCACCGGCATCCCAGCCACCTGATGGCCATTCACCCGGGCATGGATTGGACGATCGGAGATGATGAGGAAACCCGGCAGCGCATCGAGGCC
>Ga0209181_10004201_pt1 | contig 21633 bp, 17 predicted proteins | sample MAT05_FD_187208 | JGI IMG/M metagenome (GOLD analysis project Ga0209181, IMG submission 187208) | Freshwater microbial communities from Lake Fryxell liftoff mats and glacier meltwater in Antarctica - MAT-05 (SPAdes) (version 2) | ecosystem: Environmental > Aquatic > Freshwater > Ice > Liftoff... | reverse complement strand
CTGTGATTATATGGTGCCGGTATTGCCTGCGGGTGATAATCAAACAAACGTGGACAAAAAGAACAAACCACAAAATTATTTGCTTCAAAAGTCTGGTGTACTGGCGGTGGCTGGTGCACCCTCCCGGTAATGGGTTCAAAATCGTGAATGGAAAAAGCAAACGGATAACAGCATCCATCCCACCCAACCACATCAAAAGGATGATGAGCATAATGGAGGCCATATAAAATGCCTTTCTTTTTAGTTTGAATTAAAAAATCACCGGCTTCATCAATTGTTTGTAAATCTTTCGGCTGGCGGATATCCCGTTCGCAAAATGGAGAATGTTCCATCAGTTGTCCCAGTTTACTCACATATTTTTTTGGGTAACGAATGGGGCTGAAAGATTCTACAATAAACAAACGGTTATTTTCTGTTGCAAATGTTATCTGGTAAATTGATCCACGGGGAATAACCAGGTAATCGCCATAACCAAATTCAAGATTGCCATACTGCGTTTTTAAAACACCAGTACCCTCATGTACAAAAATCATTTCATCGGCATCGGCGTTTTTATAAAAATAATCCGTCATGCTATGTTGAGGAGCAGCTAATACGATATGGCAATCGCTATTAACCAAAACCGGTTTTCTGCTTTGCAGGTAATCTTTTTCGGGTTTGATATTAAAGCCTTCAAAACTGCGGTGCTTCAGCATCTTCTCTTCAGCAATCCGGGGTTGCACATTTACCGGTTCATCGGTTTTAATAATTTCTGTGGGCGGATGGCAGTGATACAGAATTGAATAATCGTTGCTGAAACCTTCGGTTGAAAATAATTGTTCGGAATACAATTCCCCATCGGCCTTGCGAAACTGTGTATGCCGCTTATGGGGGATACTTCCTGAAGTATGATAGTGTGCCATAAATAATGAATAATTGATTAATGCATGGCTGGATGATCCAGTCAGACTGTGATAATTGATAATGTTTTCGAAGTATTACAATTATCTATTGACACATAAATCAAGTGATGCCAACAGGAAAATATATTTCCAGCTTCGTTTATCAATGTAGTAAGTAAAGTTGCGGTGAAAAGGCATTCGTTAAATTTGTACTGTAAATTTACACTTAATAAATATACAAAACTTGACAAGAATTGGATTAATTGCTGATACACATCATTTCCTGGATGAAACCATCTTTGTGCATTTTAAAGATTGTGATGAGGTTTGGCATGTGGGCGATTTTGGAACATCTGAACTGGTACATGGTCTGACGTCCCGTCTGACCATGTTGGCGGCAGATGCTGGTCAGACGGGACGTCAGACCATATTGAGAGGCGTTTACGGAAACATTGACGGCCAGGATATCAGAAAGGACTTTCCGGAGCAGTTGGTTTTTATGTGCGAAGGCGTAAAAGTGGTGATGCGGCATATTGGTGGCTACCCCCCAAAATACAATCCCGAAACAAAAAAGGAATTATTAATTCATCAACCTCAGCTCTTCATCAGCGGCCACTCTCACATCTTAAAAATAATGTACGATGATAAACTCAACTGCCTGCACATGAATCCCGGTGCAGCCGGTAAACAAGGCTGGCATAAAGTAAGAACCATCATTCGTTTTGTAATTGATGGAACCGAAATGAAAGATGCCGAAGTAATTGAATTGGGAAACAGATGATGAGCAAAAAAGAAGTCAACTTTTAAAAAGTTGACTTCTTTAATAATAATTGATCTTAAGAAAATGAAAGATGCCTAAGCGGTTGAACCGTGTAACAGATAAGATTACGGATTAAACAATTAACCTCACTTACTCCACCCAATCTGCAATAAAAATATTGGTATCACGTGTGCCGCCGTTATTGCGGTTGCTGCAAAAAATAATTTTCTTTCCATCAGGACTAAACATTGGAAAAGCATCAAATGATTTTTCGGCAGATATCTTTTCGAGATTACTGCCATCTTCATTAATAATAAAAAGATTAAATGGAAAACCTCTTTTGCTCTGGTGGTTACTGGCAAAAATGATGCGTTTGTTATCGGGCATAAAAGCTGGGGCCCAATTGGCATTACCAAAGCTGGTTACCTGCTTAACATTGCCGCCTTCAACATTGGCGGTAAACACCTCCATGTTAGTTGGTGCTACTAAATTTTCAGCTAATAAATCTTTATACTCCTTTACCTCGGCCTCGGTTTTTGGCCTGCTGGCACGCCAGATAATTTTTTTACCATCGGGGCTAAACCAGGCGCCACCATCATAACCCAACGCATGGCTCACTTTTTTTTCTTTGCCGCTTTTCAAATCCATGATGTACAAATCAATATCTCCATCTTTTGTACTGGTGTACAACATTTTTTTTCCATCGGGAGATATGGTTGCTTCTGCATCATAGCCTTTGCTGTTAGTAAGTTGCTTTACAATATTCCCATCCAGATCTGCCATAAAAATATCGTAGCTGCTGTATAAAGGCCAGATGTATTTATTACCGTATTTTGCCCTGTCTGGTACAGGTGGACAGTTGTCTGCATCTAAATGGGTAGAGGCAAAAACAACATGTTTGCCATCCTTTAAAAAAGCACCGCAGGTAGTTCTCCCTTTACCATTGCTTATTCTTTTGTATTCAAATTCCTCTCCCATTGCCGGCACTTTACCAACATAAATCTGATCGCAGGGTATTCCTTCTTTTAAATAAGTTTTTTGAAAGATGATACTTTTACCATCAAAGCTGAAATACGCTTCGGCATTATCGCCTCCAAAAGTAAGTTGCTGCATATTGGCAAAATGCATCTCACCTTCAAACAAAAGTGTATCATTTTGAGATGACTTGCTATTAACTAAAGTATTATTTTTAAAAGAAAACAAGGAAATTATCATAACAGATAATACCGCTGAAAGGATGAAATTTTTCATTTGTTTGTTTTTGTGGCAGCAAAGGTAAAAGATGTTAAATTTTATATTGTCAGAAAATTGTCATCTGCGTATTGAAGGCAGTACTTAATTTTGCAGCATGATGAAATTAATACTTAGATATGTGGTTTTACTGATTACAATCATGTCGTGTAATAACCAGAATCAAGCAAAAGAAAATAAAGAACCTACGGCTCAATTAACTTCGACACGTGAAAAAATATTAGAAGATTCTATTGCAAAATTTCCTGAATCTTTACTGCTGAAAGAAGAACTTATTCAGCTTTACCGCGACAGCGCTGATTTTGATAAGGCCATTTTAACAGTCACTCAGGTATTACAAACCGACAGTTTAAACTACCGGTTTTGGGATATAAAAGCAACATTGCATTTTGAAAATGAAGATACGCTCAATGCCATCAAATCATTTGAAACCGCTTTGCGTTTAAATCCTTCACCACGTTATTTAATATTACTGGGATCCTTATATGCCCAAACCAAAAACTCAAGAGCCATTGCAATTGCAAATGCGCTACAAAAATCAAAACAACCCGAAACCGAAAAAGAAGCATTCTTTATTAAGGGCCTGTACTACAATTACACTGGCGATAAAGCCAATGCAATTATTGCTTTAGATAAATGCTTGAGCCTTGATAACCGCCACATGCTTGCTTACCGTGAAAAAGGTATTGCCCTGTACGATATGGGGAAATATAATGACGCCATTACTGTTTTAGATAAAGCAGTTACCCTCCAAAATAATTTTGATGAAGGCTACTATTGGTTAGGGCGTTGCTTTGAAAAACTTAATAAACCAAATGATGCCATTGAGGAATATAAAACGGCTTTGTTGTATGCACCGGATTACACAGAAGCTAAAGAAGCTTTAGCAAGACTACAAACAAAATAGCTTATAAAAAATTTTCCCCGACTCATGTTTTATGTATATTCCCGTTTAAAATTTCATGTTCTGTAATTTCCTGCAAGGGTATCTCTAATACTGTTTCGCACCCATTGCCGGGTGAAGAATTAACTATCAATTTACCGGAAAATAATTCTGCCCTCCGTTTCATATTTGCAAGGCCGATACCTTCTTTAACAGCATGCATATCAAATCCAACACCATTATCTAACACACGCATTTTAAGATCATTATTATGAAGAATTACATCAACTTCAATATGTGTGGCATTTGCATATTTAAATATGTTCCTTAACTGCTCCTGCAGTATCCGGTAAAGGTTTAACTGTATATCCTGAGCAAGCCGGTATTTTTTAGCGGCTTCATCAAAAAATAAACTAATCTCATATTTATTTTCTGTGTTGAAGCTATGCAGCAGCATTTCAAAAGCTTCTGCCAGGGTAGAATCTTTAAAAAATGCAGGCGCAAGCCGGTGCGAAAGATTACGTATTTCTTTTGAAGCCATGGAAATATATTCCATTGTCTGCTCATGAAATGGCAAAGCTTCTGCCGGCACCGACTTTTTCAGCATCCCAAGACTTAGCTGGCTGGTGGCCAGTATCTGGCAAACATTATCGTGTAGTTCTCCTCCAATTTCGTATCGCTCATCCTCTTGTGTTTTTATGATGGCCCTGGTCATATTCTGTTCAAAAAGAACCTTTTCGGTAACATCAATTGCTATTACCGAGCGATAAATTTTATCATTTAAAGTTATAGGGCTGCTGTAAATTTCAACATCCATCAATTCTCCCGATTTTTTAGAATGTATGAACCGGCCAGTAATGACGTCTTCAATTCTCTTACCATTTTTTTTAAGTGCATCTTTCATCTTCTGTCTTTCCTCTTCGGGCCTGATATCCATAATGGTCATGGCAAGAAACGCTGCTTTGCTATAACCGTAAAGTTTTATAGCAGCTTCATTTACCTGGATGAACCTGTATGTTTCCGGATCAAAAACCCACATTGGCTGGGGGCTTAAATGAAACAGATTGCTGTATCTTTTTTCCGATTCTTCCAGTTCGGCAACAGTTTTTTTACGCTCAATATTGTACAGAATACTTTTGTACAATGAGGTGGCAGTTATATCTTCTTTTAACAGATAATCTGCCATTCCCATCGAAAGGGATTTAATGCTGAATGCAATATCCGTGTAGCCTGTAAGCACAATAACCGGGCATACCGGGCATAGCGCATTTATTTCCGTAATTAATGCTTCGCCGCTTTTATCAGGCAGCGACAAGTCTAAAAGAATTACATCATAAATCTCTTTGTGATCAAGTAAAAGCTTTGCTGCTGCAAAATTTTTAACCTGCGTAATATGCGGAGTCATGATCTGCTCTTCCAGGTAATCCTCAATAAGGATCAAATCACCGGGATTATCTTCAATAACCAGTATGCTGTAATCTTTTTTATCTTTTATCATGTGTTGGCTTTCATCGTGGCAGGTTTACAATATTGATCCAGAAGTCTTCAATTTTTGCCACGGCATTTATAAAATCATTTGCATCAATAGGTTTGGTAATATAACAGTTTACATGGTTTTTATACGATTCAAGAATGTCTTTTTCAGCCGATGAAGTGGTTAGCATAATAACCGGTATTTGCTTTAGATCGTCGGCGCCTTTTATGTACTGAAGTACTTCGTGACCATTTTTTTTAGGTAAGTTGATATCTAATAAAATAAGGTCAGGTAAGGTGGCTCCTTCATAATCACCTTTTTTATTTAAAAAATCAATGGCTTGTTTCCCATCTTTTACAATGCTGATCTCATTGGCAATTTTTCCTTCTTCTAATGCTTCAGTTGTGAGCATGATATCACCTTCATTGTCTTCTACGAGTAAAACATGTATTGATTTCATAAAAATAAATTTTGCTTTGCCATTGTGAAATAAAAGGTGCTCCCAATTTTTTCTTCCGAGGCCAACCAAATTGTACCGCCATTACCTTCTACAATTTTTTTGCAGGATGCAAGGCCAATACCGGTTCCTTCATATGCTTCTTTTGAATGCAGGCGGTTAAATATGTCAAATATTTTTTCAAATTTTTCAGCAGGTATACCGATGCCATTATCCTTTATACTAATCAGCCACTCATCTTTGTTCTCCACCACTTTTAACGTAATTACCGGAGTTGTATCGTTCTTTCTAAATTTGATTGCATTACCAACCAGGTTTTGAAAAAGGCGGATGATATCTGATTTGTTCACTATCAGTTCCGGCAGTTTACCTTCTGTCACAAATTCCGCTCCACTTTCTTTAATTAGATTAAATAGATTTTGTTGTGCCGCATTAAACAGCAAATGCAGGTCAGCTAATTCTTTTCGGGAATCAGTTGCGGCTGTGTGTGATAATTCCAGCAGGTCGGTGATCATCGCCAGCATTCTTTTACCACCATCAACAGCAAAGCCAATATATGTATTTGCCTTTTCATCCAGGGCTTGCGCATATTTATTTTTAAGCAACGACATAAAGCTGGTTACCATACGCAAGGGTTCTTTCAGGTCGTGCGAAACAACATACATCAATTGTTCAAGATTGGTATTGGCTGCGAAAAGCTTTTTATTAAGCTGTGATATCTCTTCGTTTTTTTTTTGTAATGTTCTTTGGGTATTCACCAATTCATTATTAAGCTGCATCATCTTATTTAACAACTCTATGTCATTGTTAAAATCCGGTTCCATTTTTGGCGAATCCTTGCCCGGGTTTATTGTTTCTACTTTTGTAAGCATCATGTTTTTAGTTTAAAATCATATTGTTGGCTAATTTAATAGCCTCTTTTGCATCAGGAGCAAATGCATCTGCCCCTACTTTTCTCCACAGGTCCTGTGCCAGCGTAAACGGGTAACCTCCAACAATTATTTTAATATTATCAAATGAACTGTTATTCCTGATCGTCTTAATTAAGGACTGCACTTTAGTAATATGAAATGGCATGGTTGCTGAAATAGCAAGCAGTTGTGGATTTTGTTCAACTAATGCGCTTATAATATTTGCTTCGGGCATATTGGCACCCATATAATAAGTGTCCCATCCTTCCATTTCAAAAAGGTCGCTCAACATCCTTATTCCAATTTCATGCAAATCTCCTGAAATACTGCATGCAACCATCTTCCGCTCCTTTTTTTCAGCAGTAAATATGTAAGGATACAATGTTGACATAATTGATTGAGTAGCCGCAGTACAGTAATGCTCATGGGCAACAGTTATCATATTTTTTTGCCACAGCAATCCAATTTCTTGCTGGGTAACTTTAAAAATATTATCGTAGATAGATGCAATAGGTTCGCCTTTGGTAACCAACGCTGTTATCAGGGCCTGTGCCTGTATTTTTTTTCCTTTTACCAAAAAATCGAGATATTGTTTTGCTTCATCCAATATAGGATTGCTATTGTTTAAATAAGTCTCCATAGCGGGGCTATCATCATTTAATCTTTCTTTGCTTGCCAGGATGTAAAAACGGGCAGCCTGGTAAACTTCATCCGGCAATAATTCTTTACAGGCAATATCAATATAGTCCAGGTTATCGGCCAGGTCTTTTACGGGTATCTTTCTTCCTTCGAGCATTTTTTGGGCCCATACTATATATGCTGCAAATATTTCGGTACTCGCTAACTGCATGGCTACCGACAAATAAGAAAGATGACAGCCGTTATCTTCACAGCATTTTTTTTTGCCGGCAATTCCATATTTTAAAAGCAGGCCGGGGTTGCTTTTAAATTGCAGCTCAGTTATCAACTCAGCAAGGGAAGCCTTGTTATCATCTAATATGTTGCCGAAATTCATCATTGTTGTTTTAATTAAGACGTTATATGGTTAAAAAAGCGCAGCTTAAAACTGTGTGGCACCAATTTTAAGCCTTTCGGCATTCCTGCATGAGAATCCTTTAAATGCTTTTTATGCCAGGTATTAAACGTTGCCTCATCTGTCCAGTTTGTAAGCAGCCATATCTGTGAAGGATTTTCTAAAGGGCTTAATACATCTAAACCTAAAAAGCCTTCAAATTTCTCTACAAGCTTAGGACGATTTATAAAAGCCTGTTTTACTTCGTCTTCCATTCCGTTCTGGATTTCGAAACTGCTGATAGCTGTAAACATTTTATTATTTTTTAATTGTAAAATAAAAGGTGCTCCCTTTACCCTCTTGCGATTCTACCCAAATCTTCCCACCCATACCTTCAATAATTTTTTTAGTGATGGCCAGGCCAATACCGGTACCTGAGTATTCATCCTTGTTGTGTAACCGTTGAAAAATGGTAAATATCTTATCAAAATATTCAGGGTCGATGCCAATACCATTATCGGCAACAGCAAACTGCCAATTCTTTTGATTGTCTTTTACAGTAATATTAATTTCTGGCTGTTGGCATTTTGAATGATAGATCAAACTGTTATTGATCAGGTTTTGAAATACCTGCCGCAATGGCGATCTTAAGGTTTTGAGTATGGGCAATTTGCCGATTGTTATAACTGCGTTTTTCTCTTCAATCTTTTTGCGCAGCAGCGAAACTATTTCACCCGGCAACTCATTCACGTCCACTATTTCCTGCTTATCTTCTGTATAGCCTACCCTCGAAAATTCAAGCAGGTCAAGGATAATTTGCCGCATACGTTTAGCGCCATCCACTGCAAAGTGGATATATTGTTTGCCCTTATCATCTATAATATTCCCGTATTTTTTTTCTATTTGGGTAAGAAAACTGGTTACCATTCTCAGAGGTTCCTGCAGGTCATGAGATGCTACATAGGCAAATTCTTCCAGCTCCCTGTTTGATATTGCCAAATCATTCACGTGTTTGCTAAGCTTTACGTTTAATGCCGACAATTGTAAATCCAATAATTTGCGGTCCGTTATATCTCTAAAATATCCTGTTAACCCATTACTTGAAGGATAGGCGCTTACTTCTAACCATTTACCTAGTTTTTTAGAAAAGGTTTCATAATGCTGCTCCTTGTTTTCTGTAATTGCAGCCTGGTAATATTTATAGGTAATCGTATCCAGCAAACCATTAAATACATCGAAAATCTTTTTTCCAATTACTTCTTCCCGATTTTTGGTCATAATTATTTCTGCTTTATTATTCCAGTAAGTAACAATGGAATCTTTATCTACAGCAAAAAAAGCATCGCCAATACTTTCAAGAATAATATTTTTTTCTTCATAAGTTTTTAAATTTTCTATTTCAGCTTTTTTTCTTTCATCAATATCCTGGAAGCTGCCATATAATCTTATGCACTTGCCGTTTATAAATTCTGCCTCACCAATATCACGAACCCACAATTCGTTACCCTTAGCAGTAACAATTTGCAACTCAAGGTCCCATGGAGTGCCATCTCTTACAGATTTATCTACAGCATTGGAAATGGAAGACCTGCTTGCACCGGATTTGTAATACGTAATTGCTGTTTGCAGATCGGGTGTCAGATCATCATCTACTTCATAAATTTCTCTTGTAATGGTTGACCAATAGTGTGCCTGAGTTATGATGTTGTATTCCCAGCTTCCTATTCGTGCCGTTCTGTTGGATTTATCTAAAAGATCTTCCAATTTCTTCATTTCAGTAATATCAGAGGAAATTCCAATGATACCGGATAATATATTACACTCATTATAAATTGGAGAATTGGTAACCAGCGCAGGAAAATCAGTTCCATCCTTTTTCTGCACTTTAAGTTCTCCTGACCATGTTTGCCCTTTTTTCAGCTCGTCCATTATCTTCATAGCTTGTTCACTGCTGGCTTCAGAAGTTGTAAGATCAACTATATATTTTCCTAACGCTTCGTCTTTTGTCCACCCAAAAATATTCTCTGCGGCCCGGTTCCAATAATTCACAATGCCATTTAAATCTGTTGCAATTGCCGCCTGCCCGATGGTGTTTAATAAATTGGCCTGGAACTTGTTTTCTATTTCTCCTTTTATTCGATCACCGATATCAGAGAGCATTGCCAATGCGCCCATATACCTGCCCTCATCATTAAAAATGGGGTTACTTGAAATACTGGTCCAGATTTCTTTTCCACTTTTTGAAATATATTTAAAATCATCCCGTCCTTTTACTCCCCTTTGCTTTTCCTGCATTAATTTTGCTGCAATTTGTTTGCCCTCCTCATCCATGAAATAATAAATTTCTTTTCCCAGCATTTCGTCTTTTGTATATTCCAATATCTCACAAAGTTTTTGATTAACAAATGTGGTATTGTTTAATTCATCAATCATCCAAATTCCTTCCTGTGCCGTTTCAACAATTTGCCTGTACTGCTTTTCACTTTTTTCAATTACTTTCCGGGATATTATTTGTTCTGTAATGTCATTTATAAAAAAGAAAACGCCTTCTATTTCTCCTTCAACATTTCTATATGCCTGGTAAACAAAGTTCATGTAGAAATCAGTCATTTTACCGTTTCCTTCTGTATCTACCTTAACCAACTTTTCTGTGCCGATATACGTTTCGCCGGTACGGTAAACATTATCTAACATGGCAATGAACCCTTGTTCAATTACTTCCGGAAGCACTTCTGCAACTGTTTTTCCAATAATATCTTTCTTACCTGTCAATTGCAAATAAAGGGGGTTAGCCATTTCAAAAACATGATCAGCCCCTTTCAGCATGCCGATAGCGGACTGAGCTTTTGAAAACATATCAAAGAACCGGTCCCTTTCATTTTCTACTGCTTTCTCCAATCGTTTCTTCTCAGTTACATCTTTAGCTATGCAAAACGTTAATTGAAGTTTCTCGTCCCAGTTTACTGACCATAATATTGGAACAATCCTTCCGCTTTTATGCACGTACCTGTTTTCAAATGTTGGAACCTGGATGCGGCTTACAATTTGTTCAGCCGCTTTTAAGGTCCTGTCAACATCCTGATGATACACAAGATTAATAAATTTAGTACCGATAAGTTCCTCAGGCGTGTAGCCCCAAACAAGTTGTGATGCTGCATTAACTTTGATGAACGCACCGTTAGCATCAATTGTACAAATAACATCTAATGAAGAATCCAGTATTTCATTAAGGTCAGTAACCGCTGTTTCTAACTCATTTAAAGTTGAATTAAGTTTAATCTCTGCTATTTTTCGCTCTGTTATATCCTGACAGGTTCCTACTGCACGAAAAGGGTTGCCATTGCCATCCTGAAAAACTTTCCAATTTTCTATAACATATTTCTCTGTACCACTTGTTGCAATTATCCTGTGTTCAATAGAATTGATCGTTTGGCTGTTTAACGAATTTTCGAAAGCTGTGTTTACTTTAGTACGATCATCAGGATGTGTAAAATTGAGGAAGGCTTCATGGGTAGACTGAAATTTTGTTGGATCGGTTCCAAAAATATGGTGTGTTTCTTCTGACCATTTTGCCTTAAAAGTCTGCAGGTCTGTCTGCCAACTGCCCAATTTAGCAATAGCCTGGGCTTCTTTTAGCATCGCTTCACTTTGCTCCAGCTTGTGCGCTGTCATTGTCATTGCTCGTAGATGGTCTTTTTCAAAAATATCCATCGCAAACGAAATGTTATCCCTCGCTTCTATCAGTAAAGTAATTTCTTCAGCATTAAAGAAATTTATTTCGGAAGAATAGATGATGAGCACGCCTGCCACATTTCCTGATTTTTTTATTGCCAGGCAAATAACCGCATTAAATCCTCTTGCCGCGGCATACTCCTTCCAGGCTATATTGGGGTCTTTTTGAATTTCATTAACCACAAAGTAATCCTGGCCATTTAATGTTTTATCAATCGGCCCGTTTACTTCGTAAGCATATTCAGTAAATTTTTTGATGTCAAGTCTGGTTTGGCCCGAACTTGAAGTAAGCCGTATTTTTCCTTTTGTAGTATCGGGAATTCCTACCCAGGCCATTTTAAACTTCCCCTGTTCTACTGCAATCCTGCAAGCTTCATCAAATAAGGATTTTTCATCCTTAACATGTACAATGGTATGGTTGATCTGGCTGATGAAAGCATACAGGCGATTGGCATGAAGGATTTTCTCTTCCGCATTCTTTCTCTCCGTAATGTCAGCACAGGTAATGCAAATGCCTTCTATTTTTCCTTTATTGTACACCGGGGTTTTTGTCCAGTTAAACCACTTTGATTCACCATTTTTTCTTACATAATAATGATCAAAATTCAGTACTTCGCCTGCCAGGACTCTTGAAATAATATCCTTATAATTACTTTTTTTTGCTTCGTGCAGGTCAAGGATATTATCACCGGGTTCTATCTTTTCTTCCGTATTCAAAAGACTAATCTCTTGTGCCCTTTTATTAAGAAACTTTATTTCGCCCTTTGTATTGGTAAGAATGATTCCTTCGGAAGTATTTTCAAAAATGGCCTGGAGGTTTGATTCAGATTCCCGCAAGGCATCTTCTGTTTTTTTTCTTTTTGTAATATCATGCACGATTTGGGCAGCACCTGTAACGTTTCCATCATTGTCTTTAAGCGGCGAAATGGAAAGTGAAACATTCACTCCGGTTCCATCCTTTCTAAGCCTTACGGTTTCAAAATGCTGTACAGATTCTCCTCTTTTCATGCTTTCCATAAGTTCCGATTCTTCCTGGAAACGGTCTGGTGGAATAATTATGGAGATATTTTTATCAACGACTTCTGCTGCCGGATAGCCAAAAAGCTTTTCGGCGCTTATGTTCCAACTGGTAATTATGCCATCCAATGTTTTGCTGATGATGCCATCATTAGAAGCATTAACGATAGCAGCAAGATGCGCCTGTTCATAAATCATGTGCTCACGTTGTTTTTCCTGGCTGAATTTTTCCAGCGCATTGTGGATGGCAGCGGGCAACCGGTCAGGCCTGTCTTTAAAAATATAATCGTTTGCACCGCTTTTAATTATATCCGCCGCAAACTCTTCTGATATATGACCAGTAACAACTATGAAAGGTATTTTTAGCCCTGTCTCCTGTAACAAAGTCAGTGCATCATACGAATTAAAGGACGGAAGGAAATGATCGGCAAGTATTATATCCGGAGAAAATTCTTTTAATGCCTTTACGAATTTATCTTCCGAATCTGCAACCAGGCTTTCAAAATCAAGGTTTTCTTTTTTTAATATTTTATCTACCAGTTTTACGTCGCTGTTTAAATTTTCGAGGTGTAATATTTTTATTTTTTTAGTCATTTTTTTTTACGCTGTTCATAATATTTTTATACCAGGCACTGTTGAAACATCACAATCATCAGTGCAAGCCCAGCTTAACAACCTGTTTCCCTTCCGTCCATTTTGAAATACGGTTCTTTGTTATCAATAGCCAATGCTGTTCCCCATTCTTCTTATTTTGAAAAACAAGTTCACTTTTGACAAGGATCAATTTATCAGACTTATATTGATTTTCCATTTACATTTGTTAGTAAAGCTTTTTTCAATAGCCGGAAATACTTACCAGGTAACCGGTTATTGAATTAATAATTTTTTCTCAAAAAAAAGTTAGATGGTTATTGAAATACAAGAATTGAACAGGACCGATTATTTAATTTATTCTTGAGTCAGTAATAGGTTAGCAGGGTATTAGCCAGATAAAATATTTTTAATACCTGGCAATTAACACAAGGTAGTTTTAATAAAGCATTAAATGGGTTTAATTTTTAATTGGTAAAATACAACATTTGTGGATAAAGCACTACAGTGCTTGCTATCACTGAAAAAATCATGCCATAAAAAACAAAATCGAAATGAATGACATTGTCATTTTATGGGTAATTTTACATTTTAATACATTACCAATCATTTTCAAGCCAACACAATGCCCATCATCGCACCATCTTTGTTAGCCTCCAACTTTTTAAATTTAGAAGCCGAATGTAACATGCTGAACGAAAGCGTTGCAGACTGGTATCACCTGGATGTAATGGATGGCAGCTTTGTACCCAACATCAGTTTTGGCCCAATGCTTATTGAGTTTTTTAGAAAAGCAACCACCAAAGTATGCGACGTGCATTTAATGATTGAAAACCCGGGCAACTATGCCGAAGCTTTTAAAAAAGCGGGTGCCGATATTTTAACTGTACATATAGAAGCCTGCCCACACCTGCACCGCAACATACAGCAAATAAAAAGTTTGGGTATGCAGGCCGGCGTGGCTGTTAATCCACATACACCTGTTGATGCTCTAAAAGACATTCTGGCCGATATTGATTTGGTTTGCCTGATGAGTGTTAACCCCGGTTTTGGCGGACAATCATTTATACCACACACCTTACTTAAAATAAAACAACTGCGTGAAATGATTGATGAGCGTTCCTTACATGTTAAGATAGAAGTTGATGGTGGCGTTACTTTGGAAAATGCAAAATCAATTATTGATGCCGGAGCAGATGTACTGGTTGCAGGAAATACTGTCTTCAAATCTGCCGACCCGATTGCAACTATTGCAGCGCTGAAGCATTTATAACTACCGATTTTTATTGATAATTAAAAGCAGGTCTTCCGGAATTTCCATGGGCTGCAGCGGAGGAACATTTGCTCCTCCTGTATTTCCCACCGGAATTTTTCCTACAAATGATTTTACACCCCCAACCAGCAACCTTGGTATCTGCCCAAAAACCTCTTTTGTATTTTTTATGCTGATACCAAAGCCCAACATTTTCCAATGCACAGCTGTATGCGCTGCAGGATAAGGCTGGCCCAGAATATGAGCCCTTTCCAAATGGCGCCAGCTTTGCTGGTACTGTTTTTTATCAAATTCGTTCTTGGCCTGTAATAATTCTTCTTTATAAAAAGGCCTTAATGCTTTTGGCATGGCTATAAATATTTTCATACTCAAAATTTAATTTTCAAACCTCCGTTTACTACAAACCCTTCTGTGTGACTCCAGGTGTCATCAAAGGTTGGGTTTAATACCGATGTGACTTTGTAATCAGTCCAATCGGTACCTGCCTACCGCAGGCAGGTTTACCAAAAGCCAGCCACACATAAGCCTGGCTTGAGTTTCAGCCCGGCTACTTTGGCCCAAAATGAAATTCAGTTTGGTATAACATCCAGGAAATCACTTCTGTACTTATTTATAAGTTTATTTAATTGTAAATCTTACTCCCAAATAGGCTTCTCTCCCTCTTGTTGGGCCCCAGGCAAATTGTGTATCAAAATGTTGACCAAATGGATCTTGCCAACTGATGATCGGTTTGTTTTGCCTGAAGTTAAAAATGTTTTCTGCACCTATATAAGCTTCAAACTTTTTAAAGCTGTATGTGAACTGTGTATTTACAATCGTATAAGCTTTTGACTGGCCGGGCATTTGATATACAACCGGATTGTTTTTAGTATCAGGCAATCGCTGTTTACCGTACCAGTGAACATTTGCATCAAGATGCCATTTTTTATGTAAAGGCATGAATGAAGCAGCGCTGTTAAATCTATGTCCTGGATTAAATGGCAACACATCTTTTGCTCCATTCCTTATTTGATACACATCTAAGAAAACGTATCCCATTTTTGCACTGAACCTGTTATAAAAAGTACCGCTAACTTCTGCCTGAAAACCATTTGATACTGATTTTCCCGTAAAATTTTTTATGATAGCTTTTGAAGGGTCAGTATCGTAATCAGGAAAGATCTGATTTTGGAAACTGGTATGATAAAAGTCTAAAGACAGATAGCCTTCTATATTGGTACTCCTAAACTTTTGAGTTGCATTGAAACCTAAGTTTAGCGCTTTTTCCGGCTTTAATGATTCTGCAAATAGTATGTTTCTTGAACTGACTAATAATCCAATATTCTCACTAAAAATATTTGCAGTTCTCCATCCTGTGCCTATTGAACCTCTTAAACTGGTATTTGCCGCCACCTGATATTTCAACAATGTTCTGGGCGTTAATTCCCATCCAAATTGATTGTGATGGTCTGCACGAATGCCGGTAATCCATGTTAATTTATCGCCTGCAAGGTTCAAAACGTTCTCTGCAAATATTCCTGGTATATCCTCTGTATTTTTGTAGCGGCCTGCATAAGTTCTGTTCAAACTGTTATTAGAAAATGAAATATTCTCTATCAGGTTTAAATGCCTGTAGCTAATTCCTGTTTTGAGTACGCTTTTATTCTTATAACTAAATTCATATTGCAGGTTAGCATAGGCATTTGTTTGATTGGCCTTGTAATTTGTAACACCAAAGTATGACTGTTGAGCCTGGTGAAAGCCCGATGCAAGAAATACAAACCTGTGTACATCATTCATCCGGTAAGCTGTTTTAAACCATACTTCGGGTTGCTGTATATCTACTGCCTGGCCGTAGGCATTTGTAGTGCCTTTGTCATTTTGGAAATTGAAATTGGTTTGACCACCTATTCTTTTTTCGTATACATAACGCATTCCTATCTGGGTACTCCAACCCCACTTTGTTTCATCACCTTTTTTCCATCTGTTTGAAATTACATATCGGGTAAGTAATGGTAAATCTAAAAATGTATCCCCATCTTTATCAACTCTGTTGGCTGGTTGTACCAGGTGAACAGCAATCAGGTTACTCCATTTTTTTTTCTTGAAGGCATACAAAACATTAAACTGCTTTTCTCCAAAACTGTTAATATATGCATTGAGTAAAAGTTTATCCGCTTTGTCGGGTTCTTTTGTAAGCACATTGATTTGACCGCTTATGCTTTCGTAACCCTGCAAAACAGAATTGGCACCTTTGGCAACAAAAATGTTTTCTACTAAAGGGCCCGGTATGCTACTGATACCGTATGTATAAGTTAACCCCTGCACCTGTGGAAAACCATCTATCAAAACCTGGTTGTAGATGCCTGACAAACCAAGAATTCTTAACTCTTTTGAGTTTGTAAGAATATTGGTAGTTTGTGGTTGCACGGTTGATTGTGTTTCAAAACAACCTGCCAGATCGCAACAGGCAGCTTTTTTTAATTCCAATGATGAGATCACTTCTGTTTTAATTGGATTGGCTGCTATGTAAGAAGCAACTCTTTTGGTATTTACCGTTACAGCGTTCATGTCTGATTTCTCTGTTAAAGAAACCTGTATAAATGAAGTGTCTTTAATTTGCAACGTATCTGTTTTGTACCCTACAAAACTTACCAGTAATGTATACGGAGCTTTCTTAGGTAAATTAGTTTTGAACTCCCCTACTTCATTTGTAACAGTTCCTTTCCTGTTGCCTATCCATGTAATAGTTGCCCCTTGCAAAGCTGATTGTACTTCGTTTGTAACTTTACCGCTTACAGGTTGCGCAATGGATATAAAAGGAACTGTTAGTATTATCAATACTATCAGTAAATTTTTCATTCGTGTTTGTTTTAAAATTATCCTTGTTTAACCTTGTAAGGCCTGTCTTTTGGATCTTCGCAACCAGGCGTGGCTTCTACAGCACTGCGGATTTCCTTTTCTGAAATTACTGCCGGGTTAAAGGATACTTCAAAAACACTGGTTGCAGACGGTTTTCCTATTTGTTTGCAAGCTTTAACGCCATTCATATCACTAACTACTTTCTGAATGTCTTTGCAATCACCCGAGCAGGTAATGCCAGCTACTTTTAATTTGATTGTTTTAACCGTTTGGGCCTGGGTTGCTGTTGTAGTCTGTTCAATGCTGGTTTGTGCAGAAGCTGACGCAGCAAATATAAATGTGAGCGTGAATGCTGTTAATAAAGCATTAAAATATTTTGATTTCATTGTAATTGATTTTGTATAAATAATAGAATAACGTTTTGTTCATAATAAAATTATGAATGTGCAAAGTTGAATATAGTGTTATGCTATTTTGGGCGGGTGCCAAAAATCAATTGTAATTTGAGGGGGAACTTTATCTTGTTTTTCTGTATGTTGTTTAGAGAAAATTAAGCTAGGTATAAAATTTAAGCTAACAACAGCACTGGTGAAAGCAGTACAAGTTTTACAGGATTGAAAAGGATTACAGCCCCGGTTATCATCACAGCCACTCTTTTCAGGTTGTTTTTTTTCTATTGGTTCGCAGGCACTATCACTGCAACAGCCCGACTGCTGGCTTTCGCTTGTACTCATTGCTTTTAGCCCCGGCTCAATAGCAAGGAATAAGAGATAAAAGGACAATATGAAAGCAACTATTTTCATTACGCCGACAAGTTAACCAATTTTTTAAGTTTCGCCTAAAAGTGCCAAGTGATAAACATGTCTTTTAAAATTAAAACTGATGGTAGTAATACATGAGTCAATACAAAAAGTGCCGGTGTGTTGGTGGCCGGTAATTATCTTACCTCGTCCATTTTTTTATACATCAGTTCCACCACAGCCAGGTTTAATTTAAGCCAGTTGCGTTCTCCTTTTGGCCAGTCATACTTTTGGCTCAGTAATTTATCTGCAAGTTTGTAAGCCTGCATGGCCTGCTCTTCATTGTAAAAACAATTGATCCAGTTTTCTTTCAGTTCATCTTTCTTTTTTATGAAAATGGCGCCACCGTACCATTTAAAACAACTGGGCAAACCCCAAAAAGAAACAGTCTTATCATCCTTGGCCAATGCACTTTTATAAAACAGTATAAAGAAATAAAGATTTTCCTTCAACCGCTGATGAATGGCAGAATCAGATTCTTTTACTTTTGGTTTGATGCGCCAGCGGTTATTTTCCAAAAAATACGGTTCGTCATTGGCATTTTTAAACCTTTTACCCGGTGCAATAAATTTTAAATTGGTGCCGCTGTTTACACCAACATTAACCAAAGTAAGTTCATCTGCTGTAATTTTTGCGATTTTGTAAATGTCCTTAACCTTGTCTATTGCATTATTAAGGGTAATGGTTTTTGCTGCATCATCGTAAATCCAGCTACCATAATCAAATGTATTGCGTGGATTTTTTACAAACGTACCCTTGGTAGAGAAATAAAAACTACGATACGGAATTTCAAATTTTGAATTTTCCTCCATTCCTTCCAGCCCATCGGCATCATCTGCCAAAACCCAGTCCTGGCATAGAATATTGTAAATATTTTCGGCGGTATCTAAGTAAACCAGCTCCGCATTTCTTTCAGATTTCCCATCTTCCGAAATCTTGTCTTCCTTTACAGTTTTGTTTTTAGCGCTTTCTTCGTTACATGAAAAAATAACAGCCGATACAGCAATTGCTGCAAAAATTTTTCTGATCACTTTATTAATTTTTTGTGCTGTAAATTTAGGACATTACAAAACACATAATATATATATCTTCATGTAATGAAAGCCATCTTTACCTTTTTTTTACTGCTGCTTACAATTACTGTTTTCTCACAAACCAAATCGGCGTGGATTACGGGTAAAATAGTTGATGAAAATGATAAACCCATATCCAGGGTTTCGGTAATTATCTTAGGTAAACAAAACGGCCTCACAACCAACGACAGTGGTCAGTTCCGCATTAAAGTACCCGCCGGTAAATCTTTTGCACTCGTATTTACTTATACCGGTTACAACAAAACCCAAAAGAATTTTTACCTGAGCGATGGAGAAGAAGAAAAGGTTACCATACAAATGGAACGTGGCAGCCAAACCTTGCAGACGGTTGAAGTTAGCAATGAAAAAGAACGCACCGAAACCGGATTGATAAAAATAAATCCGAAGAACGCCATTACCTTACCAAGCACCACAGGCGGTATTGAGGCACTTATAAAAATTTTGGTGGGCAGCAATAACGAACTCACCTCGCAATACAGTGTGCGTGGCGGCAACTACGATGAAAATTTAATTTACATAAACGACTTTGAAATTTTTCGCCCTTATCTGGTTCGAAGCGGCCAGCAGGAAGGCCTCAGTTTTATTAACCCCGAGCTGGCCAAAAATGTAAATTTTTACACCGGTGGCTTTCAGGCAAAATACGGCGATAAGATGAGCAGCGTACTGGATATTCAATACAAAAACCCAACAGCCTTTAACGGCTCTGCCTATGTAAGTTTGCTGGAGCAGGGTTTTCATTTGGGAGGTGCTGCCAAACAAGGAAAAATATCTTACCTGGTTGGCATACGCAACCGCAGCAATAAAAATTTATTAAAAAGCCAGGAGACGGTTGGCTCTTATATTCCTTCGTCATCCGATATGCAGGCATTTGTTACCTACAAAATCAGCAATAAATTACAGCTTGAATTGTTAGGCACTTACTCTGTTACCAAATTCAGCTTGATTCCTGAATCGGTACAAAAAACAACCTCGGTCTTCTCTCCCCTGTTTACTGCTAATCTTGGTTTGGATGTTGCTTTTGAAGGACAGGAAAGAGACGGCTACAAAACAAACCTGATTGGCCTAAGCATGGTACATACGCCCAATAAAAAATTAAGACTAAAGTGGATGGTAAGCCGCTTTCAAAATAAAGAAAACGAAAATTTTGATATTGCCGGTACTTACCTTTTTGGCGACCGGGATTTTGATAATACCAGCAGCACCTACGGACAGATTGTAAACCCACTTGGTGCCGGCTACTACCAAAACTACGGCCGTAACGAGTTAAACATAAACGTGTACAATGCAAGCCTGAAAGGCAGTTACACAACCGGCGTACATGCACTGCAATTTGGTAACAGCATTGAGCAAACCAATATTAAAGACAAACTTATCGAATGGGAATACCAGGACAGCGCCGGTTATTCTCTGCCTTACAACCCTGCACAACTGAATTTATTCCGCAGCATCAATTCAACTGCCGATCTAACCATTCAAAAATACAGCGGCTATGTGCAGGATAATATCCGCCTGGGTAAAAAAAATACCACTACGCTGCAGGCAGGTGTGCGTTACAACTACAATTCGCTTAACAAAGAGTTTTTAGTAAGCCCACGCATGCAACTGAGTATTAAACCCAACTGGAAAAAAGATGTGATATTAAAACTGGCTGCAGGCGCTTATCACCAGCCGCCGTTTTACCGTGAGCTACGTAGATACGACGGTACATTAAATACCGATGTAAAGGCTCAAAAAAGTTACCAGGTGGTTGCCGGTATGGATTATAATTTTAAAGGTTTTGGCAGCCGCCCCTTTCGCATTACCACCGAAGCGTACTACAAAAGTATGAGCAGTGTGGATGTGTATGATATTGACAATGTAAAGATCCGCTATGCCGGTAACAACGATGCCAAAGCTTATGCAACCGGTTTTGAAGCCAGGATTTTTGGCGAGCTGGTAAAAGATGCCGAAAGCTGGTTCAGCATTGGTATTATGCAAACCAAAGAAAATTTAGACAACGATTTTTATTACCAGTATAAAAATGCAGCCGGAGAAATTATCACTGCAAAAAGCACCGACCAGATAGCGGTTGACAGCATTAAAAATAATGTAGGTTTTGTGCGCCGACCAACCGACCGTTTGATAACTGCCGGATTATATCTGGAAGATTATCTTACCACCAACAAAAATTTTAAGTTTCATTTAAACCTGTTGTACGGCAGCAACATGAGTTACAATATACCCAACAGTACCAGGTACCGCAATGCACTCATCATTGAGCCGTATATACGTGTGGATGCAGGTTTCAGCGCACAACTGCTCAGCGAAAAAAGCCAGCGCCGAAGCCATAGCCCCTTCCGCAGTTTCGAAAATATATGGGCCAGCTTTGAAGTATTTAATTTAATTGACCGCCGCAATACCATCTCTTTTCAACTCATTAAAGACTTTGCCAGCAATGTGTATGCCATGCCCAACCGGTTAACACCGAGGTTGATTAATTTTAAAATTGTGGGAAGGTTCTGAGCATGATCTGACGTCTCGTCTGACCATGTAAGTGTTTTGAAACGGGCATTTGTAATGCTATTTAGCTTCATTGGCAAGGATACTTAGTTATTATTTCTTTTTTGTAAAAAGAAATAATAACCACTCTTGTACAATATATCTTTATTGAGCTTTT
>Ga0209181_10004199_pt1 | contig 21643 bp, 18 predicted proteins | sample MAT05_FD_187208 | JGI IMG/M metagenome (GOLD analysis project Ga0209181, IMG submission 187208) | Freshwater microbial communities from Lake Fryxell liftoff mats and glacier meltwater in Antarctica - MAT-05 (SPAdes) (version 2) | ecosystem: Environmental > Aquatic > Freshwater > Ice > Liftoff... | reverse complement strand
TATGATTTGGGGGCTTATTCCCTTAGATACAAAAGTTTCTTGGGATGGACACCTGTCTGGAGCAATAGCGGGTGTGCTACTTTCATTGCTTTATGTTAAATTTTATCCATCCAAAAAGATTAAAAACCAACGACATTTCATGGAAAATGAAGATGACGATGAATATGGTGAATTTGGAAACTAAAGCAGAAAACTTTTATAACAGGTTATGTTCGATAGAATCTATCAAACAATGGATAACTTTAATATGGATTTCCTGAATTCTGTCGGCATAGCCGTGAAAAGGAACACGGATTTCAACATCCACTAATTTTGCCAATTTCCCACCGTCATTTCCGGTAAGGCCAATGATCTTCATTCCTTTTTCTCTCGCCGCTGCACAGGCATTCAGAACATTTCCGCTGTTACCGCTGGTTGAAATGGCAAACAAAACATCGCCCTTACTGCCAATGCCTTCTATAAATCGGCTAAAGATATATTCAAAACCAAAATCATTGCCAACACAGGTAATATGGCTGGCGTCACTAATCGCTAAGGCCGCAAAAGGTCTGCGATTTTCTTTGTATCTGCCGGATAGTTCTTCTGCAAAATGCATAGCGTCGCAATGACTTCCCCCGTTGCCGCAACTGATAATTTTATGGCCACTTTTTAAAGCTTCAGAAATTATTTCAGCCCCATATTCTATTTTAATGAAATTGGCAGAATCACCAACAAATCTGTGAAGGACTTCTGCGGCTTCTGTAAAATGGGAGAGGATTCTATTATTCATTATAGTTTCCCTATTCTTTTATATTCAGCCAAACCATTTTTTAAGAAATCGGCAAATTTTTTCGCGTTATAATCAAAGGTTTGCGCGCTGCCTGGATTTTGCAACATGGTTTCAGATTCATTCATTAAAATATACATAGGTTGGCTGTTGCTATTGAAATAACAGGCCTGTATTTCGGCATTTTTGTCCCCCAATTTTATAATTTTTGCACCACTACTTCTGCCGGTGAAATATTCATTTGCAGGCAGTTTAATTTTCTTGTCATCTACATAAAGTGAAACAACGACGTAATCATTTTTAAGAATGTTCAGCACAGCTGGATCACTCCAAACTTTCTCTTCCATGCGCCTGCAGTTTACACAGCCATGGCCAGTGAAATCTATAAAAACAGGTTTTTTCTGTTCTTTGCTGCAAGCCAATGCTTGTTCATAATCGAAATAGCCTTTTATGCCATGGGGTAAATGAAGTTCATCGGCATACAAAGCAACACCGCAGGTAGCTTCCGCTTTCCCATTTGCCTCAAGCACGATTCGGTTCATGTCGAAATCTTGCGTGGCCATTGGAGGCAAATAACCGGCTAAAAATTTTAGCGGCGCACCCCAAAGCCCTGGAATCATATACATGACAAAACCCAACGTTATAATTGACAAACCTAAACGGCCAACACCCAAATGGGGCATTTCGCTGTCGTGTGAAAATTTGATTTTACCCAAAAGATATAGACCTAACAATCCAAATATCACAATCCACAAAACCAAATATACTTCGCGGTCTAGCAATCGCCAATGGTAGGTTTGGTCCGCAGTGCTAAGGAATTTAAGGGCAAAGGCCAATTCAACAAAACCTAAAACAACTTTTACAGAATTAAGCCAACCACCACTTTTCGGCAGACTTGAAAGGTAACTTGGGAAAACAACCAATAACCCGAAAGGAAGCGCAAAAGCGAGTGAGAAACCCAGCATGGCAATAATTGGGGTAATAACTCCCCCTTTTGCGGCTTCAACCAACACAGTGCCTACAATAGGGCCGGTGCAACTGAACGAAACTAAGGCAATGGTAAATGCCATAAAAATAGGGCCAGTCATTCCCCCTTGGTCGGCACGTTTGTCCATTGCATTTACCCAACTGGAAGGAAGTACAATTTCGAATGCGCCGAAAAAGCTTGCTGCAAAAACAACGAAAATAATAAAGAAAAACACATTGGGTATCCAATGCGTGCTTAGCCAATTGGCTGCATTTGCGCCAAAGGTGAACGCCACAATTGTGCCAAGCACAACGTAGATAACTATAATGGAAAGTGCGAAAACCATCCCATCTCTGATGGCCTTTTTACGGTCTTTGTTTTTAATAAAAAAACTCACCGTCATCGGGATCATTGGAAATACACATGGGGTGAGCAATGCCACCAAACCAGAGGTAAGTGCCAACCAAAAAACCAACCACAAACCCTTGTCCTTTTTATCTTCCTTTTCACCTACAGATCCAGCATAGGATAATGTTGTGCATTTACCCACTTGGGAAGGGGAATTTGCTTTGTAAGTATGAGTAGTGCCAGATTGTGTAGGTACCAAAACACCGGTATCAGGTGGTGTTGTCGTTTGGGTGTCTATTTTTTCTGTAATTTCTGCGGGTAGTGGCTCTTCTCCCGAAAATGAGAATACTGATTTTAAAAGTACCAATGGTTCTTTAATGCGAACGCACCTTTCGTCGCTGCACATTTGTCCTAAAAAATAGCACTTGACGTTCCTGGGAGAACCTAAAATTTTTATTTTTTGTTTAAAAATACCGTTGCCAGCAAACACACCCACTTTACAATCAATTTTGTCAAATTCTGCCAAGTCATCCTTGCGCATTTCATAGCCTACCCCATAAGGTTTTCCAATGAGTTCGATATTGTCTCCTGAAAAAGAAATTTCGGCCGTTGGTTGACCGATGTCTGCGGGGCAGGTCGTTTTTTCGGCGTACACATGAAAATGATCCATCGGAACAATGGTTAAAGTAAGTTCTACAATATCGCCTTTGACTACATTGGTTTTGGACACGGTAAGGGTTACAGACTTCGGTTGATCCAAAGCAAATGTGTTCCCAATTAACAATGTAAACGTAAGTAACAGCAGATATTTCTTCATCTTCAATGGCAAAAATCGCATTTATTCGTCAATTTATTACATGTACAAAGGTTTAATTTTAGTGAAATCTATAATTTTATCGGTTTAGAACCAAAGGAACGGGTATTGTCTCTTTCACCATTAAACACATTCCATCAGAATCAGAACATTTTTGCGCGTAAAGGTGCGCTTTCAGTCCAGTTATGGGGCCATTTATAAAAATACGGATGCGAAATTCACATGAATCTTTAAATTCAGAAGTGGTGCATTTCCAAACATCCATTTCCTTTACAAGATGACTTCCAATTTCTTGAAAATCGCCAAGGACTTGAAATCCTTCAGATGAATCTAAATAAAGCATGGCCCTCATTGGACCATCATCTACTGGGCAGTCGCTTTGGGCTCCGTATAAATGCCATCCTGCTGGAATGTTGGCTTTGAAAACAACATCAAGCGTGTCTCCAATTTTGGGGTTTGGTTTCGAAAAAGAAACGGTCATTCCCAAGGGATTTGAATTTTCGGCATTGGCCTTGGAGGTGAAAAACAATAAAAAAAGTAAAATTCCGCCAGAATAAACACATCTTGTTAAAAAATGAAAGCACATTTTTCTGCGTTGTATATTTAGGTTTGTGGAACGTGATGGTTGGGAGTAATACATACAAGTCGGTTTTTTTAGTATTTTTGTTTATTTACAGTGTATCTTCTTTGTATTCGCAAGTAATGAGTACGCAAGAATACATTAACGCATACAAATATGCTGCCATGCAGGAAATGAAGGTATACAAAATTCCGGCAAGTATCACTTTGGGACAAGGAATTTTGGAGAGTGCAAGCGGAAATAGCAAACTTGCGCGCGATTGCAACAACCATTTTGGCATAAAGTGCCGCAAAAACTGGACAGGTACTTATTGCATGGTGGATGACGATGCTCCGAATGAATGTTTTAGGGGATACCCAACTGCCATCGAAAGCTATCGCGATCACTCGCTTTTTTTACAAGGAGGTTCTAGGTACGCTTCGCTATTTACACTGCCCATTACAGATTATCGGTCTTGGGCAAAGGGATTAAGAGATGCAGGGTATGCCACAAACCCAGCATACGCCAATGCATTGACTGGCATTATTGAAAAATACAGATTGGGAATGTATGATTCCATTGTGTTGTTGGGGGATGATTATATTGCTACAGATACCGCCGCGCAGAGAGAGGTAAATGTAAATGGCATACCTGCGGTTTACGCAAAACCAGGGCAAACGCCAGAGGATGTTGCCAAGGAATATGATATGGGAAACTGGCAGATTTACAAATACAACGATTTGAAACGCGGAGATAAATTGGATCCTGGTGAGATTGTGTATTTAAAACCCAAAAGAAGAAAGGGCAGTGCAGAAACTGCGGTTGTTGGGCCAGGGCAGGGAATGCGCGAAATTTCACAACAGTACGGTATTAAATTAAAGCATTTGTACAAAAAAAACCACCTTAAGCCGGGCCAGCAAGTGAAGGCAGGTGAGGTTTTAACTTTAAGAAAGAAGAACGAGAATACGCCCTCTCTTATGGATCCGAATGCAAAACCCGTAGATGTTCCGAGGCCAAAACCCGTTATTGAGAAACCTATAGTTGAAATTAAACCCAACGCGAATTTTCATGAGGTGCAGACAGGTGAAACCCTATATTCCATTGCCACAAAAAGGGGAGTGACGGTTGAGGATTTGATAAAGTGGAACAACCTGGATGGAAAAGGATTGAAAGTAGGCCAAATACTGGTGTTGAAAAGAAATGTTAAAGCATCAGGCACTGATTCTACAAAAGCTCCGACTACCCGAACAGAATTGGATCGCAGTATCAAATACCATATTGTCATTTCTGGGGAAACTTTGTATTCCATTGGCAAATTATACAACACCCCAGTCGATTCAATCATTGCTTGGAATCACCTGCAGGGAAAAACAATTAAACCAGGAATGGAAATAAAAGTCATTGTAATTCCTGTGGCCAAAACCAAAAATGAAAATCCGGAAACCTATACGGTTCAGGCGGGGGAGACCTTATATTCCATTGCCCGAAAATTTGGGGTTACGGTGGATGCCATTCGAAAAAAGAACAACCTGCCAGGCGATAACCTTACGGTGGGGCAGATACTTTCGATTCCTTAAACAACCGATGTTATAGGGTTTTTTTCTCACCCCTTCGCCGTGGCGAGGAGAGGGTTAGAGCAGCCAGTATCTTTGTGTGAATGTTGTTGCTCTATTTTGGGAGGCAATATTGACCTTTTGGACAACTGCTAAGCCAAAACGTAATGCACGGTTTTTCCAGTGCGTTGTTCCATTTTTATTTGTTTGCCTTCAATCAATTGGTCGACTTGGGCGGTGGCTCCGTGGTAGACAGTCAATAATTCTAGACCAGAATGTACCAAAACATTGAGACCCAATTGCTGAAAAATCTCTGAAATTTTTACAATACGGTCTTCAGCTTGGTCTGCAACAAAACTGAAACTGATGGCAGAGTTTTGCATGATGTTGCATTGCACTTTGTGATCTGCCAAGATGGTGAAAATTTCTTTCAAAGTATCTTCCACAATAAAAGTAAAATCGCGGGTACTCAGCTCCATCAATACTTGATTGGATTTGTGTATGTAACAAGGGGCATTTAATTCGGCTGAGGTTTCAGAAACCACAGTTCCAGCATCGCCAGTATTTAAAAATGACTTTACAAACAAAGGAATATTTCTTGCCTTCAAAGGCTGCATGGTTTTTGGGTGAATTACGGAAGCTCCGTAATAAGCCAATTCTATGGAATCGTTGTAACTTAAGGTTGGTATTAAAGTGGCAAAGGGGAATTTTTTAGGATCCGCATTCATCACCCCGGCTACGTCTTTCCAAATGGTGACAGATTTGGCTTTTAAGCAATAGGCAAAAATGGCTGCGGAATAGTCGCTGCCCTCTCGCCCTAGTGTAGTCGTCGCATTCAGGCTATCTCGGCCAATAAATCCTTGCGAAATTACCAGGCTTTTTTCTGCCAAAGGTTTTAGTCTATTGGCTATCAAATGCTCTGTTTTTTCCCAATCAACTTTCCCATCTCTGTATCGGTTGTTGGTTATGATAAAATTTCTTGCATCAATCCATTGGTTTCTGGTATTGCAGGTAATTAAATAATTGCTCACTATGCGGGTGCTCAGCAATTCACCAAAGCAAACAATTTGGTCGTAAACGAAATCGAAGTCTGGCAAATTGTTCGGATTTTCAATCAAGCATTCAAGTTCCAGCAGCAGATTGTCTACGTCATTGTACAAAGAAATGCTTGAGTTGTGGTCTAGCTCTTTTAATATCTGGTAATGAAAATCTTTGATTTCATTGAGAATATTTTTTGCCTGACCGGTGCCATGAAAATAGGCGTGTACCAAATCTTCAAACTTATTGGTGCATTTGCCCATGGCACTGATAACCACCAACACCTTTTCACCTGCAAATTCGTTTAGAATTTTTGCAACATTCTTTACACCTGCCGCATCTTTTACCGATGCACCGCCAAATTTGAAAATTCTCATGGATACTAATTTACGGAAAACCATGCAAAATAAAACTAAAATCGTGGAATCCCCTAACGGAAAAGCCTATTGCACTATGTGAAACCCAAGTGTTTCCTTTATTTTTGCGCAATAATTTCAAAAACAAAGCAATGGCAATGATCATCCTTGAACAGTTTATAGCAGACCAACAGGCGCTGCACAAGAACGCAACTGGCGCGTTTAGCCGCATATTTCGTGCAATGGAATTGGGGGCTAAAATAGTGAACAGGGATGTGCGCAAAGCAGGATTGATAGACATTTTAGGCGATTTGGGATCTACCAACATTCAAGGTGAGGAACAAAAGAAACTGGATGTTATTGCCGATGAAATATTCATTGCAGCGCTGAGCCGCTGTGGTGAAGTTTGTGCGATAATCAGCGAAGAACAAGACAATGCCTATTTTGTAAAAGGGGGAGAAAACAGCGAGTACATCATTAGTATAGATCCATTGGATGGCAGTTCCAATATTGATGTAAACGCAAGTATAGGCACAATTTTTTCCGTTTACCGTAGAACGGACACCAGTCGCCCGCCAGTGACGGAAGATTGTTTACAACAAGGTGTGCACCAAGTTGCAGCAGGTTATTTTATTTATGGCAGCAGCACCATGCTGGTTTACACAACGGGCACAGGGGTGAATGGATTTACCCTGGATGACAGTTTACAAGAATTTTGTTTGTCTCACCCCGATTTGAAAATTCCGGATACGGGTAAAATATTCTCCATAAACGAAGGCAATTCAGCAGATTTTCCTGCCGGTGTTGCAGCTTATATTGCTTGGTGCAAAGCCAAAGACACAGAAACCCACCGCCCTTATGGAGCTAGGTATATTGGCAGCCTCATAGCAGATTTTCACCGCAATCTATTAAAAGGGGGTATTTTTATCTATCCTCCTACTGCAAAAACACCCAACGGAAAACTGCGTTTGATGTACGAATGCAATACCATGGCTTTTATTGTAGAACAAGCTGGTGGCTTGGCAAGCACAGGCACCCAAAGGGTCATGGAAGTGGTGCCCACAGAATTACACCAGCGCGTTCCGTTGTTTATAGGGAGCAAGGATATGGTGGAAATGGCTGTAGGGATGTTGTTGGAAATTTAAAACAGGATCATTTGACTTGCATCACTTTGGTTAGTTGTTAAAAAAAACTCAACAAATTATTAAAATAGAGATCTCCTCACCCCAAAACTTCCATTAAAATAGGAAAACTCTTTAACTCTTGCTCTGGGAAAAGGTGCACTTTAAAATAATAAAGTAGCTTTTCTGTGAGTGTGCGTCTTTCTTCAATCGTCATTTGAGGAATGTGGCCCGTTTCTAAAACTTTGCAGGTCATGATTTCATTTTCTTCCAAATGCTGCATTGGATTCATTCGGGTATCTCTAAAAATGGCAGTGCCAGTTTCCAATTGAAAGCCTTTTTTCCCATCTATAGGGAGTTGCAATCCCAGGCCATTTATTTTGGCAAACTTCAGCAGAAATTGCACAGGAAACCAAGTAAGTTCTGTCTCTTCCGCCAAATTCAACAATTGGTCTCGAATAAAATCAAAAGTATGCAGGTCTTCTTGCTCCTCGGGCAGGCATTTTGAGGAAAGTTCTAAACAAAACATAAGAATTTGAAGGCGCACTGGATTCTGGTCGAAACCCCGAAACCCTTGCATGAGCTGCATTTCTTTGATGCGTTTTAAATTTTTATTGGATTGGAAATAGAAAATTAGTTCCAATAAATTGCCGGGCTGCAGCATGGCCGCTTTCCCAGATTTCCCGTGCATGCCTTGGGCAATAAACGATTGCATGCCATGGCTGCGGGTATAAATGTGAAGTATTGCTGAGTTATCGGCGTAAGGGGTTTTTTTAAGCAAGATGGCATCGGATTTTACGAGCATCTTTTTACAAATTTAGTCTTTCCATTCGGCAATAAAAAGATTGGTAGCGCGGGTGCCGCCGTTGTTTCGGTTGCTGCTAAAAATCAAATATTTACCATCAGGAGAAAACATAGGGAATGCATTGAATTTGCTTTCATTGGTTACCTTCTCCAAGCTTGTGCCATCTTCATTGATTAGGTACAACTGAAAATCATACCCTTTAACTGAAGCATGGTTACTGCTAAAAAGAATTTTCTTTCCGCTAGGATGGTAAAAGGGCGCCCAATTGGCTTTTCCCAAATGGGTAATTTGTTTTTGGTCGGTTCCATCTACATTGATGGTGAATATTTCCATCGCAGTGGGCTCTACCATGCCTTTGGCTAATAAACCTTTGTAATGTTTGATATCCTCAGCGGTATTGGGGCGCGATGCTCGAAAAACCAACTTTTTACTATCAGGACTAAAGAAAGCACCTCCGTCGTAACCCAAATCTTTGGTAATCTGACGTGGATTTTTACCGTTTATGTCCATTATCCATAGTTCTAAATCGCCGCTGCGGGTGCTGGTGAAAACAATGCTCTTTCCATCTGGAGAGACAGTGCCTTCGGCGTCGTAACCCATTGTGTCAGTAAGTTGGTTTACGATTTTACCCGATTGATCGGAAACGTAAATGTCAAAAGCATCGTAAACTGGCCAAATGTAACCGTGTTGGTGGTCGGGTTCTGGTGGGCAAGCAGCGTTGCTTTTGTGTGTACTTGCAAATAGGATATGCTTATTGTCTGGCATATAATAACTGCAAGTAGTTCTGCCCGCACCGGTGCTTATCAGTTTGGGTTTGTAGCCACTGTCGGCAAAAGACTCAATGGCTGCGCTGAAAATTTGATCGCATTCTAGGCCCCAGGCTTTGTAATTGCTTTGAAATGTAATGCGTTTTCCATCAGGACTCCAATAGGCTTCTGCATTGTCACCACCCCAAGTAAGTTGTTTCAAGGACTTGAAATGTTTCTCTTCTTTGTTTGGGGTAATGCAATGCCATTTATCAAGTTTTGCAGCGGTTTGATTGTTGCCACAGCTAACGCCAATGATAGATAAAATAAAGAATGTTCTTAAGTGAAGCATATTAAAAAGCGGCCGCGAAATTAGGTTTAAAAAGTGGGAATATATCTTATTTTAACAATTCCCAAGCCATTTTTGGATAACCTTTTTTGCCATTGTCATCATAAAAATCCACAAATTTGAATTTAAAATAATTGTCTTTGGTATCTTTAATGATGTAAATTTTATTTGCCATTGTGTATTTATTGGCAGACATATTCCATATTTTCCAATCGTAGCCAATTTCATCGCGGATGGTGCTGCATGTAATTGATTTTGCATACAACAAATCCAATTGTTCCCAAGTGTTTAAACCCACGTTTGGGACATCATACACTTTTACCCCATTTGGGTTGTAAAGCACACCTCGCAGCACGTAAGGATATGGTTTGTTGCCATTGGAAGGGTCGGGAATGAATTTTTTATAGGTGGTAAAAACCAAATCCCAGTTGTTGTTCGTTGTAGGTTCGTTTTCTACAGTATCTGCTTTGCCAAAATTGTAGTAGACATAATTTTTTGACAATGAAGGATTTATGTATACATCGTGTTTTGCCTGTGCCGTATCCAAAGCATAATTCCACGAAAAGTGGTAATTCCCCCCAATTCTTGAGTGCAAAATTAATTGAATATATCTTTTGTTTCCCATACTGTCGTCTCCACGGTCAATGAGATAAAGTGAGTTTTTGCCCAAAAAACCACCGGAACCATTTGGATTACACCAAGCATTAAAAGCCATGGAGTCTGCTTGGCCAGAAGGGTTGTCAAATTTCCAATCTAGAGCCGGTATCCCAGAAATATTTACTTTTGTGAAGTCATTATACCGGGACATTGCAAATTCATGAACTCCTATATTTCCATTTTTGCCGCCATTAATAACAATTTCATTGTTCGGGCCGGATCCAAAAGCAATTTCCCAATTTGAATGGAAGTTTGACCATGTTTTTTGATCGGCAATGTTAAACCAAATCTGGTTTTCGTAATTTTCCCCCAGTCCAAAAATCTGGGTTTGTATGCCGGCTGGAACTATAATTTTGGGCCATAGTTTTTCCTTCTTTTCACATCCACTAAAAATGAAAATCAATAAACTGATTGTTATGAATAAATACCTGTTCACTTGCCTGCGCTTAAATTAAAATTTATTTGTAAAAATACGGTTCTTCCTGGTGTAATAAATATATTAAAACCTTCTTGACTGTGTGGGTTGTTGTTGATGACTCTAGTGCTGTTAACTGTGGTGATTCCCAATAGGTTTTTTACGCCTGCAGAGAGACTCACGTTTTTAAATTTGTTAAATGTTTTTTGTGCCGTCAAATCCATTAAATAATATCCTTGAATTACGTAGCGTTCTTTGTTTTCGGTATATCCATTGGTAGGGCTGGTGTACCTGCTAAATAAATTTACCGTTAAATTTTGGGTTGGAAATTTGTAACTAAAATTCATGGTCACTTGGCCATTGATATAATATTTTTGGTTAAAAGTATCTGCTTGTTCTAATAAGTCTACCACATTTAAAAAGGTACTGCTAAATTTCCAATTGAATCTGCGGGTAAAAAATTCAAAATTAATATTCAATCCTTGTGAACGAAAACGGCCAATATTGATATAAGTATACAGATTGGTTCTTGCATCAGACAAGGCCAAATTTATTTTGTTTTTAATGATATTGTTGTAAAGCGAAAATCCAAAAACAGTTCCCATACCTGCTGGTAATTTATGGCGGTAATCGAATGACAAAATATAATTGTCTGAAGTTTCTGCTTTTAAATTTTCATTGCCATGCACATTGTGATTTACATCCACAAAATAGAAGAAAAGTTCTTTTAAACTTGGAGCTCTAAACCCTTTGGAAAATGAACCCCGAAAGGACAAATGTTCTGACAAATTATATTTAACTTGGATACTGGGAATTAAAGGTGCAATTTTTAAATTGTTTCCAAAAAGACTTTCAAAAATGGGGTTCCCAAACCTACTGTTGTAAATGGTGCGCAAACTTGGGCGAATTTCCCATTGTTTGGTTGGGGCATATTCAAAAGATCCGAATAGTGCTATATCTGTAATACCAGGATTATCGGCAGGAATCCGTTTGCCCAATCCATGGTCTTGCACAAAATCGTAGCCTGCAATCCAATTGGTTTTGGAAGTTTCTAAATATTGGCTATAAATTCCGCGAGAATTGAAATATTTAAAAGTAGTGGTGTCTTGGTCCTCGGGCCGGTACGGTTTTTCAAAACCACTTACAAGGTCTCTTTTAATGGTGGTTTTAGCGCGCGCATATATGTTGAATGCATTTTGCCATTCAAACCTGCTTGTCTTGTTTATTTTAAAAACACTGTGTATGGAATTGTCGAAACGTGATGTGTAGTAAAAACTATTGTATCCCAATGTAGTTGTTAAATTGTATTCAGCATTGCTCCAATCGGTGAGTTTTTCTGTAAAAAAGGAGCTGGTAATTCTATGCGTAGATTTCTCATTGTGAATGAATGCCGATGCATCAGCAAAATATTTTGTTTTGGGTTTCCAATCTAGCGCGCGTGTAGCTGGATCGAAGTCTACACCCGTAAAAAAATACCTCCCAAAATTAAAAGAAAGTGGAATGTAATTCTTTGTTTTAAATTGCTTAATGCGGCTATTTAAGGTGCCATCAAAATTGTAATTGCTTAAATTGTCTATAAATACCGATGCACGACCTGTGAATTTTTTTCCAGTTGGTGTGCGGGTTATAATGTTAATTACTCCACCCAATGCATCGGTACCATAAACCACACTCATAGGACCCTGAATAATTTCAACTTGTTCAATATTGGAAATGGGTATTTGGGTTACATCAATATTTCCATTTACCCTTCCAATTACTGGAATCCCATTTAATAATATTTTAATGTCTTGCCCGCCAATGCCTTGCATGATGGCGCTGGCTCCAAGAACTTGATCTTGTCCTAATTGAATACTGGTTTCATTTTGCAACACTTCGGCCAAATTTTGCGCCCCCATTTTGTCTATTTTATCGCGGGTGATCACTTGCACTATGTAAGGGTTTTTAGAAACCGGTCTAGGTCCAAATGTAGCGGTAACTGTGATAGGGTTGGTTCGTATATCCGTATTTTTAAGGATCACAGAAATTTCATTTTCGGCACCATTGTAAAGCCCTTCAAACCTAGAGTATGCATTGTCTTCACGCGTGGGAATGAAAAGTTTAAATGCACCGTTCTGTGTAAAGTAAAAATTACCGAAACTATCCGTTTTGCCCTCAATAATGGGTCCGTTTGGACTGAAATCAGCAACAACCAATATACCTATAACAACTTTGCTATAATCTTCATCAATTACATGCACTTTGCGCACCGGCTGTGTAGGAATTTGTCCTACCAAAGCCTGTGCGCAAAGCAGTATAAAAACAAAAACGGTATGTAAATAATATCGGGTTTGCAATTCTTATTTAATCAACAACCAATTTTTGGGTTAAAATATTGTCACCAGATTTTACAGATACCAAATAAATACCTGATTTCAAATTTTTAATAGGTAATTCATAAGCTCCAAAATCTGGAATAACTTGTATGTTTTGGTTTACAATCATTTTACCCGTTAAGTCAGTCACTTCAACAATTGCTTTAGAAACTTTGCTATTTTCCAAGCTAATAAACAATTGGCCATTTGCGGGATTAGGAAAAATGTTAAATACACCCAACTGTTCCTGTTTGATACTCACATTGTTACTGCGCAATTTCAGTTTGTCAAATACAACTTTCCCAGTTGCGTTTCCGCCAAAATCTGTGAAATGAATGAGCCAATAAACCGAATCTGGCAGCACCGCTTTGACGATGTAACTTTGGGTATCTTTTAAAATGAAACCGTTGTTGAATATTTTCCAATTGCTGCCAATGGCGGTTAAATCGTTGGTGTATTTAGATTGATAATTTTTACGGGCTAAATCCGCACTGTCTGCAAGGGTGGTTGCAAAAGAAGGACCTATTAAGCGAGCCACTTTGGTTAAGTTTCTGTTGGTTTCTACGCCCATAGTGGGGTACGGAATAACTGTTCCGCTGGTAGGATCATATTGGGGCTCATAATAGCGGTTAAATGTAATATCCCAAGTGGCTTTGTCTGGTTCGCGCACGTTTTTTGCTTTACCTGCAAATGTATAATATTTATAATTTTGCGCATTCGCTGCACTTTGATAAAGGGTATCCGTAATTTCATTGCTACCATCCACATTTGCGTATTTGAAAATTAAATCAGTAGAAGTGGGTTGTTTAATAGGCCAAAATTTTAAAAATTTAACCCAAGTAGCGCCATTTGTCCAAGCCAATAAATAAATGGAATCGCCTACAATTTCGTGGCTTAACGCATCGTAGCTTCCCCAATCGTATTTTGGATGGTTGGCTACCAATGAAAATGCACCTTTGTCGTGTTCGTGTATATTGTTGTAGCGCGCATACCATTTTTTCCAACCGGCAGTGTCAAAACTTGCCCAGCCTGTATTGGTATTTTTTGGATAAGCATAAACACGCAAACCGGTCATGTGGTTGGCTCGTATGCAACTGCTTCTAGCGTCTGTAGTATGGGCTATATCCCAACTGTATACTTTGTCCGATTTTATTTGGCCATTTGCCATATCGTAAAAAATTTGGTTTACATAACCAGCCCCCATAAAGATGGAGTCTCTTTTTAGCGTTTGGCTTTGTAAAGCCTGAAAAAAGCCTGCAATGAACAAGCCAATAAGTATTCTTTTTTTCATTTTTTTTGGTTTAAGTTGCTGCAAAATTAGATAATGTTACATGCAATAAAGTAAAAGAATTGCCTTATTCTTGTCAAATTTGGGTAATGTTTGTCCAAATTCATGCTGTGTATAATTGCGAAATGCTAAGGAATTTCATTTTTGAAACGGTATTTTTGCAAAATATTTGGCAAAAAGCCTAGCATTTTACAAATCTAAATGGCAAAAATAGGAATTAATATAAAGGAAGGTGCAATAGCTAAAATCGCTTCAGAATTGGTGGTGGGGATAGATTTGGGAACTACCAACAGTTTAATCTCCATTGTAAATGAAGAAACTGGGATAGCCGAAACAATAGGGATCAAAGGCTCTGCCATCGTGCCATCGGTTGTATATATGGCCGCAAATGGAGAAATATGGGTGGGTGAGAATGCAAAAAAAGAATTAATCAGACATCCTGAAAGTACAATATTTAGTGTAAAAAGATTGCTTGGTAGGAGCTATGCAGATATTGTGGAAAAAAGCAATTTCCTGACTTACAGAATTGTGGACGAGCAAAACGACCAGTTGGTTAGGGTAGAAGTCAATGGCAAATTCTATACTCCTATTGAATTGAGTTCTATGATATTGGTAGAATTAAAAACAAGGGCGGAAGTAGCATTAGGGAAAAAAGTGTCCAAAGCAGTTATCACTGTTCCTGCTTATTTTAATGACAACCAACGCCAAGCAACCAGGGATGCAGGCAAACTTGCTGGTTTGGATGTATTGCGTATTGTGAACGAACCTACTGCTGCAAGTTTAGCCTATGGTATAGGAATTGACCCTGCGGAGAAAAAGCAAATTGTGGTGTATGATTTGGGAGGTGGTACTTTTGATGTATCCATCCTGCGAATTGAAAATGGAATTTTTGACGTTTTATCTACCAGGGGAGATACCTACTTGGGTGGAGATGATTTTGACAGGGAAATTGCCCAACACTGGATCCTAAGACACAAATTGGATTTACGCGAAATGAGCTCCAACGAAAACCAAACCATTCGATTGTTGGCAGAGAAAGCAAAAATTGAAATTTGTAATGGAGCCAAGAGTTTTACATCTCATTTTGAGCTAAAGGGAAAACAATATGCGTGCAATCTTACCACCTCAGAATTTGAACATTGGATTTCGCCAATCATTCAGCGCACCATGAATAGCACAAAATTGGCGTTGAAAGATGCCAGTTTAAATGCAGGCGATATGGATGAAGTAGTTTTGGTGGGTGGAAGTACCCGAATTCCTTTGGTAAAACAAGAACTGCAAAAATTATTTGTGGGCAAAAGAATAGATGATTCTTTAAATCCAGACGAGGTTGTGGCATTAGGTGCAGCCATTGAGGCAGATATTTTGGCAGGCAACAGGCGTGATATACTTTTGTTGGATGTAACTCCTCTTTCTTTGGGTATTGAAACCCTGGGTGGTTTAATGGACGTGATTGTTACCCGTAATAGCCGCATACCAGTGAGGGCTGCTAGGCAATATACAACTTCGGTAGACGGACAAATCAATTTGAAAATCAATATTTTTCAAGGAGAAAGAGAATTGGTAACAGAAAATCGAAAATTGGCCGAGTTTGTTCTAAAGAATATTCCTGCAATGCCAGCCGGCATGCCGAAAATTGAAATTGGGTTTATCATCGATGCAGATGGAATATTGAAAGTAAGTGCAGAGGAGTTGAGAAGTGGTATCCAACAACAAATTGATGTAATTCCCCAATATGGACTTACCGATGCAATGGTAGAAGAAATGCTGCTGCAGAGTATGAAAAATGCAAAGACAGATATGGATAAGCGCATGCAAATAGAGGCCAAAACTGAGGCTGAACAGATAATTTATGCCACAGAACGATTTGTAAATAAGAATAAATTACTAATTTCAGAAACAGAGGCAGCTAAAACCATGGAATTGGTGTCTAACTTAAAAAATATCCTAAAAAAAGGTTCTAAAGACGAAATACTAGGTACCATGGATGCGTTAAATGATTATACCCGCCCTTTTGCAGAAAGACTCATGGACATTGCAGTGGCTGCTGCACTAAAAGGGAAACAAATAAACGAATGAGGTTCTTGAAATATATATTCATATTGTTCTGCATGGCACCCCAATTCTCCAATGCCCAACTTTGGACGGATGAAGAGATTAATGCGCGTTCAAATTTGGGTTTAAAATTGGGTATTGGCATAGGCAGTATTTATGGCAAGGAATTAAAAAGACCAACTCCATTGATGGGTTTTAATGCTGGGCTTTTTTTGCACGGAAAAGATACTTTAAGGAAAATAAATTGGCAAACTGGCTTAGAGGCTAGATTTAGGGGCAGTAATTTTAACAATAGCGATAGTGGGAATACTGCATATACCAAAATCGGATTGATAACAATAGACATTCCATTGCTCATCAATTATAGATTAAGCGCCCCAAGGGCAAGCACAAACAAGGTGCTTCAAATAGGTGCTACCTGCAGCTACATTTTAAGATCTATTGTGTATATTGGGGATGAAAAAATTCCGGCCCAGCGCGATTCCTATTTAGAAACTTGGAGCAAGTTGCCCTTGAAACCTTTTGACATTCAGGCTGTTATTGCATATCAAACCCGCGGTAGGGTTGCAGGGTATCAAATTTCTTTCAAATACAGTTTGTTTAATATGAACAACGATTTTCATTTGCCAGGTTTATTGCCAGTTACAGGAACAGGCAAAAACATCGGTACGTGGAATTTAGATTTTGCGGTTTTATTTTAATAGGTATTCTCTTACATAGCTGTATTATCTTTGCAGTTTAAATGCCATATTCTGTAGCTTTTTATACCTTGGGTTGCAAACTCAACTTTGCCGAAACAAGCACCGTTGGGAGGCAAATGAAAGAGCATGGATTCGAAATTACAGATTTTAAAAATGCCGCAGATTTGTATGTAATCAATACTTGCAGTGTTACAGACCATGCCGATAGAAAATGCAAAAAAGTAGTGAGTGAAGCGCTGCGCTACAACCCCAATGCATATGTAGTAATTATGGGTTGTTATGCCCAATTGAAGCCTGAAGAAATCGCCTCCATTCCTGGGGTAGACCTTGTTTTAGGCGCAGCAGAAAAATTCAATTTACCCCTGCATTTAACCGATTTGGTAAAACAAGAAAAGGCCTTGATTTTCAATGCCCCGATTAAAGAAACCAATGTGTTTATACCAGGTTTTAGTGAAGGCGATAGAACACGCACTTTTATGAAAGTGCAAGACGGTTGCGATTATTTTTGTACCTTTTGTACTATACCCTTGGCCAGAGGATCGAGCCGCAGTGCAAACGTTTTTGATACAGTTGAAAAAGTGAAAAAAGTAGCCGAAGGTTCCGCCAAAGAAATTGTTTTAACAGGGGTAAATCTAGGTGATTTTGGTGTAACCCACGGACAAGATTTTTATACTTTGATTCAAGAATTGGATAAAATTGAAGGCGTAGATCGTTTCCGAATCAGCAGCATCGAACCAAATTTGCTATCTCCTGAAATTATTGAATTTGTGGCTGAAAGCCAGAAATTTGTTCCCCATTTCCATATCCCATTGCAAAGTGGTAGCGATACAATTTTAAAAAACATGCGCAGGCGCTACGAAAGTGATTTGTACCTGCAACGAATTGAAACCATCAACAAATTAATGCCGCATTGTGCCATTGGCGTGGATGTAATTGTGGGTTTTCCGGGAGAAACGGAAGAAGAGTTTTTAAAAACCTACCAATTTTTAAATGAATTGGAAATTACGTATTTGCATGTTTTCCCATACAGCGAAAGGCCGAATACCACAGCCAAAAAAATGAAAGACATAGTACCCTTGAAAGAACGGGGCAAAAGGGTTGAAATGTTGCGCATTTTAAGTGAGAAAAAAAGAATGGCTTTTTACCAAAAATACATTGGCACAGAAAGGCCCGTATTGTTTGAAATGGAAGAAAAAGGGAGCAAAATGCACGGATTTACCGACAATTATATCAAAGTAACTGCGGATTACGATCCATTGTTGGTGAATGAAATTGTGAATGTACGTCTAGATCGGATATTGGGCAACGGTACTGTAGAGGTTTCGATTCCTGTTGAAATGCTTAGGCATTGAAAACCCCCGGGTTTAACGAAATTGCTTTTAATATAAACTTTATAAGACCTAACTTGCGGCCGTGTTTCCAACCCTCTATCATTTTTTCAACTATAGCTTTGGTATCTCCCTAGGCTGGTTGCAAGTTGTCAATACATTTGGCTTTTTTGTGGCAATTTCCATAGCTGCGGCTTTTAGAGTTATGCAATTGGAAATGAGCAGAAAAACCAATTTGGGCTTATTGCCGTATACGGATGTAACCACTATCATTGGCAAACCCATTCCTATTTTCGACCATGTTTTTAACGGGGTGTTGGCCTTCCTTTTTGGATACAAAGTAATATGGTTGGCTGCCAATGCGGGGCCAGATTTTTTGCCCCAAGAGCATATTTTCAATGCCGAAGGCAGTTGGGTTTTTGGCCTAATTTCTGCCGCTATAGTTATGGCCTTTAGGTATAGGGCTGATTTGAAACAGCGACTTTCCGAACCGAAATCGGAAGTGGTGAAAATGGATGCCTCATACCACATGGGAACCATTACCACCATTGCCTTAATTAGCGGATTTTTGGGTGCAAAAATTTTCCATATTTTAGAAGATCCTTCTCATTTGCAATGGTCTACAATAGTAAGTGAAATTTTTAGCAGCGGTGGTTGGACCTTTTATGGCGGGTTGATCTGCGGCGCTGGCGGAGTTTTGATTTATTGCTATCGAAAAGGATTGAACCTGCTGCACATTCTTGATTCCGGTGGGCCCGCAATGATGCTTTCCTATGGTTTGGGTAGATTTGGTTGCCATTTTAGTGGTGACGGCGATTGGGGAATAGCCAATACCCACCCCAAGCCTTTTGCCGCAATGCCAGATTGGGCTTGGGCATATACCTATCCGCACAATGTTTTGGGAACAGGGAATTACCCACCCGCAGATATGGTGCAAGTGCCTGGTTTTACTGGCGATTATGCCTACCAATTGATGATCCCGGTTTACCCTACTCCGTTATACGAGGCTCTAATGGGAGTGGCTTTGTTTTTTATTATGTGGAAGGTCTTTCGCATGAAAAATTTACCTGCTGGCAACATGTTTGCCTTGTATTTGATATTTGCAGGGGTAGAAAGATTCGCCATAGAAAGCATCCGAGAGCATGGCACAAGTCTTTACCATATTGGTTCTACCAGTTTCTCCCAAGCGCAAATGATTTCTATTTTCCTGGTGTTCATTGGCGCACTTTGGATGTTTTTGTTGGGCAAAAAACTTAGGCCACTGTTTGGGGTTAAATCCACAATATAAATCGCTGGCACGCGTTTTGAATTTAGTTATAAGATGAAAAGTGGACTCTTTCTTTTGACTTTTATTTTTCTGGCTGCTATTTCTGCCCAATCCGACACAGGAAAGGTGAAAATTTTAAACGGAGATACATTTACCGATATTAAGGTGTTTGACCCTATTTTGGTAAGTGCCGGTATGGACGACCAAAAAATCAAAGATTACCAATTGCTAAAACGACGGGTACGCAAAGTGATGCCTTATGCCAAACTTGCTGCATACAAAATGCGGGTAATGGAAGACAATTTGGCGTTAAAAAAGACCAAAAAAGAAAAGAAAAAATACATCAAGTTGTGCGAACAGAGCTTAAAGGATTTGTATTCCGCCCAGCTTAAAGATATGACCATTGAGGAAGGCAAGGTTTTGATGAAACTCATTCACCGAGAAACGGGTAAAACAACTTGGGAAATCATGAAAAACTACCGTGGTTCTGGTGAAACTATTTTTTGGCAAGCCTTTGGTAGCATTTATGGGCACGATTTAAAAACCGAATACGATCCGTCTTTGGATTATCAAATAGAAAATATTATTAAAATAGAGAAGTTGGAGTGATTAGGTGGTGGTTCAAGTGCTTCAATTTGGAATTATAATAATATTTCTGTTATCTTGTAAAATGAATAACCTATCTAGAGTTATTTCCTTATCTGTATTATTAATGCTTTTTATTTTAGCATGTTAAAAAGGGCAATTTAAATCTGAAAATGAAAAGGATCATTTGGGTCAAGAAAGATGGATAATTGGTCCATTATGGAATGGAGTAGCTATAAGCAACAGTCAAACGTGGAAATCAAAACATATGGCAACGTTAACCAGTGGCAATAAAATTGAATTTTATACTGACGATGCTAATAACGCGTTGCCTTGGGATTTTTTTTATGCTGGAAAAGAAATATTACCGCTGGACTGGAATGATCCTGCACATCCTGGTCAATTGTTAAGTGAGATTATTGTTGCTTCAGGCAATTGTAAGTTTAAAGTCACAATAAATTAATTTATGAATTTGAAAGTCAGGGTAATTGCTATATGTTTCCTAATTTTATTACCATTCAGTTTGTTTTCCAATGCACAAGACAGTGCTAAAAATGGTTGCAAAATAAATATGAACATAGTGACAATAAAAAATCATGTAAAATCTTCTGCTGTGTTTGCGGGCTTTAACAATCAATTTCAATCGACTTATTTTAATCCATATATTGACTATGGCTTTGAGATGAATGCTTGTAAAAAGGTGTTTAACCAAAAGTTTTTATTTTCATGTGGCATAGGTTGGAACTCATTTAGATATCAAGTGCTGTATAATAATTTTGTGAATAGTGATAGGGAATTTGCCTCAATCAATAAATTTGTAGAGGTGAATTATATTTCTGTTCCTTTAAAATTCGGATGGCGCCTCCCTATCAGCACCAACAAGAATGAAACGTTCTACATTGTTGGCTTTGAGTCTGTTTTAATTACACAAATTTTCGACAATTATCCTGAACAAAAATTTGTTTATTTTAGCAATGGCAAAGAAGATAGAACGGTAAAATCCAATACTGAATATTGAAAGTATAACAGTTTTTTTTTTGGAAATTTTACTTTTGGATTTCAAAAGAAAATATCATTTTCTGACAATTCAAAATCTAAGCTATTGTTGGGAATAGATTATTACGCATCAATTTCCGATTCACCATTTAGTTCAATTACCTCCTACTAAATTGGATCTAAAAATTATTGTACACAGGTTTATCCTCAGTATTCAGGTATTAAATTGGTTTGTGGTGTTGAATTTTAAAAAGGCCATCTTTGCTTATGTGTTACTTGCAAGCGCATCTTGTACAAAAGATTACACTCCTAAAATTTTATTTGAAGTAAAAAATTCTTATTTCATACCTTCAGATTCATTCGTTTTTAGAAATTATAGCGGTAAAGATCCCAAAGCATTGGTCTACCGCGAAAATGAAATTTGGCGTTTTGAGATAGCAACTACCAGTTCTAGGCTTATCTTAATAACATAACAGGAGTAGTAACCCTCTTTTCCCCATCTATTGTAGCATATTCAATAAGGGCAAAATAGGTTCCTTCCGGACAAACACTGCCATTTGTGGTGCCATCCCAAC
>Ga0209181_10004198_pt1 | contig 21655 bp, 19 predicted proteins | sample MAT05_FD_187208 | JGI IMG/M metagenome (GOLD analysis project Ga0209181, IMG submission 187208) | Freshwater microbial communities from Lake Fryxell liftoff mats and glacier meltwater in Antarctica - MAT-05 (SPAdes) (version 2) | ecosystem: Environmental > Aquatic > Freshwater > Ice > Liftoff... | reverse complement strand
AAAAAAAACACCCCTCGCTTTACTGGTACACGCCTAAGGACAGTATGGATATGTACTTTAAAAAATACTACACCGATATTAAAGACAGTATGACTGAGCAGCAGTTTGGCTGGAAAGTAATTGCACCGCTTACTGATAAAATTCATTGTGGCCATACCAGTTTCAGCAGAAGTACAGCTTATAACAACTGGGCCGCCGGTAAAAAAATCCCGTCTTTTCCACTGCTTTTAAAATGCTGGAATGATACCATGGCTGTTACTACCAACCTCAACAGAAAAGATTCTGTTTTAAAAAGAGGAACGCTTATCACATCGGTAAACGGAATTAAAAATGCCCAACTTATAAAAACGATGTTTGGGTACATGACCGAAGACGGTTATGCAACCAATGTTAATTACAGCAGGCTGAGTAACAGTTTTCCGTATTATCACCGCAATATTTTTGGCGTGAGCAAAACGTATGCGGTAACTTATCTTGATAAATCTGGTGCAGAGCAACGCATCAACATTCCCGTCTGGGGGCTAGTTGATGACAGCAGCAAAACAATTAAAGATAGCGCCGTTACTATAAGGCAGCCAAAGCAAAAAAAACAAACCCGCCAGGAAAGATTACAGGAAACACGTTCGCTGGCTGTAGACACAACCAACAACACAGCCATAATAATCATCAACTCTTTTTCTGGTGGAAGCCTGCGTAAATTTTACCGGCAAACTTTCGGGTACATTAAAAAAACGGGAATTGATCATGTAGTGATTGACATCCGGAATAATGGCGGGGGAAGAATCAGGTTATCTACCCTGCTTACTAAATATGTAAGCCGGGTTAATTTTAAAGTTGCAGATACTTCTTATGCAGTGGTAAAATCTTTACGGCCATATTCAAAATACATCAAAGGCAGTTTTATGGATAACCTTGGGTTGTTTTTTCTTGCCAAAAAGAAGCGTGACGGACTTTATCATTTCGTGCATTGGGAAAAAAAGATAAATAAACCAAAAGCAGTAAATAATTATACCGGCAATTTGTATGTACTTATAGCGGGCAATACTTTTTCTGCAGCAGCTTTATTCAGCAATGCAGTTAAAGGCCAGTCCGGTGTAGTTTTGCTGGGTGAGGAAACCGGTGGTGGCTGGCATGGCAATAATGGTATTTTAATTCCGGATATTGTTTTACCCAACACCCATATAAAAGTGAGGTTGCCCTTATTCAGGCTGGTGCAATACAATCATGCGCCAAAAGATGGCCGTGGTATTCCACCGGATATTCTCTTACCAACCAATTACAATGCGTTATTGAAAGGCATTGATTATAAAATGAAGTTTGTGCTGGATATGATCAATGCGAAAAGGGAAATTAGTAATTAGGATTTAGTAATTAGTAATTAGTAATTAGTAAGTCAGGCTATGCTTACTAAAAAAGCTTTTAGTTTTCCCAATTTCATTTTTCCATAAATTACGTATATTTTATAAAAGTTACGTAATGAGTACCAAGCTCACATTAACCATCAACGAAACTGTTATTGCCAGGGCTAAAATTATAGCTCGTAAAAAACGCACCAGTGTTTCACGAATGGTGGAAGAGTTTTTAACAAAAATATCTTCTCAATCAGCGTTATCAATTGTAGATACCATCATTAAAAACGCACCCGCAAAAAAAACAAAATCCGGAACTGAAAAAAAGGTTTTGATATCCATGTTAAAGAAAAAATACAGTGCTTAAAGTTTTTGCCGATACCAATTTACTATTGATTTTATTGAAGAAAGAGAGTACTACTTTTTTGTTTTCTTAAGATTAAACCGGTATAAAACATTTGCTGTTAGCCACATATTATTACTTCCAGTTCCTACAATCAGATTATAGGCCGGAAACAAATCAATATATGAAGCTTTGGAAACCTTAAATGAATACCCTGCCGCTGCGCCAATTACGAAATTACTGATGTCTGAACCATACCCTGCAAGCCCTGCATCGGCCGATGCAAAAAAACCGGACTTTAAAAAATTGGTTCTATATCCCGCTTTTATCATAGTTAGCGATGTTTTAGTAACTGGCTGATTTTTTGCGCCAATATGAAAGTAAGATACGCTTGTAGTTATTGAACCCAGTTTGGTAACCCCATAATTTAACTGCGCCGTACCCCCGAGAGCATTTTTAAAGTAATACCTAAAATTGCTATTAGAAACAGGAACCCCGATAGCAGGGCCAGCACTTACAAAAAGCGTATGCTTTTGGCAAAATGCTTTTGATGAAACAAAAAAGACAATAAACGATACGGATAATAGTTTTTTCAAAACATTTATGTTTTAATGAATTATAAAACTATTTCTTTATTAACAAGAAAATTATATCTGCTACTTAATAAAATGTTATAATTTCTTTCTTTACAAAATATTAAAAGAATCCGCATCTTTCCAGAAAGGAAATTTACTTCTCACATCATCCAGCATTTGTTTTTGCAGTGTAATGGTATTTACGTCTTCTTCATCTGCCATGTGGTAAAGCACCTGTCCTAATGGATCAATAACCAAACTGTTGCCACTGTGGTAAACATTTTTTCCATCATTGCCAACACGGTTTACCCCAACTACATAACATTGATTTTCTATCGCTCTTGCACACAACAATGTTTTCCAGGCATGGCTGCGGCGCTCGGGCCAGTTGGCAACATAAATAAGCACATCGTATTCGGCTCCGGCGTCAGTGTTCTTTTGCCTTGCCCAAACCGGAAATCTTAGATCATAACAAACCAATAAATTTATTTTCCATCCTTTTACAGAAGCTATCAATCTTTTATTTCCGGGGCTGTAGTGTTTGTCTTCTTCGCCAAAGGCAAATAAATGACGTTTGTCGTAGTGGCCGTATTGTCCGTTCGGCAGCATCCATATCAGGCGGTTGTAATAATTTCCTGCTTCTTCAATCATAATACTTCCGGTAAGCACAACGGCATTTTCCCTGCTCACTCTTTTCATCCATTCAACAGTTTCTCCTTCCATGGTTTCGGCAAGCACTTCAGGCCGCATACTAAAACCGGTGTTAAACATTTCGGGTAGTACTACAATTTCTGTTTTTTCTTCAATGCCGGCAATCTTTTGCTCCAGCATGCGCAGGTTAGCCGCTTTATCTTCCCAAATTAAATTGCTTTGTATGGTAGTAATAGTAAGGGTTAACATGAGTTTGAGTTATACCCAAATTTACGAAACCAGATGTATAATACTCCCGATATTTACCATTAAAAAACAAAACAGTAACTTCGCCGTCCACTTCCTTTCACAAGACGGCCTGTTGCAGGCTACCTGCCGGCAGGCAGGTGTGGAACAAAATAATTTATTGCTGATTCAGAATTTGCAACGTCTTTGCCAGCCCACACAAACATAAATAAACCATTTAATGGCATTTAAACAATTAGATCTTATTGATCCTATCCTGAAAGCATTAAGCACAGAAGGGTACTCTACTCCAACACCCATACAGGCACAAAGCATACCGCTTATTTTAGAACAAAGGGATTTGCTTGGCTGTGCACAAACCGGTACCGGAAAAACGGCAGCATTCGCCATTCCTATTTTACAGTTGCTGTATAAAAATAAAACGGAAGAACGCGGCCCACATAAAATAAAAGTGTTGATATTAACGCCAACCCGTGAGCTTGCGATACAGATTGACGAAAGCTTTGCGGCGTATGGCAAACATACCGGCCTTACCCATACCGTTATTTTTGGTGGCGTATCTCAATTACACCAGACCAATATTTTAAGAAGGGGTGTAGATATTTTAGTAGCTACACCTGGCCGCTTACTCGATTTAATAAGCCAGGGTTTTATTGACCTGAAATTTTTAAAAATATTTGTACTGGATGAGGCAGACCGTATGCTGGACATGGGCTTTATACACGATGTAAAAAGAATCATTACAAAGCTGCCGGCAAAAAGACAAACACTTTTCTTCTCCGCAACTATGCCGCCCGAAATTCAAAAGCTGGCTAATGTATTATTAACCAATCCGGCTTATGTTGAGGTTACACCAGTATCATCAACAGTTGATGCCATTGAGCAAAGTTTATATCATGTAGATAAAGCAAATAAACCGGGCCTGCTTTTATATTTATTAAAAGACAAAGAGATTGTTACCGCCTTGGTGTTTACACGTACCAAGCATGGTGCAGATAAGGTTGTAAAATTTTTACATAAAAATGAAATATCTGCAGCCGCCATTCATGGCAACAAATCGCAAAATGCAAGGCAACATGCGTTGAGCCATTTTAAAAGCGGAAACCTGCGGGTTTTGGTTGCAACTGATATTGCTGCACGTGGTATTGATATTGATGACCTGAGCCATGTAGTAAATTTTGATTTGCCCAATGTGCCCGAAACCTATGTACACCGCATTGGCCGTACAGGCAGGGCAGGCAACACCGGTATCGCCGTTTCATTTTGCGATGCAGAAGAGAGAACCGAGTTGAAAGATATTCAAAAACTGATTGGCTTAAATATTCCGGTAATTAACAGTCACCCTTATCCATTAAGTAATACTAACTTTTCGGCTCCTGCAGCACCGGTGCAAAAGCCCGGGCAAAAACGTAGCAGAGGTTTTGGCAGTTATGATAAAGGTAAGAGCAGAAATTTCAGTGGCGGCAGGCGGCAATCAAATTAAAATACCCTACAGCACCTATTGTTCAGGCAAATAATAATTGTATTTTGTAAGCCTAAACTAATTAAATATGAAACATTCTTTTTTAAAATTTGCATGCATAGCCTGTTTTGTAATTCTTTTCAGTTCTTGCAATACCGAAGCAACCAAAACCGAAACTTCGGCAGGCTTTAGTCTTGATAGTGCTAAAGCGGCTATTGCTGCCAGTAACAAAGTATTTGGTGCCTCTTTTGCAACCGGCGATTCTACCGCTTTTGTAAACTGTTATACAAGCGATGCCTGTATTAACGTAACAAATATGCCAAGGATGTGTGGTAAAGAAGCCATCACCGCTTTCTTTAATGGCGGCCATAAAATGGGAATTAACAATATAACCCTAACCACCGAAGAAGTAATGGGCAGCAAAGATGCTGTTGTGGAAATTGGTAAGTATGAAATGTTTGTGGGCGATAAAGTTTCTGCCGAAAAAGGAAAGTTTATTGTTGTTTGGAAAGAAGAAAACGGCAAATGGAAAATGCACCGTGATATCTGGAATTCAGATGCTCCACCACCGCCAGCTCCAGCCGCTCCTGCAAAATAATAACTGAATTATTCTATACAACCGTCACGCCTTAAGCATGACGGTTTTTTATTTGAACTTGTTTTTACAATTAAAATGTTATTTTGAAATACCTTTACTTTCAACGCTGGCTTTTGCGTACTAATTAATTTTTATGGCTGTTCAAAAATATCTTTCTTATTTATTAAACCCGCTGGAACTGTTGCGGACAAAAAAAGTACTGCAGGTAAATCCCACTGTTGCAGCTCCCAGGACAGAGCTTGAGGAGATAAAAATTTTTGTGCACGATTATGATAACTCAGCTTTCCTGGTAAAGGAATTAAAATCTGTTTCTGAATCTTTCCCTTTCCTTAATTCTCCTACAATAACCTGGATAAATTTAGATGGGCTTAGAAAAAAGGATGTGGAGGATTTGAGTAATCATTATGGTATTCATTATTTAATAACAGAAGATATTCTCAGTATGGACCAGCGCCCTAAAATGGATGATATTAACGGGCTGATATATTGCGTTTTGAATATGTTGTATTTTAATGAACGGGATTCGAGCGTAGAAACAGAACAGATCAGTATTGTATTGGGTAAAAATTTTGTTATCAGTTACCAGGAAGATGCGTCGAGAGATGTTTTTAATCCGTTAAGGGAGCGGCTAAAGATAGGCAACAGCAAAGTAAGGCAGAATGGCTCAGATTTTCTTTTTTATTCGTTGATAGATATGATCGTTGATAATTATTATTTGGTGATGGAAAAGTTAGGAGAAAGGATAGAAGGACTAGAAGAAGATATCATCCGAAATGCAAATACCCGAACACTTGCCAAAATAAACCTGTTAAGGAAAGAGATGATCATTTTAAAACGAAGCATTGGGCCGGTAAGGGAGTTGGTGAATGGGATATTAAGAAGCGAAAGCGACCTGATTGAAGAGCGGACCGAAAAATATTTCAAAGATGTTTATGACCATATAATCCAGGCAAACGACCTTTCGGAAAACTATCGGGATATGATGATGAACCTGCAGGACCTGTACCTGAGCAATGTGAACTTAAAAATGAACGAGGTAATGAAGGTAATGGCCGTGGTAACCTGTTTACTGGCTCCTGCTACAGTAATTGGAGGAATATTCGGGATGAATTTTGATGTGATCCCTTTCTCTCATAATACTACCGGGTTTTATCTTATCGTAAGTATAATGGTATTTGTCCCAATTATCATGTTATATGTATTTAAGAAAAGAGGCTGGTTTTAGTTTTTGAGGCGTCAATCGTAAGTGGTGAGCAAAGGTTGCTGTTAACAGAGACTTTCACTCACGTCACAGCAATCACAACTCAGGCTTTCTTTTTATAGATAGGCACTGTACTACATGGCTCTCCATACATAATACTTTTTGCAACAGGCCTTAGTAAACCGGTTATTGCAACATAAGCAGCTTCGGTAATGTGCAATTCTCCACAACCTTTTATTACCACTCTTTTATCTTCGTAGTTGGTGATATTTATTTGGGAAATGTTTTTTAAGAAAAGTGTTTTGTGTAAAAAATCTGCATCGCCAAATATAATTTCTTTTGCAATCGGCTCCAGGTAACTTACCACCAGCATATACGCCCAAACCGGTATTACGGCATCTGCTGAGCAGGTAAGTGCAATATTCTTTCCCTTGTATGGTTCAAGATTGAGCGCCTTCATCGTTTCCCTGAAATCTTTTTCTTTTAGTATCAGGCCCATAAACAGATGATCCTTCATATCAAATACCGCAGTTTCGTCTTTAGGATAAAACTCCTCAAGGTCTAAAGTTATTATCCCGCTTTCAGCAACCTTATTTATAAAAACCTCATCCATAAATACAAAGATAGTATTACACTTAAAATACAAGCTGTTTTAAAAGTTAAACAAGCTGTACCGGCAACAATTTTCCTTAAAAGGTAAATGTCATCCATATGTATCAGATAAAAGAAAACAGCCATCGCTTTTTGTAGCGATGGCTGTTTTTTAAATTTTATAATGCGGGGTCAGTTAAAAAAACTTGCTCCTGTCATCTTTAATGGTCGCTTTTTTACGAAGCCCTTCAAACCAGTTTGAAACAGCCTGGTTGCGTAATGCGGTTGTTTGTTCCAATCTTTTTTGAATTTTATCTTCTGTTGGATTTGCTGCTTTCTCAGCAATGTTGTTCACTTTAAAAACAAAAACTCCGGCTTTTCCACCAACAGGTGCAGCCACTTTATTGAGGTTTGCTTTATTAAAAAGAGCACCAATTAGTTTTGGTTCGTTGCCAATAGAATCTATAAACTGTGACTTAAATGTTAGTGAAGAATCTGCACCGGCCATTTTAATTTCTTTGGCATATTTGGCTGATGCACTCTCTAGTGTTGGATTTGCGCCCAATGACTTTATTATCTCTGCAGCTTTCTTTTCTTCCCTGATTGCATTTTCAGCTAATGGTTTAGCCGTTTCAACATCCTGTGTTCCTTCTTCGTAAATTTTGTCAACGGTTGCTACTACAAACTGATCGCCAACGGGCATCGGATCACTTACATCTCCTTTCTTAGCTTCAAAAACCCAGCGCACAAGCGCCCGGGCATCCTGCATTTGTCCTATTGACGCATCGTTCTCTTTAACTAACGTTGGCACAGATACTTTTGCCAAACCTTTTTTATCTAAATATGCCTGCATTTTTTTAGCATCTTTTTCGGCAGAGAGTTTAATAGCTTCGTTACTTGCATTGTTGATGGTTTCTTCACTAGCAAAAATTTCTTTTGCCAGGAAACCAATTTTGTAAGCCGGACTGGCTCCCTTTTGACTTAACAGATCTATAATATGATAACCAAACTGTGTTCTAACAACATCCCTTGAGCCTACTGGTTTTTCAAAACAGAATTTATTAAACTCTGGAACCATGGCTCCGTTGCCAAAAGTTCCCAGGTCTCCGCCTTTATCTTTACTTCCATCAGAAGAATACTGCATAGCAAGCATCGCAAAATTTGCTCCGCCACTGATTGCATTATTAATACTATCGGCACGTTTTTTAGCAATACTATCTTCCAGCAAAGGCTCACCGGTTTGGGGGTTTACGGTTGCAATTAATATATGTCTTGCACGTACACTATCCGGCAAGGTTTTACTGCCCAGCATTTTTGCAATTACATAATTTTTATTTTCTACATAAGGACCATAAACTGATCCCGTAGATAACCTCGTAATTGAATCTAAATATTGGCTCTGAATCTTTGATTTTGTAACGTAGTTGGTATCAAAATCAATGGCAGATGCATTTCTGGCTAAAAAATTTGAGTTATTAGTTTCTGCAGCAAATTCATTTTTTAATCCTTCAACCAATGCCATGGTTTTAACGCTGTCTGCTGCACTGGGTAACTGGCTAAAGCCAACGTAAGAAATCATGCGTCCTGCTTCCTGCTTAAACATGCCTTTGTGTTTCTTAACATATTCTGCAACTTCTGCATCGGTTACTTTAATGCTGCTATCGCTGATGGTTTGGTAAGGAATTTGTACATATGACATGCTGGCAAAAGTTTTTTCTTCCTTTGCATCTTTCTCTTCCATCCAGGTAGGATAGTAAGCACTTGCATTCAGCAGTGCAAAATACTTGGTAGAAACACTGGTTAATTTTTGAGGCTCAATAATCTGGGCATTTACCATGTCCCATTTTTCGCCGGTCATTTTTTTAATTTGCGTAATAGCTTGTCCAACTTTGGCCATGTCCAGTTTTCCGGTTGCAGGATCTAACATAGTTCTATCTTGCATTAATGGGTTCGACTGATCATTGCTTTTTAAAACGTAATCCAGTTCTTTTGATGTGAACTCGATACCCAATTTTGCAGCTTCGGCGTAAAATACCTTTTCGGCAACAATCTGATTCCAAACCTGCTCACGTATTTGAGATATTTCGGCGGTTGATGGCTTTTGACCGGTTTGTTGTTCTTTCTGAGTTTCCATTTGCAGTACTTTTTTACTGAACTCATCCTGTCTAATGGATGTACCGTTCACTTTTCCAATACTGTCAGAAGCAGATCTTCCACCCCGGTCTTGTTTTGCATCCATTAAAATAAAGGCTATTAAAGCAAGTGCAATTGCAGTAATTGTTATTGGAGCTCCCTTTTCACGTATAGTCTGAATAACTTGCATAATTGTTTTACATTAAATTTTGGACGGCAAAAATAGGGTAAAATTGAATATAAAAATGTGTTTTAAACCCTTGAAATGCATTAAAATGCGGTAGGTACAAGGATTTTAATCATACTATATTTTCAATTTTATGTATTTACATGTATGTAATTGTTGGTTTCTTCGTTATTAACAGTTAATTGTTAATAACAGAGAATAACGGTTAATAAACCCCGATTATTAAATTGAAAAATATGCGTAGAATGAGGAGAATTTATGGCAGCTTTAATATTTGTAGCGGGTGCTGTTATTAAACCCTTAATTATACATTGGATATCAACAGCTATAAATTTACTATGTATATTTATTTTTTACACCAACAAAGTTATTAAGGCTTGTGTAAAATAATTATAGATAAATTTACAATCACATACTGGTATTGTGTGGATCGTTATACATTTAAATTTATAAATGTTAATTTCCTGTGGATGACGGTTAATAAACTAAAGGTTTTAATTTTGCATCAAGTGCTGTTTTTATTCTTTCCACATATTAACAGCCTTAGTAATAGTAGTTGATTATATAAATAAGAAGTATTAATACATATTATGGTAGATATTAACAGTGCTTTTTCCGCAGTTTCAAAAAAAGGTTTTTTGGATATTGATATAGATCCCTCGGTTGATTTGTTTGCAGAAATTGAAAAATTAAAAAAAGAAAAAAATGCAATCATTCTTGCGCATTATTACCAGGAGCCGGATATTCAGGATGTAGCGGATTATATAGGCGATAGTTTGGGCTTAGCTCAACAAGCCGAAAAGACGAAAGCAGATATTATAGTTTTTGCAGGTGTACATTTTATGGCCGAAACCGCCAAAATTTTAAATCCATCTAAAAAAGTTTTATTACCGGATTTAAATGCGGGTTGTTCTTTAAGTGATTCTGCACCACCACCACTTTTTAAATTATTTAAAGACAAGTATCCAGATCATAAAGTAATAACCTATATAAACTGTTCTGCTGGCATTAAAGCATTAAGTGATATAATCTGCACGTCTTCTAATGCCCAAAAAATCGTTGAAAGTTTACCGCTGAGTCAACCTATCATTTTTGCACCAGATAAGAACCTTGGGGCTTATATCAACAAACAGACTGGTAGAAACATGGTATTATGGAACGGAGCATGCATGGTGCATGAAATTTTTAGTTTGGAGAAAATAACAAAATTAAAAATCCGTCACCCACATGCTAAAGTTATTGCACATCCCGAATGTGAAGAGGCTGTTTTAAATATTGCCGATTTTATAGGTAGTACCACCGGTTTATTGAAATTTACAAAAAATGATTCAGCCAATGCTTTTATTGTTGCCACTGAAACAGGTATTTTACACCAGATGCAGAAAGTAAGTCCGGAAAAAACATTTATTCCGGCCCCACCAAATAATAGTTGTGCATGTAATGATTGTCCTCACATGAAATTAAATACGCTCGAAAAACTATATTTGTGCCTCAAGTACGAAACCCCGGAAATTTTAATGGATGAACATTTAAGATTGGCTGCAAAAAAGCCAATTGATGAGATGTTAAAAATCAGTGCACATTATGGACTTTAAAAGTTTTTTTATTTTTTTTAGTGTCTTAGTAATTATTCTTTTTTCGTCCGGTTGTTCAAACGAAGAGAAAATGAATACAACAAATACTTTTTATATTGAACTGGTAAATTTTAATCACGATAGTCTAAAACAAAATGTATCGCAAAAGCTTTTTGGAAAAGCTTCTTATTATAAAAATAGTAAACTGGAGATAGTGTCTTTAAACTATCTAATAGAAGACGAATCCACCATGCATTATTACAAAAATGTGGGAGAACTTGGTAATGAAATTAAGCCTGAGACCAAAAAAATACGTATTGAATTTGGAGGAAAATTCACAAATGACAGTATTACCTATTCTCTTCAAAAATTTTTATATCGTGGTAAGCAATGGAAAAAAACATCAGATATGGGTTTCATAAAAGGAACCAATACTTATTACAGGGCAAAGATGTTTGCAGTGGATCAATATGGAACACAGATATTAAATAATGTGGTTTTATATAGCTACAACTGATATTTTTGAAATCCTTTTTATTATAGCTTCTGTATTTCCAAAAACATTTAGAACAGGTTGATAACACCGTAGTAATTTTTTACATTTCGGCACGTACACTTTCATTTAAATTTTTTTTCAGGGAGACGCCTCTCAATATTTAAGGTTGCTGTAGTCTGCATTTTTTGTTTCATAATTAAAATGATAGGACTTTTATTTTGTGTAATTTTTTTGAACAGGTTGATACGAGAATAATAGTTACCCATCAAAACAAGCTTATTAATAAATATATTTTGTATTTTTTCATAATCAAAATTACTTTCGTAAAATAAAAGATATGGTTTATGTCTATACCGTCAGTTGATTTAAGTGTGTTTTTATCAGGCGATGCCTTAAAGAAAAACCAGTTTGTTCAAAATTTAGGGAAGGCTTATGAAGAAATTGGTTTTGTGGCTGTAAAAAATCATGGTATTTCAGATAAGTTAATTGCTGATCTGTATAAATATGTACAACAATTTTTTTCGTTGCCGCTTCAGCAAAAAAAGGTTTACGAAATTAAAGGACTGGCGGGACAAAGGGGCTACACAAGTTTTGGAAAGGAGCATGCAAAAGGCAGCGAAGCGCCGGACTTAAAGGAATTTTTTCAGTATGGACAAATTGCCCGGGATAATTTTAAGGATGAGATTTATCCTGATAATGTTTCGGTAAAAGAAATTGACAAGTTTGATAACACACTTGCAGAGGCTTTCAGGGCATTCGAAAAGTCTGGTACAGCTTTACTGCAGGCAATAGCTTTGTATCTTGATCTTGAAGAAAATTACTTTGATGGGTTTGTTTATAATGGCAATTCAATTTTAAGGTCAATACATTATCCGCCTATTACAACCGAGCCTATTAGTGCTATACGTGCCGAGCAGCATGAGGATATTAACTTAATTACGTTGTTGGTAGGCGCTTCTGCCGATGGACTTGAGATTTTATCAAAACAAAACGAATGGGTACCCGTAACGTCATTGCCCGAACAGATTGTTGTTAACGTGGGCGATATGTTACAGCGCCTTACCAATAATAGACTGTGCAGTACTACACACAGGGTTGTTAATCCGGCACGGCAATTCTGGCACACATCACGTTTTTCAATTCCATTTTTTCTGCACCCAAAAACATCAATGAGTTTGCGTTGTCTTGATAATTGTATTGATGAGAATAACACAAAATTATATGATGATATTACTGCAGGTGAATATCTTGATGAAAGATTGAGAGAAATTGGGTTGAAGTCGTGAGGACTTTTCTCCGGAGATTTTATCGTTACCAGGTTTATTAAATTGATAAAAATATTGAAAAAACTGGTTCGTCATATACCTTTTTTAAAAGCTGTTTTTTTACACAGCATCAGTGCTTTCGGCGGGCCGCAAGGCCATGTGGGTATGGTGTTAAAAACTTTTGTTGATAAAAGAAAAGATATAACCAAAGAAGAATTGATGGATTATATATCTTTTTGTCAATTGTTGCCTGGTGCATCATCAACTCAAACACTTACTCTAATTGGATATAAGCGGGGAGGTCTTCAACTGGCTGTCCTTACTTTAATTATCTGGATTCTTCCTGCCTGTACATTGATGGGCGCACTTTCTTTTATTGTTGCAGACCTTGGGAGTAACAGCTTAAAACCCACCCTGTTTCAGTTTATACAGCCAATGGCTATCGGCTTTTTGGCTTACGCTGCATTTAAGGCATATCATATCAGTATCAAAAATACCATAACACAGATTATAATGCTGGTTGCTTTATTGGCAACTTATTTTCTTTTTAAAACCCCCTGGATAATTCCAGCATTAATTGTCTGTGGAGGCATAGCAACCAATTTCAGCAGCAAGCGTATCCCAGAAAAAGAAGTTATAAAGCCAAAGCAAATCCGTTGGACCAATATCTGGCTTTTTGTGTTGATTTTTATTGTGGCAGGGTTTTTAAGTGAAACTGCCAGGAAACAAAACTGGGAGCATAAAAAGCCATATAATTTATTCGAAAACTTTTATCGCTTCGGCTCCTTTGTTTTTGGTGGTGGAGATGTGTTAATTCCTCTTATGCTTGATCAGTATGTTGTTAGGCCCACTTCGGAAAGGGTAGCAAAAAAGAATCCGGATGTTATTAAAGTTGAGCGGGAGGAACTTTTAACCGGTGCCGGAATGGTAAGGGCTATCCCCGGTCCGGTTTTTTCAATAGCATCTTTTATGGGTGGAATTGCGCTTAAAAAGGAAGGAAAAGAGGTTCAGTTACTTGGATGTATTATCGGCTCCGTTGCAATTTTTTTACCCAGTGCATTATTGGTTCTTTTCTTTTTTCCTGTATGGCAAAATCTAAAAAAGTTTGTAGTAGTCTATCGATCTTTAGAAGGTATCAATGCGGCAGTAGTAGGAATTATGATTGCTGCTACTTTATATTTGTTGAAGGATGTTTCAATCATGTCTTTTAGCACGATCAGTTTTATAAATATTGGAGTAATTGTTGGAACATTCCTGGTACTGCAATATTCAAAAATACCGGCACCATTTATTGTATTAGCCTGCCTTTTATTTGGCTTGATATTTTAATTAATTTCTGTAGTAACCGGCAAGCTCTATTTCATCTTTAACAACATCGGGCACTAAAAAGCGTATTGACTTTTTGTTTTTAATTAACTCACGTATATGAGTAGATGATATTTCAAGCAGCGGCGCTTCCAGTATGTTTATGCTGGCTCCATGCTTTTCCAAAATTTCAAAACCCGGCCTTTTGTAAATGTATATTGTGTGGTTTGAGGTAATGACTTTATAGTTCTTCCATTTGTTCAGGTTTTCAAAACCATCACTCCCCATTAAGATAGAAAAATTATGTTCAGGATGTTTTTCTTTCAGGTAGGCAAGTGTATCAACAGTGTAGGATGGTTTAGGTAAATTAAATTCAACACTGCTGGCCCTTAAATTATTTTCGCCATCAATGGCAGCTTTAATTAAATGCAACCGGTGATATTCGTTAAGTAACGATGCTGATTGCTTAAATGGATTTTGAGGAGAAACTACAAACCAAACCTGGTTTAGGTCTGTTTCGTTAACAGCGTGGTTTGCTATTATTAAGTGGCCTACGTGAACCGGGTTAAAAGAACCAAAGTAAAGTCCGATTTTCATTGCTCCCATAATTTTACAAATTAACTCAGCTTAGAAAAAACGGTTTCTTCAACCCAGATTTTTTCAGCCTCATCAAGTCTAAGGCTTAAATGGTAGCCAGCAACGGTAATTGAAATTGGATCTCCCAGGGGAGCTATTTGATCAATCTTTATTGTTTCGCCAGGAATACACCCCATTTCCATTAATTTTAAAAATATGTTATCATTTTCAAATTCCGTGATTACGGCTAATTTCCCCACTTTAAGTTCTGATAATCGTTTCTTCATGTAATTGCTTACAAAGCTTTTATTTCAACACAAATGTATCAAATCAATATTGTTATCTAATTTCGATATTAGAAATAACAACATGCAAAAAGTACAATTTTATTTTCTTGATAGAAAACCCACTTTAAAGGAACGCACCAGCTTAAAGCTCTTCATAGAAAAACTATTTATGCTTGAAAAGAAAAAGCTGGGCAATCTCTCTTACATATTCTGTTCTGATGAGCATCTGCTTGGCATTAATAAAGATTTTCTGAAACATAATTTTTATACGGATGTCATCACATTTGACCTCAGCCACTCTAAAAATGAAATAGTAGGGGAGGTTTATTTGAGTGTTGATCGTACAAAGGACAATGCAAAGCAATTGAGTGTTTCTTTTAAAGAGGAATTGCACAGGATAATTTTTCATGGGGCTTTGCATTTATGCGGGTATAATGATAAGAAAAAAGAAGATATTTTATTGATGAGAGATAAAGAGGAGAAATACCTTAAGCAGTACTTCAATTAAATAAAGAAACTCCTTTTTTCACGTGGAACAATGGATCCCCCAAAATATTAAAAAGTCAACTGTTCCACGTGAAAAAAGGAGTTTTTATAGTACCCAACAGGTTTACTTACCTTTGCAGCCAATGTTTCAGAATTACGATATAATAGTGGTAGGTGCCGGCCACGCCGGTTGCGAAGCGGCTGCGGCAGCTGCCAACCTGGGCAGCAAAGTGTTGCTTGTAACCATGAATTTACAAACCATTGCCCAAATGAGTTGTAATCCCGCCATGGGCGGTATAGCAAAAGGGCAAATTGTACGGGAAATTGATGCAATGGGGGGATATAGCGGTATAGTTACCGATAAAAGCATGATCCAGTTTCGAATGCTGAACCGCTCAAAAGGCCCTGCAATGTGGAGCCCGAGGGTACAAAGCGACAGAATGTTATTTGCAGCCACGTGGCGTGAGATGCTTGAAAACACACCCAATGTTGATTTTTACCAGGATACCGTTCAATCTCTTATTGTAGAAGATGGTAAAGCGGTTGGTGTAACAACAGGCTTGGGACACGATATAAGATCCAAAGCAGTTGTTTTAACCAACGGAACTTTTTTAAATGGTGTTATACATATAGGAGAAAAGAATTTTGGAGGAGGGAGAATGGCAGAAAAGTCATCTACTGGTATTACCGAGCAGTTGGTTTCCCTGGGATTTGAAACCGACAGGCTAAAAACTGGTACACCACCAAGGATAGATGGCCGAAGCCTGGACTATTCAAAAATGGAAGAGCAAAAGGGAGATGAGGAAATAGTAGGCTTTAGTTACTTGAACATAAATAGGATAAAACCGGCCGAGCAAAGAAGCTGCTGGATTACCTATACAAACGAGAAAGTACACGAACTTTTAAAAACGGGGTTCGAACAAAGTCCTATGTATCAAGGCCGTATACAAGGTACTGGCCCCAGGTATTGTCCTAGTATTGAAGATAAAATAAGCCGGTTTGCCCAAAGAGACAGGCACCAATTATTTGTAGAACCGGAAGGCTTTAATACTATTGAGATATATGTTAATGGTTTTTCTACTTCGTTGCCAGAAAATGTTCAGCTTCAGGCACTTAGGTTAGTTCCGGGTTTTGAAAAGTGTAAAATGTTCAGGCCTGGATATGCTATTGAATACGATTTCTTTCCACCTACGCAGCTAAAATTCAGTTTAGAAACCAAATTGATCGATAACCTGTTTTTCGCCGGACAAATTAATGGTACAACCGGTTATGAGGAAGCGGCTTGCCAGGGATTGATGGCCGGTATCAATGCTCATCAAAAAACCAGGGAATTGGAGGCGGTTATTTTAAAAAGAAGCGAAGCCTATATTGGGGTATTGATAGATGACCTGATCAACAAAGGAACAGACGAACCTTACCGTATGTTTACCAGCCGTGCCGAATTTCGGACTTTGCTACGGCAGGATAATGCAGATATTCGTCTTACAGAAAAAAGCTACCGGCTTGGCCTTGCATCGCAGGAGCGGCTGGATAAAGTAAAAGCCAAGATTGAAAATGTAAAAAAAGTAAAGGAACTTTTAACTACAATAAGTCTTGATCCGGAAGAAACTGCCGGTTTTTTGGAAAGCGTACACTCATCTACGTTATTAAACAAACAGAAAGCTGTACAGGTATTGCTCAGGCCAATGGTTGGACTTAAGGATATGATCAATCATATTCCCAAACTTAAAGAAGCCCTTGCTGGTTTTGACAACGAAACACTGGAGCAGGCTGAAATACAGGTTAAATACGATACTTATATTGAAAAGGAAAAAGAACTGGTTTCTAAAATGAGTCAACTGGAAGATTTGATAATACCCGATAATTTTAACTACGAAAAATTAGTTTCGCTAAGTAATGAAGCCCGCCAGAAATTCACAAAAATAAAACCAAGAACACTGGGGCAGGCCTCACGCATTTCGGGCGTAAACCCCAGCGATGTGCAAATATTGATGGTTTTTATGGGCAGGTAGGAAACGGAAAAACCTGTTCAGGTAACAGGGTTTATTTTAATCCAAGTTTTCTTAATCTCGAACTTATTGCCCCTGCATTTCTACCAAAATGTTTTATTATTTCAGAGTCAGAAGCGTTGTTATTAAACATCTGTGTAAGTTTATTATCCAGCTCAGGCGTCCAGGGTTTATAGGCTTCTCCGTGTTTTTTTCTGAATATTTCTACCGAATAAGTTTTACCGATTGTACCATTATATTTTGAAGAAGAGTTTACAGTTTTTGTTTGTTTACCAAAAACAGGTTCAGATTCCTTTTTCTCTTCCTTTTTAATAATGCTGATGCCCGCAAGTTTGGCAAAACTACTGGGTAATAGTTCCTCAGGAATATGTAGTTTGTTTTTAGTACGGGTAACAGCCACATACAATAAATTTATCTCTTCATTAAGATTGCTTATTTTCTTTTCGTCATTTTCAATATCTCCAACCAGCCGTTTTACTTTATCTTCTGTAATAAAATCGTTTACTAAATGCACCGAATCGTACTCCATGCCCTTGCAACGATGAACGGTAGAAAAAACGATTTCAGCTTTTTCTTTATCATCATGCTCAACATGTTTTTCTTTTAAAGTTTTTAGAATGTCGTAAATATCATTTCCGTATTTCTTTACAATTTCAAGCATCAGGCTTAACTGGGCATCTTCCGTTTTTTCTATATACTCTTCCAAATCTTTTACCGAAGCCATTGATTTTATTAAAGCATCTTTTATAAGATGACGTTTGTTATTGTGCAGGTTCAACACATCATACAACGAAGCTCCTTCATCTGCATACGTGTAAGAATTTATGTTGCCTTCAAAATAAATATGCTTGATGCTTTTCTTTTCGGTTACGTAATCAATGGCTTTTAACAGCAGACCAAGATTGGTGCGGCCAATTACCGCTTTGGTTTTTATTTCACCACAAGTACCATCGCCTTTAATGGGTATTGGGTTTGTAGGCTTAATTATATCTTTCCAAAAAAGCACTTCCGTGGCCAACTTCGCAATGTTCTCTCCAAACCTGAAACTATGGCTTAGATTAAAAATTTTAAAGCTTGTTTTCTCCAGGGAATTTACTGCAAAGCGCCAGCTGTAAATTTGCTGGTGTGTATCGCCAACAATTACTTTTATGGCTGGTTGTTTTAAAAAAATATCCAGCATGGCTGCAGATGCATCCTGCCCTTCATCAAATAAAATATAATCAAAAGCCAAAACCGGGTTTTGCAACTGAAACTTTTTAAGGTAGAAATCATGCGTAATTTCTATTTCACCGGTATCCATTTTTGCAAGCAAATACCTGGTGTTTGTTTCTATAAAATGATAAAATGTTTTTACAAAAGTCTTCGCCTTGGCATCGCCAACGGTCTCCAGGTAATTAACATCCTGCACTTTTAGTTTATCACTATTGCAAAAAAGCGTTATAAATTTGTTGATGTGGTTGGCAATTACATACTCGTGATGTTTTTCTCCGTTGCCTTGCAAACCGAGCAATTCCGCCAGTTCGTGTGTTTTGTACCCAAGGGCTCTTACTTTATACTGATGCCTGAAAACAATATTTTTATAAGCCAGCGAATGAGCAGTTTCAACAGTTACATTATTTAAACCTTTTTGCTTAAACTTTTTTATGGCTTCGAGTTTAACTGATTTATTAAAGGCCAGGTATAAAATCTTTGCACCTGAAGGCCTTGTCTTGGCATATTCAATAACAGTGGTGGTTTTGCCTGACCCTGCAACGGCATTTATTTTTATGTCGCCACTGGAGTTTATAATGTCAATCTGTTCGTCAGTCAGTTTCATTTGTCTGTTATGGTTTTTGCGCCGCCAGCACCATTTTTATTTCGCCATAAGTAAAATCAGCAGGTAAATTATCAATGAGTGTTTTATGGCTTAATACTCCGTGTATGGCAACAGCATCTAAAACCAATTGTTGCTTTTTGGCTGATACCAGGTCGTTGATATCAATTGTTCCATCCAGAATAAAAGGTATTAAATGACTTTCAATTGAGCCAACAGTTAGGTTTCTTTCTGCAGCGATTGCTGCTAAGTTTTTACTTTCTTTAAATAAATTGAAAGAAATGGTTTTGGTATCTGTTTTGGCAACAGCATTTTTTTCACGCAGCGCTTTTTCTTTTGATGCTTTTGATGGCAATGTTGCCATATTTGTTACAATGTTATTGCGTGTACAAAACTCCTGTACCGCTTCAATAACATCATCACCATATTTATCTACTTTTGCTTTTCCAAAACCACTGATCTGCAAGAGGTCTTTTTTTGTTAAAGGAAGATAGGTGGCAATTTCTTTAAGCGTAGCCTGGTTAGCAACCATGTAAATGGCCACATTTTCTTCGCTCACCATCATATCTCTCCAGCGTTTTAATGTATTGTACAATTCTGTATTGGCAACATCGGTGTACACTTCTGTTTTGCCGCTGGCGTAGCAGGTGAGGTTTGTTTTTTGCAGCACATACTTTAATTTATGCTGTAAAAAACCAGTGACAGAAAACGGCTGCTTACAATATTGCAAATAAAAATTGCAGTTGTACAAAGCCAAGGCCAGCTCGTTCAACTTTTCATTCACAGGCGTAGCCGCTTCCTTGTGTTCTGTGTGAACCGGGTGCGCTTTTAACTCCCGGATATAGGTTTCGAACTTTGGAATAAAATGATTGGCAGCATCCGAAATTCTTTTTTGAAGGCCGGTATTATTTTCAATCACCGCTTCTTCTTTCATTAAGTAAGCAATATGGCCGATGAATTTTAAACCCACTTCTTTATCGGCAGCAAGATGCTGACTGAAATTTTCTACCCAGGTTTTTGATTCCTTATTTAATCTATCTTGGTGTTGATGTATTTGAAATGCCAATTGCTCAATCGAAGAAATAACTTCTGCAAAAGAAAAAATTTCTTCCAGCAGTTGTTGGGTAAATAATTGTCGTGCACCGGCAAACCGATCGGGCAATGAACCCTTATAAGCAAGTGTTTGCTGGCCTTTAATTACATTGTCGTTACTGTGTATGGCAGATGGTGCAATTTTACTAAGCAAAACTATACCCGCTAAACTGGTGCAGCGGCTTAATGCCACATAAACCTGTCCGCTGCTGAAAGCCGCTCCGGCATCTATCATCACTTTTTCAAAAGTAAGTCCCTGACTTTTGTGAATGGTTATAGCCCAGGCAAGCCGCAAAGGATATTGTATAAACGTGCCAAGCGTTTCCTGCTCCAGTTTTCCATCTGCACGGTTAAGACTGTAGCGGCTGTTTTCCCAGGTTTCTTTTCCAACTTCAATTTCAACGCCATCGCAATCAACAATAATTTTATCTTTTGTAAGCAATTTTATCACCCCAATTTTGCCATTGTAATATCTTTTTTGAATGAGATCATTCTTTAAAAACATTACCTGGGAGCCTTCTTTTAAACTCAGCTCAAATTCTACCGGGTACATATTTTCAGGAAAATCATCTTCTACCACTGCTTTGTACTTAAAGCTTGCGGTATTTAATTTGTATAATTCCTGCTCATTAATTTGGTCGGCCTGTTTGTTGTGTGATGTGAGCGTAATATATTTTTCATCTCTGTCGGGCCTGAATGTGGGGTCGAACCTTACATGCAGATCTTCAAAATCATCCGCATCCATTTGGTTGTTGCGAACCTTGTTTAAAAGCCTTACGAAACTGTCTTCCTTTTGCCGGTAAATTTTATTAAGTTCAATTAATAAGGGTAGTTGCTCCTTTATTGCAAGGCTGTCAAAAAAGAAAGGCGACTCGTAATATTCATTCAAAATACTCCACTCCCGGTTTTGTGCTACGGGGGGCAACTGGTGCAAATCGCCAATGCACAACAATTGTACACCGCCAAAAGGTAAATGATAGTTTCGCCTGGTGTGCCTTAAAATGGTATCAATGGCATCCATCACATCGCAACGCACCATACTTATCTCATCAATTACCAGCAACTCCATCTTGCGTAGCAGTTGCTGCCGTTGTTTGTTCTGCCTGATCTTAGCAAGTAACTCTTCTTTATTATTTTTTGTGGGCAGAAAAGGATGAAAGGGCAACTGAAACAAACTATGCAATGTTACCCCGCCTGCATTAATAGCTGCTACGCCGGTTGGCGCAGCTACCACAATATTTTTTGTAGAATTATCTTTCAGGTATTTTAAGAAAGTTGTTTTGCCCGTGCCGGCTTTACCGGTAAGGAAAATATTTTCGTTTGTTTCGGTAACAAAGCGGTAGGCCAGGTCGAAAATTTCGTTGCGTTCTATTTGTGTCATTTTATTTTATATCGAATGTGCGAATATCGAATGTC
>Ga0209181_10004196_pt1 | contig 21664 bp, 16 predicted proteins | sample MAT05_FD_187208 | JGI IMG/M metagenome (GOLD analysis project Ga0209181, IMG submission 187208) | Freshwater microbial communities from Lake Fryxell liftoff mats and glacier meltwater in Antarctica - MAT-05 (SPAdes) (version 2) | ecosystem: Environmental > Aquatic > Freshwater > Ice > Liftoff... | reverse complement strand
AGTATTTTTCTCATTGCCACTATAGTCATTCCAGGTCGCGCTGGTTGTTGCGTAATCGGCTCTCCACCAGGCACCTACGCCGGTATTCACGCAGCCGGGGCCGACGATGGGGTCGCCAATCGTGAAATATGCGCCATCGGGCAGCAGGCTGCTGTTGAAGGTGGCCGAACCGTTGGCGTCCAGCAGAATTTCCTGCGTAGGCGCCGTAGCGAAGGTGGCCGACGTATTGTGGATCAGCAGGTAACGGTTGGCGAAACCCGCTGCTTTGAAAGTGATGTTTTGGTCGGTCCAGTTGGTCTTGTCCACTCGCCAGACGCGCGACATACGCGCCGTCGCGTTGGTCGCAGTGACCGCTGCGGTAGTGAAGCGGTTGCCATTGTCATCGCCCCAAACCAGGAAGGACTTGTCGGCGGTGATGGTCTTACCATTCGTACCATTGCTGGTGGCAATACTGTCCCCCAAAGCAACCGTGATAAACTGACTCGGGTTGATACTTTTACTTTGCTTTTGATGCAATACCTGACAATTATCGCGGCCCAGACCGGCGATATTGGATTTGAAAGCAGCGTTGACGGTAGCATCCCACATTTTGGTGGTGCCATCGCCCGCCAGATAGTCCCGGGCGGTAGTTTGATCCAGGGTGATACCGTATTTCAGGGCCAGATAACTTTCAATTTTCTGCACATCGGTAACCGTCATCGCCGAGGCATCGCGATAGACGATGATTTCTGACACTCCAAAGCCACCAGTAGAAGGGAACCCATTTACTGCCCCCAAAGTGTTGGCAGTAGTATGCGACGTAAAAATGCCTGGATAACTACCCGGGAAATTCTGCACTTTACCATTGGTACGAATGGACATATTGGTCTGCGTCCTTTCGCCGGCCACAATATTAGGTACCCCAAATTGACCACCATTGGCAGCAAAGCCATTGGTGACGCGATAGCCAAAAGGAGCATCGTGATACGTCAGGTTGTCCAAGTGTGGGGCAAGCAGCCAATAACTGTAGCCATTGGTAGTATGTTCTCCCCAGGGGTAGTTGCGGGCAGTGCTGACCGGAGTCACTACGCTGAAAACCCTGGAGTTGGCGATAGAGGTAGTTTTGAAAACCCCATTGGTATAGCGGTAGAAGTATCCGCCGTTGAATATTACGGATGGGTTGAAGTTGGCTCCGCCATTATCAAAAATGGGGGTGCCCGCTTCCGAGGTAGCCGTACGCTGATTACCGCTCATATCTTCCCATACACTAGCATCAGCGGAAAGGTCAGAACGCCACCAGCCACCGATACCGCTATTGACACAGCCGGGGCCTTGGAGTACACTACCGAGGGTAAAATACGCTCCGTCGGGGAGCAGGCTGCTATTGAAGGTAGCTTTGCCGGTAGCATCCAGCAGGATTTCCTGGGTAGGGGCCGTGGCAAAGGTGGCCGAAGTATTGTGGATCAACAGGTAGCGATTGGGGTAGCCCGCTGCCTGGAAAGTGATATTCTGGTCGGTCCAGTTGGTTTTATCTACCCGCCAGACCCGGTTCATTCGATCCAAGGCGTTGATGGCCGTGACAGGCACCGTGGTGGAGGGGCTGCCATTGTTGTCGCCCCAGGTCAGGAAGCTTTTGTCCGCAGCGACGGAAGTCGCATTTGCCAGGTTGCTGGCAGCGATGGTACTGCCGGTAGATAGAGCAATGAACTGGCTGGGATTGACGCTTTTACTCTGCTTCTGGTGTAGTAGCCCGCAATCGTCCCGACCAATACCGGCCACGTTGGATTTGAAAGCGCTATTGACCGTGGCATCCCACATTTTCGAGCCGTCGCTGGCCAGATAGTCTTTCGGCGTAGTTTGATCGAGGGTAATACCGTATTTTAAAGCCAGATAACTCTCAACTTTTAATACATCGGTGGCCGTCATGGCCAAAGCATCGCGATAGACGATGACCTCGGCTATACCGACATTGCCGGTACTTGGCGATGCGTAATTCGGATCGCCACAGCATCCACCATCTAAGGCACCGATGAAGTTGTTGGTCGTATTAGATATATAGGGGGCATAACTGCCGGGAAAGTTCTGCACCTTACCATTGGTGCGGATAGCCATGTTAGTACTGGTCTTTTCACCGGCGACGATATTAGGTACACCAAATTGCCCACCATTGGCGGCAAAATCGTTGTACGCCCGGTTAACCGGAAATGGAGCGTCCCAGTAGGTATAATTATTATTCGCCCAGGGGGCAAATAACTCAATACTACGCCCACCGTTGGTCTGTTCTGACCAGACAAGAGTATGTTGGTTTTGAATGGGTAAAACGACTGAAAAGACTTTCATACTACCAATACCGGGTGCCTTAAAAATGGGACTGCTATATTTATAATACGTTCCATTAAATCTCACCAAGGGGTTGTAGTTCGCACCTGTTGTCGCGAAAGCAGGTGCACCCACAGCGGTAGCCGTGTGGCCATTGCCGCTAAAATCCTCCCAGACGGCCGAAGAAGCCTCCTGGTCAGCGCGCCACCAGCCACCGATGCCGGTGGTCACGCAGGCAGGGCCTTGTAAAATTTTGCCAATCGTAAAATATCCTCCATCGGCGATCAAACTACTGTTGAAGGTAACCGAGCCGGTAGCGTCTAACAAGAGTTCCTGTGAAGGCGCGGTGGCGAAGGTCGCCGAGGTGTTATGGATCAACAGGTAGCGATTGGCATAACCGGCCGCTTTAATCGTAATGGTTTGATCGGTCCAGTTGGTTTTGTCTACTTTCCAGACGCGGGTCATGCGATCACTTACGCTGGTACCACTTACTGCAATCGTAGTCGTTTGGCTGGTATTATTGTCTGCCCAAACCAGGTATGAATTATCTGCTACAATGGCGGTGGTATTGGAAGCATTATCGGATTTAATGCTGGTGCCGGTAGCAAAAGTGATGAACTGCTTCGGGTTTATACTTTTGCTCTGCTTTTGATGCAGCGACTGGCAATCTTCACGGCCTATACCGGCAATATTAAATTTGAAACTTCCATTGACTGTAGCATCCCACATTTTGCTGCCGCTTCCAGCCAGATAATCTCTGGCAGTGGTTTGATCCAGGGTAATGCCGTATTTCAAACCCAGGTAGCTTTCGATTTTCTGTACCTGTGCAGCCGTCATGGATGAAGCATCGCGGTAAACGATGACCTCTGCCAGACCTGAGCCACCGGATGAAGGGGAGCCTGACAAGGCGCCTACGTAATTCTCGTTTGTGTTCGAGGTAAAAGTACCACCATAAGAACTGGGAACGTTCTGCACTTTACCATTGGTACGGATGGACATATTATTCTGTGTGCGTTCGCCAGCAACGATGTTCGGCACGCCAAATTGGCCGCCAGCTGTGACAAAGTTATTGAGGACGCGGTGGCCATAGGGCGCATCGAAATAGGAATGGTTGTTATTCCAAGGTGCATACAGGGTGGTATGGTGGCCATTTGTGGTCTTCTCGCTCCAGGGGATATTGATTTGCCCACTAACAGGTACTACAACCGAAAAGACCTTCATGTTGACAATACCAGGAGCGTTTTTGAAAATACCTACCGTATAGTTATAGTAGCTGCCGCTGAATTTTACCAATGGGTTAAAATTCGCTCCCGTTGAATTGAACACAGGGTTATTTACCCCATTAATATTGTACCCATTGGTACTGAAATCCGTCCAACTAGTCGGCGAACAACCATTGTCCGATCTCCACCAAGCTCCTATCCCTACAGTTACACAACCAGGTCCCTGCACCATTTGCAGCGCTGCCGTCCACAACGAAAAATGACGAATACCTTCTACGCGGATGGTATTCGTCAGAGGATCAACGATGCTATTGTTATGCTGCTGCCAGGTGATTCCCTGGTCATTGGAAGAGTAAAGGATTAGTTTGGACTCATCCAGCCCGTTAAGTTCTGCATCGGTATAGGAAAAGAGTAGGTCGGCGTTCAGATCTTCGTCATGCTCCGGGTGTATGCCTACTACTTTTTGGATAGATTGTCGCCGATCAATGGTCACAGAGCGGTGCGATACCGAAACAGCGGTGCGGCCCAAATCCTTACGGGTACTAATACTCACACCAGCCTCCTCAATCCATTGTTCGTGAGGCGCCTTGAGGGTATATTCTACCTGCTTTTCTTGAGCCAAAGCCAAGGTGATTTCTTGCCCTATTGCCAAGCTGAATTGGCGAAAATGGTCAGGCAAGGTCATTGTCCATACAAACAATGAGAAAAGGCATAAACCTGTGGTAATTACAAGCAAACGCCGTACGCGGGAAATCCCGCACAGCTTATTATAGACGTTCAAAAACCCCTTCCCTTTGGGATGAGTTTTGTTCCCCGACTGACGTTTGATTGAGGAGATTAGATTGGGTAGGAAACCGTAAAAATGCTTCATAGGAAATGTTATTCAGCAATTAAAAAGAAGAAAGGATGATTTCGAGTTGATGTGCCACTGGCGTAAGAAATCCTGACCCGCACTGGTCGTGCGGCATCAGTGCAGGACTGTGGCTAGGAAGCCCTCGAAGGATTTTTTTTTCGAAGCCTTGCAGGTTTGTCCCAGGTTGTGTGTGATTGTCTCCACACTTTTTCGCACCATTGTAATGGATTTTTTTTGGCAAAGGACAACCAGCCTCAACGCTACCCGTTGTGGATAAACTTTTCATAAGAAAGACGATTAAAACCTTTTGTAAAGAGTGTGATATCTTAAGTAAAAAGAATGTTATGGCTGAACTCATAACTGCCATAGCATGCAGATGCAGCATAAACCTGCTCCGGTCATGTAGACCGGAGCAAGGTTATATGCAGGATTAAGGTAGGAAGCTGCTCTTTCGCAGTGGAGGTTACAGCGCAGAATTATGCGCTATTTGCCCGTTAAATCAATGACAATAATTTGCCCATCCAAAGGGTCAAAATCAGGCTTGTCCAGAAGAACGGTACAATAACTTGAGGATGGCTTAAAAAAAAGCGGATTTAAACATTTCATGATAGTGGAATTCGTTGATTAAAACTAATGATTACTTTCGAGTCAAATGTAGCATCATGAACCTCGAAGACTTATGGACAGTTCGCCGCATTTATTTCGAGGAGAAGACGGCATATTTGAAAAAAAATATTATTAATTCGTTCATATATAATTGATTATCAACAAATTAAAAGTTTACCGTTAAGAAATACTCAGACACTTTTACAGAATACAGTCCAGCTTCTATGGTAAAATCGCCCATATTTAACGGAAAAAGCAGGTTTTTTTGGATTGGATAAGACGCTTCAACCTGAAATACTTGGTCTTTAAAATACAGTTCGCAAAACTCCGGCAAAAGCGTACTCCGATCAAAAGCTATGTTAATGGAGCCCGCTGAATTTAAAATAAGCCATGCAGGCGCACTGGGGCATTTCCAACGCACACGCACATGTTCAACGGATAAAATCCTACAAATACCTGCGCCAAAACAGTTTTTCCCAGGTGCTCCAAAAACAACCTCTACACGAATTTTAACCGGATCTGGGAACACCCTGTTATTGATTAAGCCCAGGTCGGATGGGCGCCGAGAATCAAGATGAGACATGAAATAGAAATTTAATTTAATGTTCCAAAGGTCATATCAATGACCTTGAAATGTGGGAGACAGTTCAACACGTTTTTTTCTTGATCAAAGGGCTTGTCTAGCCATCCGAGCCGAATGAACAGTAGAGGCTTCAGCGGGCTTCAGGATGGAAAGCACGATTTCCCAAAGTGCTTCATAGGGAATGACTTCTACCTCGAAATTTTGATTTGCTGTCTTTTGTGAAGTTGTCTTTATGCTTTCGAGCAAAGGCTCGGCATTGTTCTTGACTACTCTGGCGTTGAAATCGCTCTTCGGAATCAATTCAAGCATTTTGAAAAAATAATGACTGCGGGCCGCATTATCCAGCTTCAGATACCTTGTCCGGTATTTAGCCAGGCTCTCTTCACGATCTATACATTGACCATATTCCTTATCGGCCAATGCCAGGAGGAACTGAATGATTAGGATCGGAATATTCATTCCACTTTTGTCGCGGCTGGAAAAATGGATTTCATTCCAGATCTTTGCAATTCGGAATCTTTTTCCATCCTTAATCTCTTTCAGCCGCCCGCAACGCATCATAAAGAGCAGGTAGGCTTCAAAAATTTTCCAGGACTCTGCAATAGAAGGCGGTAAGTCAGCATACTCTGCCCGATCGGTGACTTGTAACCAGATCGTCAGCGCAGATTCATACTCGCCGGCATTAAATTCGGCAAGAAAGTGGAGTTCCTGCCATTTGAACCAGTTGTAACTCCCGATTTGAAAAACACCACGGTGCTGGATCGCCACCGTTCGGCATTGTGCGTACTGCCGGAGGTTCAGGTGGCCCACAAACAAGGAGTAGTAGAAAACTTGTAGTGCGCTATAACTTTTGTAAGGTTTTTTTCCAAAAAAGTCAATGGCACTTTCGCAGAGTTGAATGACCTGCTGATGGTCATTGTGATTGTCAAAAATGGCAATTTGAAGCAACCTGCCAAAAATATGCAGGCGAAAGGTGTCAAACGTGTAGAGGTATGGATCAACTTCTTTGAAATACAAATTTGCTTTTTCAGCAATCTCTCTTTTTTCCGATTTGCTGTTTACAAAATCGATCATTAAATTAGTATATAACGTTTCTGCCATATCTTCTTTCAGCCTAATGTCTTGATATTTGAGTAGCAATGCGTCATATTCATGATATTGTTGCTCTTTTCCGTAAATAAGTCCGGTTTGGAGTCGAAGCATGTACAGGATTTCAATCGTCATGTCCGTGAACTCAAACCGGCGGGTGTATCGAAGCAATTGCTCCAGCCGCTGCAAACCGAGTTCGCGAAAATTTCTCGACAATAAAACGGTGATGGCAGCCCACTTTTTGATACACTCCAGATAGGCTTTCTGGCGGGAGTTGGTCTCGGTATCATTAAATTCTACCAGCAACAGGGCGTCATTAAGCCGTTCTTTCAGCTTACTTTTTACCGTAGCCAGTAACGCAGATGAAGCGTTTAAGGTTGGAAGCTCCCTCAATGCGTCCTCATCACTCTTGACCTGGCCGGAAGACAGTGCGTTAAACAATTGACGCATTTGTGTTTCCGGCTCCAGCAAGAGGTTTAAAAGGCCACCTGATTTGAACTTTGTACTTTGAAAAAACTGAACGAAAATGATGAGATCTTCCATAAAGGTATGATGTGTACATCAAGCTTTACTGCAAGCCTTTTAAAGAGAACCGAGCGGCCAATAAGCAATATGCTTATTCAAAGCCTAAATGGATTGTAGCCCGGCAGGTTCTGCGCGGAGTGAAGGTTGTGGTTCATTATATTAGGTACAGACAAAACTTGGGATTAAAAGGAAATTTGCTCTTACTCCAACAAAAGTACAGGGCATAAGGCATACATGAATATGTAGTTTTTGGCACAATATGAAACTCCAAATACATCAGGCCCAAAAAAAATCCTCGCCAAGCACAACGCTCAACGAGGAAGAAAAAAACTCTATCTATGCTTCTTAACTTGTGATCACACCATATCATCATCCGAGTGGATGACCAAAATAGGAATGTCACTACTTGCTAGAACTTCATTGGTGACACTTTTGTGCAGGATATTATCCCAAAAAGCACGTTGGTGGGTCACGAACACCATAAGGTCAATTCGATGGTAAAAAGCATATTCGTAGAGTGCGCCGACAATGTCTTCACTCACCATTTTGGTAAAAAGGAATGGTTTGGTATATCCTGAATCGTCAAAGCTAGCTTCAAAACGCGCCCGCTGTACCTCAAGATTTGCTTCTCCGCCCAGCCCTACATGTACAAAATGGATTTGTCCATCAAAGCGCTTGGCAAACGAAACCGTTTGTTGTACAGACAGCGGATTGAGTGAGTCAAAATCGCTGGCATACAAGATATTTTCAAAGCCCCTGAATTCGGCTTCTTTTGAAATAAATAGCACCGGGCAATGAGCACTTCTTGACACTTCGACGCTTACCGAACCAAACAGTTTTTTACCGAGTCCACCGCGGCCAGTGGCGCCCAACACAAGCATATCCGTGTGCCGGGAATACTCCGCAAGTGCAACATCTGGTGCCCCGTAAATTACTTTTGACAGGATGTTCGGCGTTTTATTTTTATCCTCCGAAATTTCGCCAGGTTCGCCAGGGAATCGCGCAGCTGGTTCGTATTGCACACCCAAGGCTTTCATGGTTTCGCTGACAAAAATATCCAGCTCTGAATGCATCGTTTTAGTGTAACTGGATAAAAAGCCCGAGGCCGAAGGCACATTGCCTTCAAAAATACTGTCCATCGCGTACACGATTTCCAGATCGCAATCCATTTTGCGGGCAATTTTCCATGCAAAACCCAGTGCGTTTGCAGAAACATCGCTCATATCCACCGCTACACTCAGGGTATGCAGGTGAAACAGCTTGCTTTTGAGCAGGTCTTTATTTTTCATAAGTCGGGCGATTTCATTTACAGTGGGTACAAACCCTTGCAACACCAGATCCCCTTCGATCATCAATGCTGGCAATGAACGGATACCATACATTTGAATGGCCATTGGATCTGCAATTTCTAGCACTTTACCAGCTACACCGCTGGCATCCAAAGCCAAGTGAACCCGCTCTGCTAAAAGTTGTGAAGCAGCATTGTGTTCCCCAAATATCTTGATATGCTTCTTGCCACAACCTTGACAATGACCTGTACATGCCCCCGAATCAACAGGCACGATGGTTGCAATTTCTTTCATAATTAGTCCTTGTTTTCATACACTAAGCTGGAGTCTGCGGGCACTTGTTTTGACAACGCGGCCATGATATCGAAAGGAGTAAGTATACCCACCAATTCGTTATCTTCTACTACTGGTAGTGCGTGAAAACGATTGATCATAAAAATTTCAAGTGCGACATTAATGCGATCATCTGGTGCAACTTTGCCCAAACGCTTAACCATGATTTCTTTAACCTGTGTGCGCTCCAGGCGTAGTTCGTTTACAAAACGATCCTCTTCATAATGGGAAGCACCGCCCATAAAATATTCGAAATCTGAGCGACTGACTATGCCTACGATCTCGCGAAAATGCACCACGGGAATGTGGTGAAATTTGTGGGCGTCAAAAATTTCTTTCACTCTGGTGATGGTTTCTTCTGGATCGACCGTAATCAAATGTTTGTGATCGGTCATTATGCTGGAGATTGGTGCAAAGATGTTCATAATAGAAGTAGCGTTTTTTTCTGTTGAAAGATGCCACAAAGATGGCCCTGTGGGGCTTTTTATCAAAATGATATGCATTACCTTGGCGGTTGATTGAAATCAGCAGGTGCTATGAGGAAGGTTTTTAACTTTGCTTGAAAATGAAGAAAATACTAATCATCGAAGACAATTTGGATGTCCGCGAAAACCTCGCCGAAATCCTGGCCCTAAGTGGTTACGAATCCCTCCTTGCTGAAAACGGCAAGGTCGGCGCAGCCAAAGCACAGGCAGAACTGCCTGATCTCATCCTGTGCGACATTATGATGCCCGAGCTTGACGGATATGGCGTGTTGCACATCCTAAGCAGGCAAAGCACTACTGCTGACATTCCGTTTATCTTTCTAACGGCTAAAGCCGAGAAGGAGGACTTTCGGCGGGGTATGTCGCTTGGTGCAGACGACTATATTATCAAGCCATTTGACGATGTTGTTTTGCTACAAACCATTGAAAATCGCTTAAAAAAGAGCGAACGGCTGCGCATGGCTTCCGAACAAGGGAACAACTCGCTCGAACATTTCATTGACGAAGCGCGTGCATTGGAAGCCATAAAGCACCTTTCGGAAAATCGCGAGGTGCGGCACTACAAAAAGAAAGACCTCGTATTCCGGGAAGGGGAACACCCGCGTTGGCTCTACTTCGTAGAAAGCGGCAAGGTCAAGGTATTCAAAACCAGTGAAGATGGCCGCGAACTTATTGTCAAAGTGGCGCAACAGGGCGATTTTCTCGGCTTTTTGGCCTTATTTAAAGAAGATGCTTACCCGGAGAGCGCCGCTGCACTGGAAGATTGCAGTATCAAACTCGTGCCCAAGCAGGACTTTGCCGCCCTGGTGTTTGGCAATCGGGATGTGAACGCCCGTTTTATTAAGATGCTCGCCAGCCATATTGCAGAACGCGAACAGCAACTAATTGAACTGGCTTACAATTCTGTGCGCAAAAGGGTAGCCACGTCTCTGGTTAATCTCTGCGACCAAAGTGGCCCGGTCATCCATTTGCTACGCGAAGACCTCGCAGCCTTGGCAGGTACCGCCAAAGAGACACTCATCCGCACCCTTACCGACTTCAAAAACGAAGGCATGGTAGACATTAAAGATGGGGTGGTTACGGTACTGAAGGTGGAGAAGATGCGGGAGATGCCCAATTGACGCAGTCGTTTTGATTGATGATGGACGATTACTTGATTTTTGATTTTTGAGGTAATCCTCAATCAAAACTACCCAGCCCCAAAATTCGAATACCTCAGCTACACCATGCGCTACCTATTTGCTTTTCTCCTCTTGATTCATGGACTCATCCACCTGATGGGTTTTGTCAAAGCTTTTAAATACGCCGAAATTAGCCAGTTGACGCAACCCATTTCAAGAACTACAGGCTTGATGTGGTTGCTTGCAGCTTTACTTTTTTTGACTTCCACCTTATTGTTTCTGCTTCGAAAAGACGCTTGGTGGATGGTAGCAGTTCCAGCTGTGCTGATTTCCCAAGGGCTCATTTTTGCAAGCTGGCAGGATGCTAAATATGGATCCATAGCGAACATTATTGCGCTACTGGGTATCGTGATGGCTTATGGCACCTGGAGTTATTTCAAGACCTATAAAAACGATGTCGCAGCTGGTATGCAACACCCTAGTTCCATTTCCGCTGCGCTATTAACCGAAGCAGATTTGCAGGAATTGCCCGAACCTGTGCGCAAATACCTTCGGCTTACGGGTTCCGTTGGAAAACCTAAAGTCGCGAATTTTAAAGTTGAATTCACGGGCCAAATTCGAAAAAATGAGCAATCTGAATGGATGCCATTTACGTCGGAGCAATATAATTTTATGGAGCCTGCCACCCGGCTGTTTTTCATGAAAGCGACCATGAAACACCTTCCAGTAGCCGGGTATCATCATTTCAAAAATGGAGCAGCGGTTATGGATATCCGATTGCTTTCCCTTTTCAAAGTTCAATACCAGGCTGGGAAAGAGATGGACATTTCAGAGACGGTAACCTTCTTCAACGACATGTGCTGTATGGCACCTGCCACGCTGATTGATAAACGAGTGAAATGGCTGGAAACCACTGGGAATAAAGTTCGGGCTTCCTTTACCAACAAGGACATTACGATCAGTGCCTGGCTTTTTTTTGATGATCGTGGCATGTTGCTCAATTTCATTTCTGAAGATCGTTATGCTGCTTCAGCAGACAATACATTTCAAAAATTGCCCTGGTCAACCCCCATTAAGGAATATAAGACCATAAACGGTCAGACACTTTCAGGATATGCGGAAGCGATTTATGCCTATCCTGAAGGAGATCTATGCTACGGTACGTTCAGAACCACCAATATCAAATATAATTCCACGGAATTTTAATCAACCTATGGATTGGCTACAATCACTCAACACCTTGCTTACACCTGCCTTTATTAGTCTCCTGGTATCTGCTGGGATAGGGCTGATCATTGGTTTGGAACGGGAGTTCAATACCCACGATGACCCTGCTCATGTGGGCGGTATCCGCACCTTTGTGTTGGTGGCTATTTTGGGCAATGTGGCCGATTGGATTTCTACACACACCAGTTCAGAAATACTTGTCACGGCATTGGCTGGCTTTATCTTGCTCGTCATCGTCGCTTATTACGTACAAACTCAAAAAGGAAAATTTGGTCTAACTACAGAGGTTGCGCTCTTGCTGACCTTTCTTTTGGGCGTCGCCAATTCAAAGGGATTGACCCAGGAATCGCTGACAATAGTGGTCTTGGTGACAACAGTGCTTTCCCTAAAAGAACAATTGCACGGTTTTATTAAGCAGATCACAGAGGAGGAATTATTCGCTTTCATCAAGTTTATTGTACTGGCATTGCTCATTTTGCCTGTTTTACCTACAAATGGTTTCGGTCCAGAAAACGCATTGACCGCACGAGACTTGGGATACATTGTAGTGCTGGTGTTATCCATCAGTTTTTTGGGGTATTTGCTGTTGAAATTTGGCAGTCCGCAAAAGGGCATTTTGCTTACGGCCATTATCGGTGGCTTATTTTCCTCGACCATGATCGCCTGGGTATTTTCCTCCAAAAGCAGAGAGCGCGCCGATCTTTCGCCCGCCTTTGGGTCCGGGATTGTACTGGCTTCTTCTATCATGTTTGTTCGCGTCTTTATCTGGGCATCCATTTTTGCTTTCCCGGTGGCAAAGGAGTTGTTTTTACCACTCTTGCTGATGCTCTTGGTTAGTTTGATCCCAACCTGGCAAGTGCTGCGGCAACACAAACCCGAAAAGAACGTCACACCCCTTACCCCCGGAAATCCCTTAGACATTAAAAACGCTATATTTTTTGTATTCCTCTATATTGGCATCACTTTTCTAATGTCGACCGCTCGACAATGGCTCAGCCCTGCGATGACTTATATTTCCGGGGCGGTAGCAGGGATTGCCGACATCGATGCCATCTCGATTTCCACCGCCAAATGGGCCGCTACACCCTCCGGGCAAAGCAGAGAAGCAGCCATCATCATTTTGATTGCGGTAATGTCCAACTCGCTTTTCAAATGGTTGGTTAGTGTATTTCGTGGCCATCCAGCCTTGAGAAAGCCTGTTGGTACAGGCTTTGGTTTGGTGTTGCTCGTCGGATTAGGTTGGCTGATATTCTGGCTGATTTAGTTCATATCATGCTCAATACTGAGCGTTATCATTGGCAGCAGTAATCTTTCACTTTCACCTTTGTGCAAAATTAGTATGCCATGAAAAACGCAATGTCCACCCGATTAAAAGGGTATAATGTTTCCCCCAACGCAGACTACCAGGATGCTAGAATCGAATGGTATCTGGGCTAAAATCGCTGAAATAGCCATGAAAAAAACAATAAAAATCTTACTTCCAGCCCTTATTGCGGCAATGTTCCTGCTCAGCAGTTGTTCTCCTTTCACCAAGGTTTATTCCGAAGAAGAGCCGGGCGTAAAACTTACCCAATTTCATACCTACAACTGGCTGGACAATACCACCATCAAACAGGGCAATTCAGGGCCAGAATGGCTTTCCTCCGACACACAGAGAAAAATCCGCGCTGCTGTGGAAGTAGAAATGGGCCATTTCGGCTTCAAACCTTGCGATGAGAAGCCCGATTTGATGTTGCACTATCATGTGATAGTCAAAAACGAAGTCTTGTATGTGCGTGACTGGACTTGCGGAGGGGTATTTGAAACACCTGGTCAATACGACCGCTGCAACCGGGTTGAGCCCGTGCATTACCGCGAGGGCACCTTAATTCTAGACTTTATTGAAACCAAAAATGGCAATCAGGTTTGGCGGGGCGCGGCGATCGGTGTATTGGAAAATTTGAGACCAGAAGAAGCCGATGCTCGGATCAAAGCATCCGCTAAAGCTATTTTTAAGAAATACCCGGAGAAGCCGATTCCAAGTACACTTCCTTAGTGTTCACGTTTAGGAACGCGACAACAAAAACCTAGTCACATGCTAATCTATTGAATTTGAAATATTTAACTTTTATTCTACTAGTCGCACTTCTCTTCACCGCCTGCGGAAAGTCGTTCGAAAAAACCCAGCCCAAGATGGAACGGATCACCGAATCCGTTTACGCTTCGGGCATTATTAAAAGCAAAAACCAGTACCAGGTTTTTTCATCCATGAGCGGTCTGGTTCAACAAATTTTGGTCAAAGAGGGAGATCTGGTCAAAAAGGGAGACGCCCTTTTCGTGCTGCAAAGCGAGAGTTCCAAACTGAATGCTGAAAACGCCAAACTCTCCGCTGATTTTGCCGATTTAAATACCACAGGCGACCGGTTGAAGGAATTAAAAGGCCTCATCGAAACGGCCAAAAGCAAAATGCTCAACGACTCCCTTTTGCTCTTTCGGCAGCGCGGACTTTGGGCACAGCAAATTGGCTCAAAAGTAGAGTTGGAACAGCGAGAATTGGCCTATTCGAGTTCAGTAAACAACTATGAATCAGCCATCTTGCGGTACAAAGACCTGCAAAAGCAACTCAAATTTGCCGCTGCGCAGTCCCAAAAACTGCTTTCCATTAGCAAAACAATTGCACAGGATTATACCATCCGAAGTCAAACGGATGGTCGGGTTTACAGCATAACCAAGGAAGTGGGCGAGATTGTGAATGCACAAACCCCGGTGGCGATTATTGGAGATTCGGAGCATTTTATCACCGAACTTCAAATTGATGAAAACGACATCGCCCAGATTAAAAAAGCTCAACGCGTTTTGCTGGGCCTGGATAGTTATAAAGGTCAGGTGTTTGAGGCCACGATTTCCAAGATTGACCCAATCATGAACGAACGCTCCAGAACTTTTACCGTGGAGGCCGATTTTACACAAAAGCCACCAACCCTTTACCCAAATTTGTCAGTAGAAGCCAATATAATCCTTAGCTCAAAAGAACAGGCTTTGACGATTCCACGATCGTTTTTGCTGAGCGATTCTTTGGTAATGTTGGAAAACAAAGAAACTCGAAAAGTAGAAATAGGCCTCAAAGACTACTTAAAAGCTGAAATTCTGAGCGGTTTGACGGCCAACGAGACCATTTTGAAAGCTAAAAAATAAACATTAAAATCTACGCTCATGGGCACCCTGATTTTTGCTCTTGTCCTGCTCCACTTTCTTGGAGGTTTTGGATACGCTATTTATAAGATCCAATTTGGTTCGAAGAAGCGCTCAAATACAAATCCATGAACCTAAAACTCATCGCAGATATAGCCAAATCAATGCTTTTGGCGCGTTGGCGGCAATCGCTGGTTGCTGCTATTGGCGTAACGTTTAGCATCACGATGTTCATCGCCCTGCTGGGTTTTATGAACGGGCTGAACGACCTCTTGGACGGCTTGATTTTGAATCGAACCGCCCATGTGCGGCTTTTCAATGAGGTCAAACCCAATCCGAACCAACCCATCAATCTTTCCCGCGAATTTCAAAGCGGGCATAATTTCATTCAATCCATCAAATCGAGTGGCAGCCGGCTAGAAATTTACAATAGCGAGGCCATCATGCGCGCCCTGAGATCCGACCCTCGTGTGCTTAGCGTCGCCCCCAAAATAACAGCCCCTGTTTTGTACAACTCCGGCACAGTTGACATTACCGGGGTGGTCAATGGCATTGATGTTATCGCCGAAAGTGATTATTACTTTTTCAGCAACTACGTCCAAAAAGGCAATCCACTCGACCTGAAAAACGTAAACAACAGCATTATTTTAGGAAAAGGACTGGCTGCCAAACTTCTGGCCGAAATTGGCGATGTGGTGCAAGTGACGACCTCAAAAGGCGATCAATTGTCGCTAAAAGTGGTTGGGTTTTACCAATCTGGCATTGCAGAATTGGATAAAGTGCAAAGTTTCTCCTCCGTTTCAACGGCCCAGAAGCTGCTCGGAAAATCCAGCAACTACATCACAGACTTGCAAATAAAACTTAAGAACTTGGCGCAGGCGCCAGCCGTTGCTAAAGAATATGCTCAACTGTTTCAGACCGATGCAGAGGACATTCAGACCGCCAATGCACAATTTGAGACCGGCAGTTCGGTACGGTCGCTTATTTCGTATGCGGTGGGTATTGTATTATTGATTGTGGCAGGATTTGGCATTTACAACATCCTGAATATGATGATTTATGAAAAAATGGACAGCATTGCCATTCTGAAAGCCACCGGTTTTTCAGGAAGCGATGTGCAAAAAATATTTATAGGTATTGCCCTGAGCATTGGAATCGCAGGCGGATTATTAGGGCTTTTGTTTGGCTTTTTGGTTTCCTTGTTCATTGACCAGATCCCCTTTAATACCCCTTCATTACCGACTATAAAAACCTATCCGATCAATTACAATCCTATGTTTTATGTCATTGGAATTGTCTTTTCACTTATCACTACTTATTTGGCCGGCTTTTTTCCTGCAAGAAAAGCAAGCAAAGTAGATCCTGTCATCATCATCCGTGGGAAATAAATGGCCGTTCTAAAATCCGTAGGAATCAATAAGTACTTCAAGGATCCTGTATTGGTTCAGGTGCTCAAAGACGTAAGTTTTTCCATTAATCAGGGCGAGTTCGTAGCAGTGACGGGCAAATCCGGCTGCGGAAAATCTACGCTTTTGTACATCCTTTCTACCATGGATACGGATTATGAAGGTGATTTGTTGGTTGATGGCGAGCTCATGCGCGACAAAACGGAGCCCGAATTAGCCCGAATTCGCAATGAAAAGATCGGCTTTGTCTTTCAGTTCCACTACCTTTTGAACGAATTTTCGGTGCTAAAAAATGTAATGTTGCCCGGCTTAAAACTCCAAAAGTACACGGAGGCAGAGGTAGAACATCGGGCCATGGAGCGGCTTAAAACCCTTGGAATTGAAGCCCTTGCCTTGAAAAAAGCCAACCGATTGTCTGGTGGGGAGAAACAACGTGTAGCCATCGCGCGGGCTTTGATCAATGACCCCATTATTATCATGGGCGACGAGCCAACGGGCAATCTGGACAAAAAAAATGGCGACATTGTATTCAATATCTTCAAGCAACTTTGTGAGGAGTTTAATCAGACCTTACTCATCGTAACCCACGACCAGAGTTTCGCTGAAAATACCCATCGGATCATTGAAATGGAAGATGGGCGGATTATTAGTCAATGACCTTATTTCACCTTGTATAGGAACGGGCAAATATTAACTTGTTACTTAATTGAGCAACATGAAAGACAAAATTTTCATCCACTTCTTAGGTGCCGCAGGCACTGTGACCGGCTCTAAATATCTCATTGAAGCGCCCGAAAAAAAGTTTCTGGTTGACTGCGGACTATTCCAGGGCTTGAAAGAATTGCGCCTAATGAACTGGGATCATCTTCCGGTGGATGTCGCTTCGATTGATTTTGTGCTACTCACCCATGGTCACCTGGACCATGTTGGGTATCTGCCCCGCTTGATTAAAGACGGGTTTAAGGGAAAAATTTATGGCACTATGCCTACGCTCGACATTGCAGAGATTATTCTGCGAGATAGTGCTCGATTGCAGGAAGAGGAAGCCGAACAGGCCAATCATGAAGGGTTTTCAAAGCACCTTCCTGCCAAAGCGCTGTACACCGAAAAGGATGTAGAAGCCACCCTAACCCATTTTAGTCCCATTAATCTCAACCAATGGATTGATCTGGGCGGCGAAGTCAAGGCCCGTTTCCAAACCAACGGGCACATTATTGGCTCCACTTTTATCGAAGTACATGTTCAAGGGAAAAAATTCGTGTTCAGTGGCGATATTGGGCAAGAGGATGATTTGCTGCTCATGCCTCCTAAAAAGCCAACCGAAGCCGATATTTTGTTTATCGAAAGCACCTATGGCGACCGGTTACATCCGGAAGGCGATATCAAAGAACGCCTGAAGACTGTAATTTTGGAAACCCTCGCCAAAGGAGGGTCGGTCATCATCCCAAGTTTTGCCGTAGAGCGAACCCAAGTGATGATGTATCTGCTCTGGCAATTGCGTGTTTCTGGCGAATTGCCCGATGTACCCCTAATTATGGACAGTCCGATGGGAAGCCGTGTTCTGGGTGTATTTGAAAAACACCGGGACTGGCACAAATTGCCCGCTGCCGAATACCGGGCCATGTGTGAGCAATTCCAACTGGTTGAAAACTATCGGGAAACGCAAAACTTGGTTGACACCAAATATCCTAAAATTATCATTGCCGGTAGCGGCATGGTAACTGGCGGGCGAGTGTTGAGTTATCTTCAAAGTTACATTGGAAACCCGCAACACACAGTGCTTTTGGTTGGATATCAAGGCGAAGGAACCCGTGGCAGACAATTGTTGGAAGGAACCCATGAAATTAAAATACATGGCAAATATTATCCCGTCAAATCACGCATAGAAATCCTGCACGGACTTTCGGCGCATGGCGATCAAGCTGAACTCCTGCGTTGGATGGGGGATATTAAAGTCGCTCCCGAAAACATTTATGTTATTCATGGCGAAAAACAGGCCGCCGATACGTTCAAAGTTAAAATAAAGGACACGTTTGGATGGGATGCGGTGGTGCCTAATTTGTATGAGATTGTGGAAGTGGATATTTAGGTTTTTAGCCAAATTCGTCATTCCGAACCACCCAAGGCAGCCAAACCACCGATGCTACAGCCCCTAAAAGATTCAAAAGCAGGTCTGTCTAAGCATCCCATTCGTCACCTTGGGTGCCGAGAAACGCCGTTCCAGCCTCGGGGTCTACCACAATAGCCGAGGCCCATTCCATAAATTCGTAGCGTAGGTCTACCAGCACGATGACGCAACAGGCGAATATAAATATAGCTTTCAATTACGTCAATCGGAAACTAGCTACCCCAAGCAGCCCCTTCTCCGAATAAACCGACACAACATAAGTGCCTTTCTTCAAACGATCTTCCAATTTATAATTCAAGCTTACACGCTGATTGTCAATCACATTTTGGAGTCGAGTCATTTGCGCTGTAATATCAAGATTCCCTTTTTCCGTTTTTATGGTCGCATCTATGGGGTTGTCGCAGGGAATAGAAATTCCTTTGTCATTTGTGATGACAAGATAAAGCGCTTGACTGCCTTGATAGGCAACAGGCACATTGTTGAGTTCAAAAAAGACCTTGAGTTCGCGGGTTCGTTTGGCGCGAATCGTTGGCTTGTCATTCCGACGCTCCATTTCCAGACGAAAACCTGTGGCTTTGTACCGGGCAGAAAGTGTCTGGCGGATTTGGGATTCCAATTTCCGCCCCAAATCGCTGATTTCCATAGAAAGTGAATCGTTTGAGCCGCGCAGCTGCTCGTTTTCCGCGGTCAATCTGGCATTTTTCTGATCCAAAACGGCAATGATGGTTTCATAGCGGTCTTTGATCGTTTGCAGCCGTTTCACCTGTTCACGCAGGGCTTTTTCCTCCCGCAGGTTTTGACCTTTTATTTCCTGAATAGCGGCCTCTTTTTCGGCCACGATATTTGTCGTTTTTGCCAATCGTTGCGCAAGCGTATCGTTTTCACTGCTCAAGTCTGTAAAATCAGTTTGCAATTGGTCGAGGTTGTTTTCCAGGCTCATTTTCACCCCCATCAAGGAATCGAGCATAACCTCATGCTGCTTGGCTTCCGTTTGCCTCAATTCATACAATTGGTTGAATCGCATCCAGGACCAAATGCCCAGAGCACCGGTTAGCAGCAACAATAGAATTGCCATCAACGCGATATTTTCCGTGGACAATAGCGGTGGCTTGTGCCGCGGAATTACAATTTCCGCATCAGCATCTGACGAAGCGTGCAGATTAGCAATTTCGGTTCGATCTTCGTTATCTACATTCGGAAGATCCAATTCAAGCGGTGGTTGAGGTTTGGGTTTGCGAAAAAATGAACCTAACATACTTTAAGATTTTTTTAAAAATTATTGAATTTTTGTAACTGGTTAGGCCGTTTGACTTTTGCCACTAATTGCACAAATTAATACAAATTTCTTATCCAAATTAGTATTAATTGGTGCAATTAGTGGCAAAAAACACTTGGAGGCTAAGTAGTTACGAAATTTTACAGGCGTTCCTAATCAATTCCCTCGACCTTTATTCTTCTGCGTTTTGGGGGCAATTTTGTCGGTTTTGGGGGCAGGACTTGGGTTGCTTGGTCGAGTTTGCTGCTGCGGTTTTTTCTCCTCCCATTTTTGCCTGTTGTAATCTTTTGCTTCGTCCGGACGGGTTTGAGGACGAGGCACAGCTTCGCGGGCAGCCGGTTTATCTATTTTGCGAATTTGGGGATCGGAAACCCGGGATGGCCTTTCTGTTTTAGGAACGGCTGTAGGTTCTGGGGTAACTGGTGCTTTTGAGGGCGCCCAATTGGCTCGTTTTTCCTGCTTTATTTGGTCTTCACGCTGAACTTCTGTTTTAATAGCCGCTCGGGAGCGTTCGATTTCCGGGTATTTCCGAACATTTTTCGCCAAGAATTCTGTTTGAGAGACTTCCTTTTGAGGATTTTTTGCATTATAATCCTTACGCCCCTGCTCAAAGCGCCCGTACTCTTTTAAACGCTCTGGCAACCGCCCTTTGTCTGCCATAAATTCATCCGAAATGACAGTGCGGTTCTGTTTTTGCCATTCGCGCACACCCATTGAAATGGTCGTCCCCGAGTTTCTGTGACCGTAATAATGGTTTACGAAATGGGTAGAAAGATGGTTGTAATGTTGATGGTGGCTTGGATGTTCAAAATACCAATGCGTGAAATGGTGAGAGGGCAAATATACAATCATAACAGGGCCATAGGGATAGGCATTATACCCCCAATCCCACCACCCGGGGTAAGGATGCCAGCGTGGGTAGGGCTCCCACCAGGGATAGCCATACCAATAAGGATAAGGTTCGTAGTAGTGCTGTACTCTGATATCGTTCTCGCGGCTGGGGGAATTAGCACCATTATACAAATCATCGCTGTAATAATCATCCCCAACATACCCGTTTTCTGTAGCATATTCACGGGCTGCAGATTCCAGTTCTGCTTTGGCTTCGGGGTCGTTTTCAAGTCTTGTTTTCCAACTTTCTAGTTCTTGGGCATGGGCCCGGGCAACTACCAAATTGAGCGAATCTGTTTGCTGAATGACCCTGGCCGGATTGTCGGCATACGTTTCGCCAACCAGAATGGTAAACCGCAGGTCTTCATTGAGTAAATCAATGACTTCTGGTAATCCCAGTAATTGTTCAAAAGCCTCCTTCGTAGTGGCTCCATATCCTGCAATCAGCCGATCAAATGCACGCCGGGTAGTCTGATTTAAATCGCTGATTTTCGTTAGCGTAGCCATTTGCCGATTTACGACACCAAAAGCGTCCTCCCGCTTAGCTTCTGGAAGTACTTCGAGCGAATTGCGAAGCGCAGATGGGTCATTTTTTTGCAAAACCAAGGTTCCAGTCAGTGCTGGATAGCGGCTCAAATCGTAAAAGACATCTTGTGTGCCGCGCGGAAAATCTTCGATCAAGGTGCGGAAAGCTGCACTGGTTTTTTCCCGCATATTTTGCATCTTAATGAGCACTTCCGGGTACTTGGTGGCTTCCAGGATAGCAAGTCGGGTATCGGAGGGGTATAAAACAAGTGCTTCCACAGCGGTTTTGTTTTCTTCCGCCAAATCGCGAAGCAGTGCTACATCAGTTTGGGCAACTACTGGGCTAAAAAGGGCAAGCGTTGCTATAAAAAGCAACAATTTGGGCATTTTTGTCATACTTTTTTGCGTTTTAGGAACGTGAGAACAATTCCTTTCAGGAACGGGTAAATAATAACTTGTTACTTTCAGGTAGCTTACTTTTTGCTCAGACAACTATCTTTTGTGCGAATAGCGAGGCTCTTTTATCAAAAAGATGGGCGATATGGGCGGAAAGGAATCAGATGAAAGTAGCAAGTTGTTATTTACCCGTTCCTAGTGGCAGGGGCACGAAGTCTTTGACGGTTTGTCGACTCTTT
>Ga0209181_10004195_pt1 | contig 21665 bp, 17 predicted proteins | sample MAT05_FD_187208 | JGI IMG/M metagenome (GOLD analysis project Ga0209181, IMG submission 187208) | Freshwater microbial communities from Lake Fryxell liftoff mats and glacier meltwater in Antarctica - MAT-05 (SPAdes) (version 2) | ecosystem: Environmental > Aquatic > Freshwater > Ice > Liftoff... | reverse complement strand
TGATTCTCTGTGACATATAAAAAGAACTTTTTTTAACCGTTTTTTTAATTTGGAGTGCAAAGGTAAGGGTTGAAAAGTAAACAGCAAAGGAAAGGTGAAAGTTTTTTGGAAATAGTTTCGGGAGTCTGGTATAAATAAATAAAGCTGTTGGTTTATTTAACTTAAAAAGCCCTTTTGGGGCGGTAGATTGGCAGAAAAAAATAAAAGGAGTATAACAAAGTGCCGTAGGTACAACAGATTTAAAATTGAAATTTTGCCCTGTTAACTGGTTATTTAATTACATAATATACCAATTTAATATAATTTTAACAAAGGCAGTTTTTACTTACTTATAAAATTTAATACATTGTGTTGTATTTAATTTTTTCATACTTTAAAAAATAAAAAATGTCGAACATCACCAACAACAGAGTATCTGCCTCTATAGATGAAGGTACCCTAAAAGAACTTAAAGATGCACTTGAATTAATTAACAGTAAACTTCCTTTTTTAATAGGATTGAAGCCCGAAGAGCGGCAATCTATCCCTAAAATAAGTGAAGTAAACAAAGTATTTACCGCCGATGCTATTGTGGCTATTAAAAACAACGGCAACCTGCTGCCAGCTTATTTAAGTACAGACGAAATAGGCAAAGATTACAATCTTTACGAGCAGTTGGATGAAATAGTATCGCTATCGCAGCAACTTACCGAAAAGCTGAGCGATACGCAAATGATGGCGGGCAGTGAGGCTTACGTATCGGCACTTACAGCTTATCGGTTGTTTGAGGCAGCCAGTAATGCAGGCCTGCCCGGTACAGATACTGTTTACGATCAGTTAAAACAGCGTTTTGCACAGCAGGGCAGCAACCAGCAAGCTGCTACACCTACCAACCCAGCTTAAAACACAACAAACAGACCTGTTTGCCAAGCCCACCCAGTTTTTTACCAGGTGGGCTTTGTTTTTTAGTGAGGCCAGTTAGTTAAAACCTATGCTTTATGAGCAAATAACCATGCTGCCCTAGTTTTTTGCCCTGCTGGTTTAGTTAATAGCCGGGTAAATACAGCAAAAAGCTGCGTTTGGTAAGATAATAACTGCGTTCGTTTGGCTTATAGGTGAGTAAACTAAGTTAATAAGTGGGTAGGGCTACTTTGGAAGTGGGTACCCCCACTTTCGAGGGGGGGGGTAAAATTATATCTAATTGGTTTACATAGGGTTTTAAATGTTATATTTAGTAGCTGTTTTTTATAAGACTGCCGTAGTTTTAAAAACTACGGCAGTCTGCAACCAACTTAAACTAGGCTTAGTAGCCTTGCAACTACCTTATTAAAACAAAATTTCCCTGCTCCTGCTGCACGGGCCTGCCCACAAACTGATATTTGCATACCCACACATAAGTACCCGGCAAGGTTTTGCTGTTGTTAAAGCGGCCATCCCAGCCAAAAGCAGGGTCGGTGGTTTTATAAATGGTCTGACCATAGCGGTTGTAAATTATACAATCGTAAAAAACAAACTGGCCATTAGTGCCCGGTTTGTAGGTATCATTTTTACCGTTGTCATCGGGCGTAAAGGCCGTAGGAAAATAAATATAATCGGGCAGGCAGTTGCGCCTTACATTTATTAAAACCGTATCGCTTACGGTGCAGCCGGGCAGGCGTTCGCCGGTAATGCTGTAAGTTGTGGTAACCGGTGGAAACAACCGCCAGGTAAAACTAGTTAAGCTGCTATTTGCAGTTGGTGTCCAACTGTAATTGTATAAATTGGTTGGTAAATTAAAAGTAACCGTATCTGCAGGGCAAAGCCTGCCGGGGTAATCTGTTTTTAAAACAACATCAAAGGGTGCAATTATTATAGTGTCTTTAAAAATATTGCCGCAACTGTCGGTGGCTGAAACATGGTATCTGCCGGCCTGTGTTGCAATAAGGCTATCAAGGATTGTATTATTTTGCCACTGGTATGTTTTAAAACCTTTGCCTGCATAAAGGGTAATGGTTTTACCGGGGCAATGCATAGTATCGTTACCGAGGTTTATACCGGTTTTGGCATTATACACTTCAATGGCAATGCTATCGGTAAGGCTACAACCGCCAAAACCTACTTTAATTTTACCACTGTACGAGCTTAGGTACTGCACATACAAAGCAGTATCGTTTTGGCTTAATATTTTAATGGCAGTTGTATCTACCTGCCAGTTTGTTTTGCGTACACATAAAGGGTTGCGGTAAATTTTAAAACTATCTATTGGGTTGCTGAGGCAATGGTATTTGGTGCCGAGAAGTTTGATGGTATCGCAGATGGAGACTTGTTTGCAAAGTTCGGTTTTAACCATTTGTAAATCGACAACTGGATCAGTATAAAAAAGAGCAGTGCTTTGTAGTGGAACACCATTAAACTCATTAAATGTAACACCTGTTATAGAAGGGGTGTAAATAGGAGTTTTTTTATAAACCACGGTATCATATCCCAAACAATTGCTTATGCCCTGATAAAAAGGTGAATGGTCAAAAAGGAAAAGGGGATATGCTGTACCACCATAGTTCGCAGAATTTAAACCTAATTGAAAATTGAGCAATCCATTTTTTTTAAAAGTAACATTTGAAACATAGATAATATTGGGAAAACCAATTGAGTTTAGTACTACTTTTCTTTGTGCTGTTAACTCTGCATTATTATCAAAAGTTGCATAAATTATTGTAGAAGGCCCCCATATCAAAGCTATCCTGTTGGTGATGGTTAGTTTATTGTCTTCAGAAATCCTTATATCTTCCTGTGTAGCCGGATAAAAATTTGCAGCAACAAAATAATTTGTTTTCAAAACGTTGAGGTTTTCATCAAACAGGCCTATTACATGAGAATTTATGATAGGAAATGCAAACTGCCCGTCGCTATGTAACAAAAATTGCTTTCTGGTTTTATCGTAGTTAAGTTTTTGCAGGGTAATTATATTCGGCTGGCTGCTGTTTACATCATTATAATACATGATTGTGTTTTGGCTTACAATAATTCCATCAGTTGTATTTATTTTAACCAGTTGCACACCATGCTTTGCATTGATATCTGCTGGGAAAGCAGCATTGTAAAAAAAATGCGAAAATAAGACCAGCGTGTCTGCTTCTTTATAGCAAATCTTACTTTCTAAAATTTTAAACTGGGGCAATATAATGTTACCGTATTTTTTACACCAGCTAATATTTCCACTGGCATCAATTTTTACTATATTTATTCTAGTTACATCATCGCCTGTGGAATGAACATAAAATATACTGCCGTCATTTGCAACAATATTGCCCGGATCATTCTCCAGGCCACCATAAACGGTTGGCGCATCCGTGCGTTCAAAACGCCTTCCCCAGATAAAATTGCCGCTACTGTCAAATTTTGAAAGCCGACTGAAGTATTTGAGTGAAGTGATTTCCTGCCCAAAATTGGTAAAAAAAAGATTAGCAGAATTATCAATTGCGGTAATTTCTGATGCGCTGATGTCAGTAAAAAATGTTCCCCTGTCACGATAGCCTTTATACCATAAAAGCTGATTATTAGCATTAAATTTTAAAATGCTGGCATAGTTGTTTCCTCCAATTTTAGTACCTGCATTCAAATAAAAATTGTCGGCAACATCACGTTGAGCAGGTTTAGATGACAAGCCTATGAAATACTGATTATAATATTTATTGAATGAGACAGAATCTATACATCCATTATTTTGTCCAACGCAAAAAAGCGGTAATAATAAAAAACTGAATAGTAAGTATTTTAAGGTCATACCCAGTAAAAAATTATAATAACCACAGGCAGTTGCAACTGCCTGTGGTTATTTTTAAATTGAAAGTTAATAACTCCAGTATGTGTAGGCCCATGTTGAATAATCCTGTTGACCCGAGGGCAAGCTTGTATTTGCATAACTCTTTCATAATGTATTTGAGCCTGTTGGTAAAGGCCAGTTAGATGGCGGTGTTGTATTATATTTAACATTCCGGTACCTAATGATAAGCGTATGCGGAGTACCAGTAGGAAGAGTTGGTGTCTGGCAAAAATCAGACCCTCTAATATAGGCGCTATTTGCAATACCCAAACCAGTAGCTGTGGTATTATTCATAGCAAGAAAACCAGCCCCATCAAGATTATACTCTACTTCTTGTAAATCAGTTGCTATAAATGTACTGCCAAAGCCGCAAGAGGCAAAACCTCCTGCAGTATAACCTGCAACTTGAGATACTGCGCCACCGATTACTGTACTAACCCACGCTTTATCATTTCTTTTGCAAGGGTCGTTGCCACTAGCTCCGGTAAAACCATAACTTGTTACAGGTATCGTCCATAATGAATAAGGGTTACCTCCAGTTTTGCAATCTGTAACAAACATGGCACTAAAGTTTACTGAATAGCCGCTGGTATTAATGTATGTTTCGGGTACAAGATGGTTTATGGGTGAAGTAAAGTCGGTAGTTACAAATTTTACCCTGAAAATATGATTGTTAGGGAATGAAGGATTCGTAGAAGTGCCAATGTCCACTATTTGCACATCACTATTAGTATTATCAAAAGATAGAGATTGAACGTTAACACCACCTGGATCGATAATATCAGCGAAACCAGTAGTTCTATTGCCTCCGGTTCCAAACTTTACAATGTTATTATTCCACGATACCTCAAATTCAAATTGTAAAAAATAACCTGCCGGGGCAGAGCCATTGGCACAACGATAAACTCGTGCATATTGAACCAAATTGGCATACTCAGGCAAATCAAAATTACATTGAGATACAAAATTATTTTGCATTTGCTCTTTAGTTAACGGTTTACGGTTTTGATCACCCCAAAAGGTTGTTACCGGTTGTTGGCGGGTAAATATTTGAGGTATTCCGCCTTCTTTCTCCATCAATTTCGCAACTTTTGCCTTTTCAGCGTCAATATTAATATTTTCCATAGTTGCAACAGGTTTTAGGTCTGCCTTTTTACAACTATTAAAAACCAATGCAAAAACTGCTATCGCAATTATTGCAGGTATGTATTTGAGTGATGTTAATGTTTTCATTTTTTGATAGTTTTATTCGTTAAAAAATAATCATTCTATCTCATGCTTAAACTGGTTTTTAAAGGATTGAATTTTGGGACGACTATTTAATAAAACTATAGGGGTTGGTATGGCTTGCAACAATGATTGTAAAAATATAAAGGGGTTTGTGCTGCTGCTTTTAGCAGTGCAGGTAATTTAAGTCGGGGGGGGGGTAAGATTAATCATGTTGTTAACTTTGCCTTAACAAGTTAGGTTAAATATTAATGATAAGTGCAGGTGTGCAAAAAGAAATATCGAAAATTTAATAATGTAGAAAAGCTACTACAAAAGGTAATATAAAAACCGAGCATGGGTATAAAGGGATTGCCACCATAATATGCAACAAAAAAAATTAGAGTAGGGTTTGAATTAATCTTTTTTTTCTACCGAACCGCTGCTGCTTTCAGATTTATTTACAGTTGCCGCCCCCTTATAATCTATAGAGCCACTACTGCTGGCTTTGGCATTTAAAGTAACACTGGCATGAACCTGAATATCGGCGCTGCTGCTTACTTTGGCAGTTGTATTTTCACTTAAAAGCTCAAAAGAATTAATATTGGCGCTGCTTGATGCCTGTGCATCATAATTTTTTGTTTTCCCCCGAAGCGTTATTGTTGCGCTGCTGCTGGCATCAGTTTCTATTTCGGGTGCATTTACTTCGGCTTTAATACTGGAAGAGCTGGAAGCCTTGAATGTTAATTTGCTGCCGGTAAGGATATTATCTGCAACGATTTCAGCTGATGCAGATGCTTTGATACTAGTTACTGAAGGTGCAGTTATAATTACTTTCATGTGTACATCTGAATAGTTGTGCATGTCCTCTGTATTTATTTTTAAGGTATTGCCCGAAACCGTGGTTTTTATATACTTCATAATATTATCATCGGCTTCCACTACCACAGAGGTGACATCACCTGTTTTAATTTCTACTTCAAAACTGCCGCCAACTGAAATAGCGTCAAAACTTTCCGTTTTGCGGGTTTCGGTAACAATATTGCCACTGCCGGATGTATAATCGCAGGATGCTAAAGTAAAAACTGTAAATAATAAGATCAAAAATTGTTTCATGTCTGTTAGTTTGTGTAAATATAAAAACTCTTAACATTAAACTCAAATTTCAAGGGCAAATAACATCCAACTTATTATTTACCTTCGCAGCAATATGACAGAAAAAATACTTATTCTCGATTTTGGCTCACAGTATACTCAATTAATAGCACGTACAGTTAGGGAAGCAAATGTTTACTGCGAGATAATCCCCTACAATAAAGAGATAATTTACGAACCGGGGCTGAAGGGTATTATCCTGGGAGGTTCGCCTTTTTCGGTTAACGAAGAAAATGCATTGCAGGCCGATGTAAAAGCAATGGTTGCTAAAGTGCCGGTATTAGGCATTTGTTATGGAGCCCAATTAACAGCAAAAATATATGGTGGCAGGGTTGAAAAGAGCGATAAGAGGGAATATGGCCGTGCTGTTTTTTCTACAACACAAGCAGATGCACTGTTGGAAAATGTTTCAGCTTCATCTCAGGTTTGGATGAGCCACAGTGATACGATTAAGGAATTACCAGAAGGATTTGAATTGCTGGGAACTACTGAAAACATACCGGTTGCGGCATTTAAACAAAAACCCCCTCCGCCTCCGCCAGTTGGCGGAGGAACCAGCGGAGATGTTAGCGAATTTGGTGACGAACAACGAACAATCAGAAACGAGCAACCTTTATACGGTTTACAATTTCACCCTGAGGTTTACCATTCTGCCGAAGGCAAAACCATTATTAAAAACTTTTTGGTAAATATTTGCGGTTGCAGCCAGGATTGGACGCCTGCACATTTTATTACCGATACCGTTGAAGCACTTAAAAAACAAATTGGTAACAAAAAAGTAATCATGGGCCTTAGTGGCGGCGTTGATAGTACCGTAGCTGCTACTCTAATACATAAAGCTATTGGCGAAAACTTGTATGGCATCTTTGTTGACAACGGTGTTTTACGTAAAAATGAGTTTGAAGATGTACTGGAAATTTATAAAACCCTGGGGCTGCATGTAATTGGTGTTGATGCCAAAGAGCATTTTTATAAAAAACTTGAAGGTAAAACCGATCCTGAAGAAAAAAGAAAAGCCATTGGCGGTGGTTTTATAGAAATATTTGATCAGGAAGCCAGTAAAATTGAAGGTGTAGAATTACTTGGTCAGGGCACCATTTACCCTGATGTAATTGAATCACTTTCGGTACATGGCCCATCGGCAACCATCAAATCGCACCACAATGTTGGCGGCTTGCCCGAAACCATGAAACTTGGATTAGTTGAGCCGTTACGGGCATTATTTAAAGATGAAGTAAGGCGTGTTGGGCTTGAGCTCGGTATCCCGAATGAAATGTTATTCCGCCATCCCTTTCCCGGTCCGGGCTTAGGTATACGTATTTTAGGAGAAGTAAATGCCGAAAAGGTACGGTTATTGCAAGATGCTGATGCTATTTATACCAATGGTCTAAAAAAATACAACCTTTATGCAACTGTTTGGCAGGCTGGCACCATCTTACTGCCGGTAAAGAGTGTGGGTGTTATGGGCGATGAAAGAACTTATGAATTTACAGTGGCACTAAGGGCTGTAACATCGGTTGATGGTATGACGGCAGATTGGGCGCATTTGCCTTATGAGTTTTTAGCCAGTATCAGCAACGAGATAATTAATAATGTACCGGGCATAAACCGGGTGGTTTATGATATAAGTAGTAAGCCACCGGCAACTATTGAGTGGGAGTAAAGAATAAAATGAGGAATTGGGATTTAGGAATTGAACTTTTGATAATAGACTTATGGATATGACTAAGAAATTTATTTTCGGATTTATTTTTTTACTGATTCTTTTGAACTCTGCAAACCTGTATGCGCAAAAAGATTCTGCACAACCGGTACCGATTTATAAAGTTGGCATTTTTGCGCCGCTTTATCTTGATTCTGTTTTTAATAAAAATACATTCAGATATAAGCAGGGTATTCCCCGTTTTATTGCCCCGGCTGTAGATTTTGTGCAGGGTGCATTAACTGCATTAGACAGCCTGCAGGCTGGAGATGATCATATTAGTGCCAGTATTTTTGATACCAAATCATACACAGAAAAAATACCAGATTTGATAAGGAATAAAAAACTAGACAGCCTGAACCTGATCATTGGCAGTGTAAGAGATGAAGATTTTTTACAGTTGGCTGCATTTGCCCTGGAAAAGAACATTCCATTTATTTCTGCCACCTACCCCAACGTTTCCAGTGTTAGGGCAAACCCTTTCCTGGTTGTTATGAATTCTACCCTAAAATCACATTGCGATGCAATATTCAGTTACATACTTCAAAATCATGGTACCGATAAGATATACCTCTTTAGGCAAAAAGGCAATCAGGAAGATATGGTTGCATCTTATTTTAAAGCAATGAATGAACAGGATGGAAAACCATTACTTGCATTGGAAACTATAAATGTTGATGAAGATGTTACGGCTACTTTTCTTAAATCGAAATTAGACAGTAACAGTAAAAATATAATTATTGGTGGCAGCCTCGGTGAAACTTTTGCCGGCAACATGGCCAAAGCCTGTAACGAAATATACAAGACATATCCCATTACTTTAATAGGTATGCCAAACTGGGATAATTTTAATGCCCTTTACAATAAAAAAAACCTGGCTGGCTTCCCCATTTATTTTACTACCCCGTTTTATACAGAGAAGAATGATACTTTCAGCAAATCGCTTACTGCCAGCTATTATAAAAACTACAGAACCAAGCCCACAGATATGGCCTACAAAGGTTTTGAAGCTGTATATTTATTTACAAAACTGCTGGCAAAAAGCCCAACCGATTTTATAAATCATATTTCGGATAAAACCGAAAAAGTTTTTTGTGAGTATAACTTTAAACCGGTAAAACTAAACGACAAGTCGGCTGTACCAGACTATTTTGAAAACAAACATTTGTACTTGATTAAAATACTGAACGGAAGTATTTCTAAAGCCTGGTAAATGCTTAAGTTAAAATATAAAAAAGGCAGACTTTTCGGTCTGCTTTTTTTATAAAATTATTTTTTAAACCCAGATTTTGCAGTTGAAATCATAGCGAGGGTTTCAGGTTATTTTTTGGATGAAAGAATAGTGAACTATTATTAATTCAAAAAATGTAATGAAAGGCTTAGCTGTGAAGAATTTGTAAGCCGCAGTAGATTTCAAATGCAAAATTTGGGTTTAATTAACCATATTTTTACGCTGCATTGAATATAACAAAATAAATAATGCCGCTATTGCTATAAAAAAGTACATGGCAAAACCTGAAAGTGAAAATGCTCCGATAAATAAAATCTGTGTTAAAAACGGTAATAATTCCCCAATTGTATACACCAGAAAACCCTGCTTTTGAAGTTTACGCATTTGCAGAGCGCCATAAAAACAAAGTACTATGGCCACGAGCGAAAGTAATACAATCGGTATACGATTCTCATATGATTTGGTAATCATTTTTACCATTTTTTCCGGATCACCCATCATTGATTTTACCCAGCTTGGCATATTTTCCGAATTCATTTGTTCGGTTAGTTTTTCAATGCCCTCATAAGATTTTTTTGCAGTAAAAAAACCGTATAAAGAGAGTATTAATTGAATGGCACAACCAATAAAACTTAAAATAGTAAGCACATTTAAACCAGTTGGCAATTTGGGTTTCTGGTTCTCATCAAAATTTAAAACGTCCGGGCTTGTTTCCTGTGTCATGATAGTTAGTTTTTTTTACAAAATAGAAAATGTGAATAGCAAATCAAAACCAAATCTAACAAAGTTTAAAATATAAACTTTTAAAAAAAGGTTGTTTAAAAAAGAAGCTATCTTTTTCTTCTCAGTTTCAGGTAATCGAGAAAATAAACAAGTTTAACAGTTATTTCATTGCTGTGCGGGTTATCAATAGACCTGCCAAAATTCCGGATATAGGTTTTGTTGCTATAGGGGTCTATATTCACATTGCCGCCCAGCGCATTTTTCCAGGCAATGGTTAACCGGCTGCCCAGTAAAAAATCCCAGGTAAAAAACATATCAACATTAAAGGTGTTGAAATTCAAATTTTCATTGTCAAAGAATGTGGTATCACGCCAGTACCCATCTGATTTCAGATTATAAAAATTGGTATTCTGCAATATGGACCAGTAATGCCGCATGCGGATATTTACGTTCATTCGGGAAGTGAAATTATACTGGCTGCTTACAATAAAAGTATTTGTTTTAAGATTGCGGCGTGAAATTACCGGGGAGCCATTGGGGTTAATCATCAACGACCCGTTTGATCTTTTTACGGCACCCCAGTTTCCCCTATCCTGAACAATATCCATGTTGGTACTCAGTTGAAATTTATCGCTAAACCTGTAGCGCAATCCCAGGTTGCCGGTCCAATAAGGATCTTTGGGTAATGGAGATTCGGCAGCACCCAGTTTCCAGCTCATAAACATCTTTTTACGGCTGTCGCTGCTACCGCTAATACCAACATAGTAATAAGGTGTACGCCGCAGAAAATAACCTGTGTATACATTTGAATGAACAAAGTAATCCTTATTCCAGGTAGGGCTGCTTGCAAAGCTTACTGTTAAATCCCAGAAATTTTTAAACAGAAAAAAAGCGCTTGCATTTAACTGCAGGGCCGACCATTCGAAAGGTTTATACAAATACGTATTTGTAAAACTTAATTTATAGTTATGAATGAGGAAACGCCGGGTTGGAGTATTGATATTGTAGCTAACATTGCCGCTATATTCAAAGGAATTATTATTTTGAATAAATCCAAGGTCATTTGGATCGTATTTATCGCTCTCAATATTTAATGCTGCCTTGTATTGCAATATACCACTTACTTTTCCAAAAGCGGCTCCGGTTGTAAAGCCGTTTTTATTTTCATGCTTGCCCCAAATGGCACTGTAACGGCCCGAAAATGAAAAATTATAATTGTTTTTTTTATCGAACAAAGAAAGATCAAGGCTGCTTACATTGGCATTACGGCTGTTGCCTTTACGCAGCACGTTTGTATTTGTAAAACTTACGGAAGATCTGTTTTTTAAGGCCTGGTCCAAAACAACAATATTATAATTGGTAAGCGGCTCGGTTAAAATACTGGTGTCTTTGCCCGAAATAATTTCTCTGATTTTTGCGTGCATGGGGGCTGTTACGGCATTAAAAATCCCAATTCCCAGGTTTCCTTTGGTACGGCCCGAAAATTTAGTGGCATTATACAAGCGGGTGATACCGGGGTTTTTTTCGATGTCGTATTCGGGCATATTACCGTATGTATTTAAAACGGTGCCGGCCCGTGCCGGAGCAGCACCAATTCTTCTGGAATAAAACAAACCTGCCTTGTTAAACAACTCCGTTCCCTCTGTAAAAAATGGCCGGTAATCATCAAACTTTATCTCAAACGGAGAAAGGTTCAGTAGCACATTATCGCTTTGTACTTGTGCAAAATCCGGAATCAAAGTCATATCTAAAGTAAAACTTTCGTTTATGCCATACTTAACATCCATACCACCACTGCGTAATAGTTCGGTAACATCTCCTTTTGATGTTGGCGACACCCTTACACCCCCTGATAAGTAAGGCAAAAAAGATAAGCGGATAGGAGGCAATATATTATTAATGCCTGTCCACACACCCCATTGGTTTAGCTCTCCGCTAATGTTTGGGTTGATGGAATTCCATACACTGTTTTCATTTTCTTTTCTTGTAAACCGTGCAAAGTTTATCCCCCATTCCTGCAGTTCTTTTTTTGAAAACCGGATGGCATTTAACGGAATTTTTATTTCGGCAACCCACCCATCTTCCTTTATACTGGTTTTACTTTCCCAAACTGCATCCCAGCTGAAATCATATACAACACCGGCCCCTTGTGAAATTTTTATATCGCCCTGTACATTGGCTGGTGACACTTTAAAAACAAATGCATTCTGTTTATCGCGGTAGGTATCAAAGCCAACTGTAAAAATATCAACATCCTGCCTGTCTAATACATCACGGGCTGTTAATTGCTTACGTATATTGGTGGGATGATCGTACAGGTATGCCCCAATGTAAATGGCACTGTTATCGTAAGCAATTTTAACTTTAGTATTACGGGTGGAAACCTTGCCATAAACAGGTGAGATGGTTATAAAATCTCCCGTAGCTTCAATATTTTTCCAGCCTTCATCATCCAGATTACCATCTATTTTTATGGTGCTGTTTATTTTAACGGCAGGCAGGCTTCTAACCTGAGCTATACAAACAAAGGGTAAAAACAAAAGCAGGGCTGGTATTATAATACGGGTCAACATGTAAATAGACCCAAAGATAAAATATTATTATAAATAATAATCAGCGGCTTTTACTATGCTTTGCCATAGTAAAAACACGATAGTTAGCCCTTCCTTCGCTGTAATTCTTTTTTTATCAGTGCCAGTTCTCTACCGGTTTGTCCTGATACCGAACTGTTTTCCTGTGCCCTGCGCATTAAGTAAGGAACCACATCTTTTATTGGGCCAAAAGGTAAATATTTACTTACCGAGCAGCCCGATTTTGCAAGATTGAAAGTTATATTATCGCTCATACCATAGAGTTGAGAAAAATGCACATGGCGATGATTATGGGGTAATCCTTTTTTATCGAGCAATTGGGTGGTATATAAATTGCTGAATTCATTGTGCGATGCCACAATTACGGCTATCTTGTCGATGTGTACAATACAAAATTCAACTCCGCTGTTGTAATCATCATCAGTGCTTTGTTTATCGGGTTGTATGGGCGAAGGATAATTCATTTCAGCAGCACGGTTTCTTTCTTTTTCCATGTAAGCACCCCTTACCAGTTTTACACCTAAAATAAAATTTCTTTCTTCGGCTGCAACATAAGAATCTTTTAAAAACTGCAGGCGGTCGTGCCGGTAAAATTGAAGCGTATTATAAATTACTGCCTTTTTTTTATTAAAAACGTCCATCATTAAAATGGTTAGCGCATCAACGGGATCCTGTATCCAGGTTTCTTCAGCATCTATTAATATCCCTATGTTTTTTTTATCAGCCACTTCGCACAATTGCTGCATACGTAATCTTACTTTATGCCATTCTTCCTTTTCAGCATCAGGCAATATCTCCACTGCATGCAGGTATCTTTTCATTAAAGTACCAGCCCCATTGTGCATAGCGGTGTCCAGTTTTTCCAGCAAAGAAAAACGGGCAAAGCCGGTAACCTTAATACTCATGAACGGAATATTGGCCTGGGTAGCAGCATAATCAATTACCCGCTTAAACTCATCACGTGCATGTTCAAAATTTTCTTCCCCTTCCTTACCCTCTACCCCATAATCTAATATTACCTGCACATTATAAGCTTCCAGTTTATCGGCAACTTTTGCCGTCTCATCCAAAGTCTCTCCACCAACAAATTGCTTAAAAATTGTTTGCCGTATAGCAGTTTTTGTAAAAGGCAAATGCCATTTAATGGCAAGCGGAGTAAGCTTGAGCGCTGCGTTTACCAGCCAGGGTTTACCCATAAAGCCAAAAAGAAAATTTGCTTTTTTTAATTCCGCATCTGATTTGTAAGCAAATGCATATTCTGTATTTTCGAAAGAAATCTTTGTTTGATCTGTCATAATTAGCAATTCGATAATCGAAATTGATAAAACAAACACGAACTGCCAAATAAAAAACGTGAGGGGTGAATGGTAAAGGGTGAGTAGTGAGGCATGAGTAGTGAATCGTCAGCCGGTCCTGAATATCTAATTATTGAAAATTACACTCTCTCACAATTCACGCCTTAGAGTAGTATATTTGCAAAAATTTTACGATGGATAAGAAAGCAAGTGAATCGTTGGTGGTGATGACAGAACTGGTTTTACCTAATGATACCAACACATTTGGAAACCTGATGGGCGGACGCCTGATGTATTGGATGGACATTGCTGCAGCCCTGGCTGCCATGAAGCATTGCGGTGCACCGGTAGTAACTGCATCGGTTGATAATATTTCTTTTGAAAACCCCATCAAGCTGGGCAATGTGGTTCATATTGAAGCCAGTTTAACACGATCCTTTAACAGCAGCATGGAAGTGCATTTAAATGTGTGGGGCGAAGATGCCATACAGCAATATAAATATAAAAGCAACCAAGCGTATTATACATTTGTAGCCCTTGACCCCAATGGTAAACCCCGGCCTGTTAACAAATTAATACCCGAAACAGAGGAAGAAAAAAAATTGTTTGAAGGTGCTTTAAGAAGAAGACAGTTAAGGCTGATATTGGGTGGAAAAATGAAGCCTGAAGATGCTGCAGAACTGAAGGCCCTTTTCATTAAAGATTAAAAAGACTGCTCCGGCTCCTGCGGTTTAAATTTTTTACTTTGCTCAATGGCATCCATAATATCCTCCAGTATTTTTTCTGTTGTTTCTTCGTAATTGATCTCCATTGGATCTTTAAAAGTTACACTTAAACGGGTACCCTTTTTTATCATTTTAAGGCCCTTTTTATCAAAAGCTGTACTAAAGCCTTCAATTACCACAGGCACCACAATCGGTTTATGATGCTTTACTATAAATGCAGTACCCTTGCGGCCTGGCACAAAAGGGGTAGTAGTGCCTTGCGGAAAAGTAATGACCCAGTTTTTTTCTAAAGCACGTGAAATTTTACGGGTATCGCTTGGGTCCAGCCCTTTTCTTACTTCTTTGCTATCATCTACCCAGGTACGCTTAATCATGATTGAACCTGCGAGTGCAAAAATCTTGTTCAGCAGATTTTTTTTCATGGTTTCTTCGGCCGATACAAATTGAATTCTGGTATAAGGCCATAATAAATAGTAGGGAACCCCCAATTTGTGCTTTTTGCGCCAGCTTACAGCACAAAAAATGTGTAAAAAGCAAATAACCTCGGCAAAATAGGTTTGATGATTACTTACAAAAAGCACATTGTTTTTGGGCAGTTTTTTCAATTTTTCCATCCCGTTTATCTGCAACTTATTAATTATTGCAAGGCCCGGAAAAGAAAGGGAACCGATAACTGTATAAACCAAACCTTTTACAAAACCCGATTCTTTAAAAGCCTTCAGCAAATTACGCATGTATCAGTCATTTTATAGCATTAATCTCCGCTGCAATTTATAAAAACTTGTATCAATAAATAAAATTAAAGTATTTGCCAGTCGCCAACGGGCACACATTATATTTGCAACTATGAAGCTTGATACGGTAATTTTTGATATGGATGGGCTGCTTATTGACTCTGAACCTTTGTGGAAAGAATCGGCTGAGGCATTGTTTTTAACTTACGGGAAACAATTGACAACGCAGCAATATGCCATTACTACTGGCTTAAGAACAAAAGAGTTTTTAATGCATTGGTTTAGGTATTTTAATTTACCGGATGCAGAAATTGCCGATGCAGAAAAGAAAGTTGTTGAACTGGTTGTAAAGCTGGTGGGGCAAAAAGGTACCCCGATGCCGGGTGTTCAGCATATCTTTAATTTTTTCATTGAAAGAAATTTTAAAATTGGCCTTGCAAGTTCATCGCCTTTAGAATTAATTGACCTGGTAATTGATATGCTGGGAATAGGTTCAAATCTGCAGGCCGTTTCATCTGCGGCAGAACTGGCCTATGGCAAACCCCATCCTGAAGTGTATTTAAACTGTGCCAAACAATTAACTGCCATGCCCGAAGCATGTATCTGCTTTGAGGATTCTTTCAATGGTATGATAGCTGCAAAAGCTGCCAAAATGAAATGTGTTATTGTTCCGGCTGCTCATGGTATTAAAAGCCCGGTTTGGGAAGCGGCTGATCTTAAAATTTACACATTAAGCAATTTTAATGAGTTATTGCTTAAGAGTTTAATATAATTTATCTGCTTCATGTTTCTAGTTTTTTTTCAAAAAATGGTTTAAACAATAAAAATTCTTGTTTTTTTTGTGAAAAAAAGTATATTTGACATGTGGAAGCAAATTTTCACTCAATAACTATTCAACCAATTATTTTATTACTCATAACTAAAAACTACAAAATGAAAAAATTAGTACTATCGTCAATAATCATGTTAGGTGTTTGCGGTATCGCTTCTGCTCAAACTGATTCTAAATTAGCAAAGCAAAAACAAGCTTCCACTTCTTCCAGTAGTGCTGCCTTAACTCCGCAGAAAGCTGCTTTTACGCCAGCAAGTGATGTTGTTACAGCACCTGCCGTTGCTACTGCAACTTCAACTGATCAAGAAGCTGCTGCTGCAACAAAAAGTGCAACTCAAACTGCTCAAAAAGCTGAATCAACTACAGTAAATGCAGCCGGAGAAGTTGTACCAGCTACTGACGCTAAAAGAAGAGAAGCCAAAATGGCTGCTGCTAAAGCTGCTAACGCACCAAAAGGCAAACAAAATTAATTTGTAATATTTCATAAAAAAATCCTCCGAAGTTTCGGGGGATTTTTTTTGCTTAAAAAAATTATAAATATGGAGCATATTTTGTTGTTGCATGGAGCCATTGGATCGGAAGACCAGCTTCTGCCTCTTGAAAAAAAACTTGCAGGTTCATTTACAGTGCATAGCCTTAATTTCAGCGGCCATGGCGGATCTCCGTTTGTTGATACGCCTTTTTCAATAAATCTTTTTGCATCAGAAGTAATCGCATTTTTAGATAAAAAGAAAATAGAGAGCATACACATTTTTGGATACAGCATGGGCGGATATGTAGCCATGTATGTAGCAAAACATCATCCCCAAAAAATTAAAAAAATAATTACCCTGGCAACAAAATTTAATTGGAATAATGCCATTGCTGCCCAGGAAACAAAAATGCTGAACGCAGATAAAATTGAAGAAAAATTGCCCGCTTTTGCTGCTACTTTACAAAAAAGGCATGCTCCCAACGACTGGAAAACTGTTTTACAAAAAACCGCTGCCATGCTTACCCAAATGGGAGAAGACAACCCCCTGAAACCTGCTGACTATCCAACTATTCAGCATCCGGTTTTAGTAATGCTGGGCGACCGCGATAAAATGGTTACGCTAGATGAGACCGTTGAAGTGTATAAAAATCTGCCAAAGGCGCAATTGGCTATTTTACCCAATACAGCCCACCCTATAGAAATGGTAAATACCGACCGGTTAGCAAATGAAATAAAGTCGTTTTTGCTGTAGAAATCTCCCACCCTTCTTCAAATCCTCCGCCCAAAACCTTGATATTTGCTAAAAACCAGCTGAAATTGGCCGTGAGAGCGAAAAAAAGGCAGTTCTTTAGCCTTAAAATCCCCTACATTTTACTACCTTCGCCCTCCCGTTTTAAAAACCACGGGGTTATTTATGTCTTTCAATATTATTAAACAACTAAACGCAGATGCACAGGAAGGTTCTGTCCCGACAGAAAATCGGGATGAAGCTGCTGCGACAACAAACGTGCCTGTAGAAAACGTTATGGAAGAAACAAACGAAACAACATCAACACCAGAAGTTACTGTTGAAGCAACTCCGGAAGTTGTTGCCGAAACTGCTCCTGTTGTTGACATTGAAATTAAAGCACCGGTTGAAGAAACTGTTGCAACTGCTCACGACGATTTTGACTGGAGTGTTGACAAACGCAATGTTACCAGTTACACCGCCGATGAAAAAGCAAAGTACGACACTGTTTACGACAACACCTTTAAGCAGATTGCTGATGGCGAGATGATACAGGCAACTGTGGAATCTTTAACCAAAACAGATGCTGTTGTTAACATTGGTTTTAAAAGTGATGGCCTTATTTCTTTAAACGAATTCAGAGACATCCCCGGTGGTGTTAAAGTTGGAGACGTGATTGAAGTAATGGTTGTTGAAAAAGAAGACAGGGAAGGTAACCTGCACCTTAGCCGCAAGAGTGCCCGTACAACACGTGCATGGGAGCGTATTGTGGAAGTACACCGCACCGGCGAAATTGTTACCGGTTTGGTTACCAGCAAAACTAAAGGCGGTTTAATCGTTGATGTATTTGGTATGGAAACTTTCTTACCAGGTTCTCAAATTGATGTGAAACCCGTTACCGATTACGACCAGTTCGTAAACAAAACCATGGAATTTAAAGTGGTTAAGATCAACGAAGCAATTAAAAATGCGGTTGTATCTCACAAAGCACTTATTGAAAGCGATATTGAAGCTCAAAGAGCTGAAATTATGGGTAAACTGGAAAAAGGCCAGGTATTGGAAGGAACGATCAAAAACATTACTGATTTTGGTGCATTCCTTGATCTTGGCGGCTTAGACGGTTTATTATACATCACCGATATTTCATGGGGACGTATCAACCACCCAACCGAAGTATTGAAGATGGACCAAAAACTGAACGTTGTGGTATTGGATTTTGACGATGATAAAAAACGCATCAGCCTTGGTTTAAAACAATTAACGCCTCACCCTTGGGATACCCTTACAGAGAGCCTGAAAGAAGGTGAAATTGTAAAAGGTAAAGTGGTTAATATTGAAGACTACGGTGCATTCTTAGAAATTATGCCAGGTGTTGAAGGTTTGGTACACGTAAGTGAAATTACCTGGGCCAACACACCAATCAATGCTAAAGAGTTCTTTAAATTAAACGACGAGTACGAAGCTAAAGTTGTTACACTTGATAAAGAAACACGCAAAATGAGTTTGTCTATCAAGCAAATGACCGAAGATCCATGGAGCAATATTGAAGCCACTTTCCCAGAAGGTAGCAAGCACATGGGTACCGTTAAAAACATCACTCCTTACGGTGTGTTTGTTGAATTAACTACCGGCATTGGCGGTATGATACACATCAGCGATCTTAGCTGGTTAAAGCGTTTCAACAACCCGAATGAATATACAAAAGTTGGTAACGAAATTGAAGTTATCATCATGAATATTGATAAGGAAGGACGCAAACTGCAGTTAGGACATAAGCAGATTGAAGAAGATCCATGGAACTCATTGGAATCTACATTCCCTGTAGGCAGCGAGCACGAAGGAACTGTTGTGAAGAAAGATGATAAAGGTGCTATTGTTCAATTGCCTTACGGACTGGAAGGATTCGCTCCTGCCCGTCACCTGGCAAAGGAAGATGGTAAAACAGTAGGTGTTGATGAGATAGCTAAATTTTTGGTTATTGAATTTGACCGTAACGATAAGCGTATTGTTTTAAGCCATTCACGTCTTTGGGAGCAGGTAATTGAAGAAGAAAAACAGGCTGTTATTAAAGAAAAGAAAGCCGACTTTGAAGTAACCAAAAAAGCCGTAAAGAATTTACAAAGCAAGGTTGAAAAATCGACCTTGGGCGATATTGGTGCACTGGCCGACTTAAAGGCAAAGTTTGAAAGCGATGCAGCAGATGCAGCCGCTACAAGCACTGAAGAAGCGCCGAAAGCAGAGTAGGAATTCGCCTAACGGCGAGTTCGCTTTTAAAAAATATAATCCCGTTCAGTTTAGGCTGAACGGGATTTTTTTGTTACCAACTATTATCCTTGTGGCGACATCGTTGTGTCACTCACTTGTACCGCATACCAATGGGGAACTTTTATCTAAGCGAATAAAATTACATTAACTCAAATTGCAATTTTTACTAAATTGCATGTAGTTACTTACAATTGAATATTGATAATGTTAAGCGATGGAAAATTAATATTGCTTTTGCGAACACATGTCATTCAATATCATAAATTTAAAAGTTGTCTGCAAGCGTACAAAAACTCTTCACAAAATGAAAATTAAAACTCTTTTTGAAACATACACACAGTTAGTTACCAACAAAACCAACAGCGAAACAATTTTTGCGACCTCTGGAATGGTAAACGATTATGAGAAATTAGATTTTGGGTTCTTTCCATTAGGCTCAGGCATTTTAACAGACAAAAGTAAAATTGAAAATGCTACAATTGAAGATGATGGGACAATGGTCTTAGGAAATGACTTTGGAACTATTACTTACGTTGAAACTAAATGTAGCAAAGACAATCGTGAAGACAGCAGCAAGACTATTACTAATTTGCGGAATATTGGGTTAGACATTAAGACAACATTTTTTACAAATTTCTATTTAGGACTACGCAATGACAAATTGCATAAAGGGACAACGAATACAAAACGTATCAAACCGATAGAACAAGACTATAAAGACTTGTGCTTTCATTTCTTTCTTGCACAGTTGGAACTTATAAACCCAAAAACAGTAGTTTGTTTAGGAGCAGATGTTGGTCAGACGCTTTCAGAGTTTTCACCTATATTCTTAAACTTCTCTCCCAAAAAAAATAAGATCTCAACCTTATTTGCAGACACATCAAAACAAGACTTTATCATTCATACAAATGACAGCACTTTTGACCAAAGAAAATTTATTTTAATTCCTCATCCATCTTATGCTCACATCAATTGGAATAAATACGATATTAAAAATAAAATTGAAAGTGTATTAAAAAATTGACAATGGTTTGCATCTCGCCAACGTGGGGACAGTTGTTTCACCCTTGTTGGCATTACTGCTAAAACTAATAAACTGCAAACTAAACTAACGCCGTCGTTGTGCGTCTCCCCAACGACCGAAGCCAGGCAATTGCGGGCATTTAAAAATTTAAAGCCTTTATATTGTCCTTTTCATTTCAGGCTGAACGGGATTTTTACCTTTCAGATAAAAAAAGTAATTTGTGCTATGAAGCTTTTAAATTTCAAACCATGAACGAAGTCTATCATATAAAAATAAAAAAAGAATATGCAGCCGCTTTAATTGACGACCTTATAAAAGTTAATGCTGTAGAAGATATAGAAGCATCCAATACCGAACTGGATAAAGAGTTGCATGCAAATGATGATAACTCTGATTATGCAAATGATGCAGAAAAAAAAGCGAAGGCAAATAATGCGGGTAAATACAAAGGCATACTTACCAAAGAAGAGGGTGATAAATTTAATGACCACCTTAAAGAAACCAGAAACGAATGGGACAGTAATTTTTAATTGATTCCAATGTTATCATTGATTATACTGCTTACCAGGCGAGTCTTCACCAAAGATTTGTGCACGGCCGTGGGACTCGCCGTGCTACGCAGCAAATTATCCCCTCGGTTTCCAGCCCTTCCAGAGAACATGGAATATATCCGGTTACAAACTTTATGGAGTTAGAGGATGCGGATTTGGGCAGCTCAGCTTAACAGCGGCGAGTCCCACGGCCATGCACCGGCCCGATGTGGTTACTCGCCTGAGAATCAGGCTGAGCTTGTCGAAGCCGGTGCTATTTTTTGTACAACCCGCCTTCGACAAGCTCAGGCTGACAGCTTTTTAATTTTCTTAACTTATTGACATTGCTCGCCGGGGTCTTCATAACCCAGCCAAATGTTGGGAAGCACCACACCCCGGCGTATAAAAGAGCCTGCGCCTGCATACAGCCACTCTTAAAAATTCATACAATCAAAATTTTATTTTCCGTAACAGGCGATGGTCTATTAAAAAAATCCCGTTCAACCTCAAGTCAAACGGAATTTTAAATCTTGTTCTTTATATTTTTTATAAAATCGTTACCTCGGTCCTTCTATTTTGTGCCTTACCATCAACTGTTTTATTGCTTGCAATAGGTTTGGTTAAACCATAACCCCTGGCGGTTACTCTTGCAGGGTCAATTCCCTTCGA
>Ga0209181_10004194_pt1 | contig 21666 bp, 20 predicted proteins | sample MAT05_FD_187208 | JGI IMG/M metagenome (GOLD analysis project Ga0209181, IMG submission 187208) | Freshwater microbial communities from Lake Fryxell liftoff mats and glacier meltwater in Antarctica - MAT-05 (SPAdes) (version 2) | ecosystem: Environmental > Aquatic > Freshwater > Ice > Liftoff... | reverse complement strand
CAATCGGAAACAGCTCGAGCTGCGGCACGACGCGCCCTGCCGCGGCGAGCGCGAGCAGCTCGACGAGATCGGCGCGCTCGCTCTGCATCGCGCCGACGATCGACAGCTGGCGCGCGAGCATCACGCGCGGCTCGACGCTGAGCTCGCGCGCGCCTTCGCCCGTCGGCAGCGCCATCGTCACCAGGCGGCCCTCGGGGCGTAGCCCAGTGAGCACCTGGCTGGTCTGCGCGAGATCGCTCGAAGTGCCGAGCACGATGTCGGCGCCGCCGATCGCCGCCAGCTCGCGCCCCGCGTGTTCGCGCACGGCGAGCACCTCGTGGGCGCCGAGCGCGAGCGCCTCGCGCCGCTTGCTCTCGCTCGAAGTGATGGCGATGACTTCGTGGCCGAGCGCGCGCGCGATCTGCAGCGCGAGGTGGCCGAGCCCACCGACACCGAGCACGGCGACACGATCCCCTGGGCGCGGCTGCGCGCGTCGGTAGCCGCTCATCACGGTGTAGCCCGCGCAGAAGAGCGGCGCGGCGTGCTCGAACGAGAGCGCGTCAGGCAGCCGCGTCACGCCGCGCGCATCGGCGAGCATCCACTGCGCGTGTCCGCCGCCGGTGCGCGCCCAGGTGCGCGGCGTGGCGCAATATCGCGGTCGCTGCGCTGCACACTGCGCGCAGCGGCCGCAGCCCGCCTGCACCCACGAGACACCGACGCGATCACCCTTCTGCAGCGTGATCACGCCCGCGCCGAGCGCGTCGATCACGCCGACCGGCTCGTGACCCGGAACGACGGGCGTCGGCACCGCGAACTCGCCGCGCCACATGTGCAAGTCAGTACCGCAGATGCCGCTCGCGTGGACGCGGATGCGCACTTCGCCAGGGCCCGGTGTCGGCATCGCGACGACGCGCTGCTCGAGCGGGACGTGCGGCGCGACGAACGTCGGCGCGCGCATCTGGCCCTTCTTCACGGTGATGGAGCGCTCGCCCCACTGGTGCACGAGCGTCATCCCGATCTCGACGGCGCGCGGCTCGAACCCGCGCACGTAGTCGTGCTGCGCCGCGAGCTCTTTGCGCGCGAGCAGCGCGCGCGCGACGTCAGCCGGATCATGCGCGTCAGCGAGCGCCGCCAGCAGCGCCGCCTGATAACGCGCAAGCGCGCCGAGATCGGCATCGCTCATCGGCGCTCCTCGCCGCGCGACACTTCTGCGGTGTTGCCGCTCGTCGCTTCTGCGGTGTTGCCAGCCGTTGCTTCTGCGGTGTTTCCGCGAACTTCGCCGACGACCGCGCGCAGTCGCTCGAAGTCGACGCCGAAGCGGGCGAGATCGGCGTCGCTCGCGAGCGTGTGATCGCTGCGCTCGACGATGACGACCTCGGCGTTTTCGCAGCGCGTGAGCGCCTCGCGGAGCAGCGCGTAGACGTCGTCGGGCACATCGCCGACGTGGCTGTCGCGACGAAACGGGCGCTGCTGTGGATCGCTGCGCGGATAGCTCAGCTCGCCGCCAGCGACGTGGAGCTCGCGCACGCGCGTGAGCGGGTAGCGGCCGAGCAGCTCGAGCGGCTCGAGGTCGAAGTTGATCGCCTGGCAATAGAGGTTGTGCAGATCGAGGAGTAGAAAACCGCCGCCCGGCTCGAGCAGCGCGTCGAGAAAATCGGGCTGCTCTTCGACGTCGCGGCGGCTGAACGCGAGCGCCAAATTCTCGAGGCCGACGGACATACCAGCGACGTCGGAGAGCATCGCGAGGCGGTCACGGCCGAGGCGCAGCGCGGTCTCGGAGCGCGGGTGCGGCATCACGGTGTTGTTGACGAACTCACCGGCGGTGAGGAAGCCGAAGTGCTCGGAGAGATGCACGAATCGACGCGCGCGCACTTCTTCCGCGAAGCGCGCGAGCCACCAGCGCTGCCGCTGCGAGAGCTCCGCGCTCAGCAGCGAAAACTCGACGCCGTGCCCGTAGAGTCGCCCCGCGTCGCTGTACGCACCGAGCAGCGCGCGCACCCAGTCCGGCGGCCCGAGCCGCGACCAGCCGGTGTCGATGTTCCACTCGAGCGCGTCGACGAGCCCCCGCTCGAACAGCGGCAGCGTCGCCGCGCGGAAGTCCTCCGACTGGGTGATCGAAAGCCCGACGTGTACGGAGCGCGCGCTCATCGCTGGGTCGCAGCGTAGATCGTCAGCCGCTCAGCCGCGGCCGCAATCGACGGCCTCGGACGGCGGCGGACTCGCCACGGTTGGAGGCTGGTCCGTCGTCGTGGTCGTCGTCGTCGTCGCGACGGTGGTCGTGGTGCTCGGCGGCGCATCGGTCGCGCTCGATGCCGTGGTTGGCGTCGCCGAACTCGTGCTCGACGCAGCGGGAGTCGCGGCAGCGCCGCAGCCAGCGGCGAGGACAAGCGAGACAGCGACGGTGCCGCGCAGGATTCCGAGGACTGATGGGGCGAGGTTCATGAGCGTCTCCAGGCAGCGTGAGGATCGTGAGCGTCGAGGTCAGCCGCGACCGCAGGGGCGCGCGATGTTGTCGAGCTGGTCCGGCAGCTCGTAGATCGAGACTGGGTGCTGCGGAACGACTGGTGGAGGCGCGGCGGGGCGATTCGGACGACGCGGCTGGCGCGGCGCGGTGACCGATGTGATGGGCGGTGCCGGCGGGGGCAGCGGCGCGACCGGGGTGAACTCGATCGGCGCCGACGGAACGAGCGTCGCGGGCGGCGCCTGCGGGAGTGCGATCGGCGGCGCTGCGACCTGAGGCGTTGCGACCGGCGCGAGCGTCGCCGCAGGCTCACCTTGGATCGGCTCCGCGGTGGTGCCGCATGCGACGGTGAACATCAGCGAAGCGGTGGCGACTCCGCCGCGCAGCACACCGAGAACCGAGGAAGAGAGACGCATGTTGGGCTCCGAGACTCGCGTGACGTTCAGCCGCGACCGCAGGCGGCCATGACGTCGGGCGGGAGCGGGTGCGCCGCGATCGGAGGACGCGCGCGGCGATGACCTCGGCGACGCGCGGCCGGCGTGGGCGCGACCTCGGCCGTCGCGACGACCGGCGGAGTTGGAGCGACCTCGACGGGCGTGACCTCGACGGACGCTGGCGTCGGTACGAGCACGACCGACGGCGGGCTCGCCGCGGGCAGCGGTGCCGCGATCTGCAGCGGCGCAAGTGTCGCCGCGGGCTCCTGACGAATGGGCTCGCTGCCGGAGCAGCCGACCGCGAGGATGAGCGATGCACCCGCCGCACCGCGCACCAGATCCAGAACCGCACTTCGCAGGAACATCGCGTCTCCTCTTTTGGGCCGCTAGGCGCCGGGTTCGTCCGCTCGAATCAGCCGCTGGGATCGTACGCGCGGCGCGCGCAAAAGTTCTAGGGCGCCGTGAGCGCATCGCCTGACAGCGTGCGCGCGACCGCAGTCCGGCGTCAAACGGTGATGTGCGGCAGCTTGCAGCCGCAGGCGGGCGGAGCCACACCGGCCCGGTGTTCGCCGCGCACGAGACGTACATGCGAGTCGCCATCGCCGAGGCCGAGAAGGCGCGCGGCGAGACCGGCGACAATCCGTGGGTCGGCTCGGTGATCGTCGACGCGGGTGGGCGCGTCGTCGCGCGCGGGCACACTCAGGGACCTGGAGAAGATCACGCCGAGATCGTCGCGCTGCGCGAAGCGCGCGCCGCCGCCGTCGATCTCGCGACCACGACGCTCTATTCGACGCTCGAGCCGTGCGCTTTCCACGGGCGAACGCCAGCGTGTGCGACGGCGATCGCTGAGAGCGGCGTGCGCCGCGTCGTCGTCGGCATCCTCGATCCGAACCCGCGCGTCGATGGCGTGGGCCTACGCATGTTGCGTGACGCGCAGCTCGAGGTGATCGGCGACGTGTGCGCCGACGACGTCACACGGCAGCTCTCCGCGTGGCTCTTCTCCCATCATCCGCACGAGCCGCTACGTCGCGCACGCGCGCTGCTCAGCGCGCGCGGCGCGACTCCAAACGACGTCGCGCAGCGCTTGCAGTCGCTCTACGGGATTGACCGCCGCGCCGCCGACGCGCTCGTGGCTACCGCGCTCGATGGCGCGTCGAGCGTGTAGCAGCGCGGCAGTTCACTCCGCAGCTGGAGTCGCGCGCGGCCGACAGCGCGCTGGAAAGTCCGCGCTGATCAGCTGCGTCGCGAGCTCTTCCGGTGACTCGAACAGCGCGCCTTCCATCTCGCCCGCGAGCCCCCAGCGATCGAAGTCGACGTCGTAAATGAGCGGACGCGCGGGGCACTGATCGATGCGCAGCGTCGTGCGCGACTCGCCGCGCGAGGCATCGACGCGGACGCGATGCCCTTCGATGCTCGATGTGCGTATCGCGCCGCCACAGCCACTCAGCGCGAGCGTGAGACCGACGACGAGACACAGCTCAGCGCGGCGCGTGGCCAGCGTTTCGGTGGTGCGCATGCCGTGGTGTAGCCCATCCGACACGCCCGCCGCTATTTCCCGGTGAAGCGCGCGCTGCGCCGCTCGAGGAACGACTGCACACCTTCGCGCGCGTCGTCGCTGGCGAGGATCGGCCCAAGCTCCGGCAGCAGCCGCGTCGCCGCCTCTTGCTCGCGCGCCGCGAGCGCGCAGCGCGACGACGCCAGCGTCGCCTGTACGCCGAGCGGCGCCTGTGCGGCGATCAGCTCGGCGAGCGCCGTCGCGCGCTCGAGCTGCGCACCGACCGCGACGACCTCTTGCACCAGCCCGATGCGATGCGCCTCGCGCGCGTCGATCTCGTCGCCAGTCAGCAGATAGCGCATCGCGTTGCCCCAGCCGATCTCGCGCGGCAGGCGGATGGTCGCGCCGCCCACCGGAAAGATTCCGCGCTTGATCTCGATCTGGCCAAAGCGAACGTCCTCCGCCGCGATGCGCACGTCGGTCGCGAGCAGCAGCTCGATGCCGATGGTGAAGCAGATCCCCTGCAGCGCCGAGACGACGGGCTTGCGGCAGCTCGGCGTCGCGTAGCCGAGCGGATCGACGCCGCCCTCGGGGACGCTCCACGAGCCGCTGGCGAAGACCGGCGCCCACTGCGCGAGATCGAGCCCGCCGGTGAAGTGCGAGCCGTGCGCGAACAGCACGCCGCAGCGCAGCGTCTCGTCGCGATCGAGCTCACCATAAGCGCGGCAGAGCGCATGAAACATCGCTAGGTCGAACGCGTTGCGCTTGGCCGCGCGGTCGAGGCCGATCATCAGCACGTGCCCCCGCCGCTCGACGCTCACTCGGCCTTCGTTCGTCGTCATCTGTTCTCCGCTGCGCAGGTCCGCTGCATGCTGCCATACTGCTCCGAATGACGTACCGGTGGATCGCAGCAGCGTTGCTCGTAGTGTTCGCGACGAGCGGCTGCGGTCTGCTCTTCGACCTCGACCCGCCCGATCCTCAGATGGTGGACGGCGGCGCGAGGGACGCGTTCGGCATCGATCTCGCGCTCCGCGACGGCGGCGCCCTCGACGCGAGCCCGACCGATGGACCGATCGACGACGCCGCCATCTCCGACGACGGGGCGCTCGACGGGGCGCTGCCCGACCCGTGCCGCGCCGCGCCGATCGGCGCCGTGTGCGACGACACGATGGGCGGGCCAGCGCTGATCTGCCTCGGCGAGGAATGCGTCGCGAGCGTCTGCGGTGATGGCGTGATCGACCGGCGCACCGAGCAGTGCGACGACGCCAACGAGCTCGGCAACGACGGCTGCGAGCCGGTCACCTGCGAGCTCACGTGCGCGGGTGACATGGATTGCCCATCGGCGCCGGGCTCGTGTCTCGCGGCGAGCTGCGCGCCGACCGGCTGCAGCTTCATCGCCATACGCGACGGCGAGACGTGCAGCGCGCCCGGCTTCGCTGGCCGCTGCGACGGGGGGATTTGCCGCCGGTTCGGCTGCGGCGACGGGATGAGCGACCCCGGTGAAGCGTGCGACGACGGCAATACCGTCGACGGCGACGGCTGCGACGGCGACTGCACGTACAGCTGCACCACGAACGCAGAGTGCGACGATGGCGACCGGTGCAATGGCATCGAGCGCTGCTCGTCGAACGTCTGCGTCACTGGCGAGCCGCTGGTTTGCGGCGCAGCGCCTGATGCCTGCCGGATGAGCATGTGTGTGCCGTTCGACGACTGCCGCACAGTGCCGATCGACGCTGACGGCGACGGCTATTCGCCAGATTCGCTCGTCGGCTGCGGCCGCGACTGCGACGACGGGAATCCGCTGGTCAATCCCGACTCCCCGGAGATCTGCAGCAACGGCGTCGACGACAACTGCAGCGGTGTCATCGACGAAGGCGCAGCGCTCGCCGACTGGTACGCCGACCGCGACAGGGATGGCTACGGCGACCCGCGCACCGTCGTGCGTAGCTGCGCGCCCGTGCCTGGTCACGTGCTGCGCAGAGGCGATTGCTTCGACGCGTTCTCGATAATCGCTGCGGTGGTGAACCCCGGCCAGACCGCCTGGTTCACATCGGCGTACGTCGATGACTCTGGGACCAGCAGCTTCGACTACGACTGCGACGGCAGCGTCGACAAGCGATTTTCGTCGGCCGCGTCGCTATGCGAGACGCGGCCCGGCTTCCTTCGCTGTGGCGGCGACGGATGGCTTGACGGCGAGCCCGCCTGCGGCGTGAGCGGCGAATGGCAGACCTGCCGCGGCTTCGTCGACGGCCTCGACTCGGTGTGCAGCGCGGCGCCAGTCTCGACGCGCACACAGGAGTGCCGCTGATCGAGCGCGCAGACTGACGCACGCTGCCTGCTACGCTGCGGCGTGCTCCCCGACGTCGTCCAGCAGAAGCTCGACGCGCTGCCGGCTCAGCCTGGTGTCTACGTCTTCAAGGATCGCCGCGCGAACGTGCTCTACGTCGGCAAGGCGAGCTCCTTGCGCTCGCGCGTGCGTAGCTACTTCCTCGCGTCGAGCGGCGATACGCGCTTCTTCATCGCGACGCTCGCGGAGGAACTCGGCGATCTCGAGACGTTCGTCACGCGCACCGAGAAGGAGGCGGCGCTCCTCGAGAACAACCTGATCAAGGAGCACCAGCCGCGCTACAACGTGAAGCTGCGCGACGACAAGGAATACTTGTCACTTCGCCTCGATCCGAAAGCGGCGTGGCCGCGCCTCGAAGTGGTCCGCCGGCCGCGCCACGACGCCGCGCTCTACTTCGGCCCGTATCACTCGGCGACGTCCGCGCGCGCGACGCTGCGCCTGGTAAACCGGCACTTTCAGCTGCGAACCTGCACCGACACGGAGCTCGCGGCGCGGGTGCGGCCGTGCCTGCAATATCAGATCAAGCGCTGCCCCGGGCCGTGCGTCATGCCGGTCGATCGCGCGCACTACGGCGAGCAGGTCGCGTCGGTCGCGATGTTCCTCGACGGCCGCCACGACGAGCTGGTGCGCGCGCTCGAAGTGCGCATGAGCAGCGCCGCGACGCTGCTCGAATACGAGCAGGCGGCCGTCTATCGCGATCAGATCCGCGCGGTCGATCGGGTGCGCGAAGAGCAGCGCGTCGAGACCTCGCGCGACGTCGATCAGGACGTCGTCGGCTTCTATCGCGAGGGCGAGCAGATCGAGGTCGCGATGCTGATGGTGCGCGGCGGGCGGCTGATCGGCGTGCGCACCTACGAGCTCAAGCTGCCGCTGCCGGACGATGAAGTGATCGCGTCGTTCGTGGCCGAATATTACGGAGGCGGCGCGTTCGTCCCGGACGAAGTGCTGCTGCCGCTCGCGGTCGAGGCGATGGAGGGGCTCGCTGGTGCGCTCGGCGAGCGTCGGCAAGGGCGCGCGCCGAAGGTGCACTTCCCGCAGCGCGGCGCGCTGGTGCGGCTGGTGCAGATGGCGGCGGAGAACGCGCAGCACGCGTTCCGCGAGAAGGCGCGCGCGCAGAAGGACGTCGACGAGCGGCTCGCCGAGATGCAGAAGCGCCTGCGCTTGGCGACGCTGCCGCGGCGCATCGAGTGCATCGACGTGTCGCACACCAGCGGCACCGACACCGCCGCTGCGATCGTCGCGATGCGCGACGGCGAGCTCGATCGCAAAGCGTACAAGAGCTTTCACGTGCGGCGCGTCAGCGGCGGCGACGACTACGGCGCGATGTACGAGGTGCTCACGCGGCGCTTTCGTCGCGGACGAGACGGCGACGGCGGCTGGGAGCTACCGGATCTGCTCGTCGTCGACGGCGGCAAAGGGCAGCTCGGCGTAGCGATCGCGGCGCTGCGCGACATGGGCGTGACGACGCTCGCCGTCGCCGGGCTCGCCAAGGAGAAGGAGAACGTGATGGGCGAGAAGCTCGTCGATCGCGTGTATCTCCCCGGGCAGAAGAACCCGATTCCGCTGCGCGAGGGCAGCTCTGCGCTCTACTACCTGGCGCAGCTGCGCGACGAAGCGCATCGCGTCTCGAACGCGCTGCGGCTCAAGCTCGGCAAGCGGCGCCGCCTGCGCAGCGGGCTCGCCGACGTCGTCGGTGTCGGGCCACGCACGGCGACGGCGCTGCTGAAGACGCTCGGCTCGCTGCGCGCCGTGCTCGCCGCCGACGAAGCCGCGCTGGTCGGCGCCGGCGCGACCAAGCGCCAGGCGCGGGCGATAGCGGCGCACTTCGCGGCGCTGCCTGCGGCAGAGATCGCACAGGTCGAGCGCGACGAGGCGACGCCGCTCGATCCGGCCGACGCCGCGCGCGCGCTGTTCGACGGTGACGACGCGCGCGCCGCTGCGCGAGGCGGCAACATCGCGGAAGAACGCGGCATCGATGGCGATGCGGGCGACGCAGACGCAGAGCGCGCACTGCGCAACGACGACACCAGCGAGACGCTGCTCGACGAGGTGCGCCTCGACGACGCGGACTTCGAGGCCGCGGAGGTCGCAGCAGCACCCGCGATGCGCGACGAGGGCTCGAGCCTCGACGCGGAAGACGCCGCGCTCGACAGCGCCTTCGCGCCGGCGCCGCGCGACGTCGGCACGAGCGCCGACGGCTGATATCAGGGCTTGGCGGCGGTCGCCGGAGCCTTCGACTTGCGCGACAGGGCGACGGCGTCCGGGTCGTCCTCGGGCGTCACCGGAACGTCGCGCGTCGTGCCCGGCGCCATCGACTCGGCGAGGCGTCGCAGGATGGCGGTCGCCTCCTGCTGCGAGCGGCGCGTGATGTTGAGCTCGCGCGAGATGATGAGGAGCATCAGCAGCGCAATGACGAACAGCGCGATGACCAGAATGACGTCGGTCGTTTGCATCGAGTCTCCTCGGTAGGCGGCGACGATACCGCAGAACGCGAGCGAACCCAGCGTCCGATTCGCGCACGACGGATTCGCGGCGGCGCACGTCTCAGAGCGCCCCCGGGCGCGCCGACGGCAGGCGAATCTCGAAGCGCGCACCGCGGACGCTGCCATCGGCGGCGCGTACGTTCTCCGCGCGCATCGTGCCGCCGAGGCGCTCGACGATGGTGTGACAGACAGCGAGTCCGAGTCCGGTCCCCTGCCCTGCGGGCTTGGTCGTGACGAACGGCTCGAACAGCGTCGCGAGCACGCTCGGCGCGATGCCGGGGCCGCTGTCTTCGACCATCAGCGAGACCATCTGCGCGTCGCTTGGGGCGTCGCCCGGGGCGTCGCTCGGCGCGACGCGCACGAGGATGCTGCCCTCGCCTGCGACGGCATCCGCGGCGTTGAGCAGCAGGTTGAGCACGACCTGCGTGAGCCGATCAGCGGAGCCGCGCACGGGGGGCGCGTCGTCGTGGAGCTGCTGCTCGATGGTGATGAGGCGCAGATCTTTCTGCGGCGCGATCAGGCGCACGGCATCGGCAACGACGTCGCGCAGATCGCTCGCGCTCTGCGCTTCTGCGTCGGCGTCCTGCGACTGCCGCGAGAAGTCGAGCAGATCGCGGATGATGCGGTGAATGCGGTTGGTCTCGGTGAAGATCCGCGAGAGGAACTCGCGCTCCTCGGCGGGCTCGAGGCCACCGCCGCGCAGCAGCTCGACGAAGCCGAGGATCGCCGCGAGCGGATTGCCGATCTCGTGCGCCACGCCCGCCGCGAGCCGACCGACGGACGCGAGCTTCTCGCTGCGCACCAGGCTCTCCTGCGCTGTCCGCAGATCGCGCGTCGCGCTCTCGAGCTCGCGCAGGCGCGCCTCGAGCGACGCGCGCTCGCCGCGCAGCTGCGCCGCCATGTCGTTGAACGCGGCGGCGAGGCGCGCGACCTCGGCCGCGCCTTCCTCGGGCACCGAGACGTGCGCGCTGCCCGCCGCGAGCCGCTCCGACGCGTGCGTGAGGCGCTCGACCGGACGCACGATGAGCTGCCCGAGGGCGACGTAAGTGAACACCAGCACGGTGCCCGCGGTGATCAGCACGTAGAGCGCGAACAACGGCGCGAGGCTCGCCGCGCCGCTCACTGGTCGTCGCACCGCGAGCCGCACCCGGCCACCTCCAGCGACGGCAGCGTCGATGTGCGCGCGATGCGCGAGCGCGCCGCGCGAGACGCGCCGCCCCTGCGCGTCGATGAGCTCGATGCCCGTGATCGCGCCGCCATCGCGGATGAGCGCGTCGGCCTCACGCAGCGCGAGCGGCGGATCTGCCGCGAAGGCGACGGCGAGCGCCCGCGCCGTCGACCGCGCGTCGCGCAGGCGATCGACGTCGCGCGCGCGCTCCGCGAGCTGCACGACCGCGAAGCCGAGCAGCGCCGACGAGACGACGAACGCGAGCAGCAGCGCGAGCAAGATGCGCGTGCGCAGGCCGAGGCTCCGCGCGAGCGGAGCGACGCGGCCAGGCGCAGCGGCGCGGCCTGGCGCAGCAGAGCGGCTAGGCACGACCGGGGCCGGCTCAGGGGATGAGTCGTGCGCCATCGGCGAGTACCGCGCCGGCCGCGGACGAGCCGCCCCAGACGATCATCTCCGCGCCGGTCCAGACGGCGGTGTGTCCCTGCCGCGCGCTCGGTGCGCCGACAGCGGAGAGCGTGACCCAGCTGCCGGTGCCCGTCGGATCGTAGGCAGCGCCGTCGCCGAACGCGGTGCCCGTGCTCGCGCCGCCGCCCCACACCAGCATGCGCGTGCCGCTCCACACCGCGGTGTGCCGCGCGCGCGCGACGAGCGCTGCGCCGGCTGTGCCCGCCCACGTGTCGGCCGCTGGATCGTAGCGACCTCCGTCGGCGCGGGCCGTGCCGAATACGCCCGCGCCGTCGCCGTCGTCGCCGCCCCACACGAGCAGATACGTGCCCGTCCACACCGAGCTGTGGCGCGCGCGCCCGGCCGGGTCGGCGGTGGTCGAGATGTTGGTCCACACGCCGCTCGCGAAGTCGTAGCGCTTGCCGTCGCCGATCGCGGCACCACCGCCGGTCTCGCCGCCCCACACGATCATGCGCGCGCCCGCGGCGATGCCGGTGTGCCAGCGGCGATCGCTCGGAGCATTGGTCCCAGTGAGCGCGGTCCAGGTGTTCGTCGCCGGATCGTACGACGCGCCGTCGCCCGAATCGCCGCCTCCGCCGGCCGTCCAGCCGCCCCAGACGAGCATGCGCGATCCCGTCCATACCGCCGCGTGACGCGAGCGCGCGCCTGGTGCGCTAGTCGTGCTCATCGCGGTCCACGCGTTGGTGCTCGGGTTGTAGCGCGCGCCGGTGTTGACCCAGCCGGTCGCGCCGTAGCCGCCCCAGACGATCATCTCCGTGCCCGTCCACACCGCCGTGTGGCTGCGCCGTCCGCTAGGCGCGCCGGTCGCGCTCATCGCGGTCCACGCGTTGGTAGTCGGGTTGTAGCGCCCACCGTCACCGAGGAACGCCGTGCTGTTCTCGCCGCCCCAGACGATCATCTCGGTGCCAGTCCACACCGCGGTGTGATTCGTGCGCGCGCCCGGCGCGGCCGTCGGCGACACTGGCGTCCAGCCCTGGCAGGTGCTCGCGACGCAGCTGCGGCCGGTCGCGCACGCGTTGCCACACAGCCCGCAGTGCGCCGCCGTCGTCGCGAGCAGAACCTCGCAGCCCGTAGCCGGCAGAGCGTCGCAGTCGTCGAAGCCCATCGCGCAGCTGAAGCCGCAGCCGGTGCCTCCGCACGACGTCATCGCGTTGGCGCGACCTGGGCAAATCGTGCCGCAGCTGCCGCAGTTCGCGATGTCAGTCTGCGTGTTGCGCTCGCAGCCGTCCGCCGCGAGCCCATTACAGTCGACGAACGGCGCGATGCACGCATAGCCGCAGCCAGTCGCCGTGCATGTCGGCGTCGCATTGGCCAGCGCCGCGCAGGCGCTGCCACACGCGCCGCAGTTCATCGCATCGGTCTGCGTGTTGCGCTCGCAGCCGTTGCTCGCGACGCCATCGCAATCGCTGAACGGCGCCGTGCAGCTGTAGCCGCACATCCGCGACGTGCACGTCGTCGTCGCGTTCGCGCTCGCAGCGCAGGCCGTGCCGCACGCGCCGCAGTTCAGAACATCGCTGCTCGTGTTGCGCTCGCAGCCGTTGCCGGCGAGCCCATCGCAGTCGCCGAACGGCGCCGTGCAGCTGAAGCCGCACACGCGCGCCGCACAGCTCGCGCTGGCGTTGGCGGGTGGCGCGCAGATCGTGCCGCAGCTGCCGCAATGAGTCGGGCTCGAGCGCACGTCGATCTCGCAGCCGTTCGCCGCGGCGCCGTCACAGTCGCGGAAGTCCGCCGCGCACGCGTAGGTGCACGCGCCCGCGCTGCAGCCCGAGGTCGCGCCCGCGACGGCGGAGCACGGCGCGCACGAGCCGCAGTGCAGCGGGTCAGCCGTCGGGTCGACCTCGCAGCCGTTGGCGGTGTTGCCGTCACACTCGAGCCGCCCGCCCGCGCACGTCAGCGTGCAGGTGCCGAGCGTGCACGTCGCGACCGTCCCAGGCGTCCCGGTGCAGGGCACGCCGCAGCCGCCGCAGTTTGCTTCGTCGGCGCCGGTGTCGACCTCGCATCCATTGCTCGGATTGCCGTCGCAGTTGGCGCGCGCGGCGTCGCACGCGATGCCGCACATTCCAGAAGCGCCGCAGGTCGCGCTCGCGCCAGGCGCTCCGGCGCAGACGTTGGTGCAGCTGCCGCAAGTCGCGGGCGCGCTGAGATCGGCCTCGCAGCCGTTGCTCCGATCGCCGTCACAATCACCCGAGCCAGCGACACACGCGTAGGCACACACGCCGCCTCCGCACGAGGCGGTCGTACCAGCGCGGTCGGCGCATGGCGCGCACGAGCCGCAGTGCAGCGGATCGCTGGTCGTGTTGGTCTCGCAGCCGTTCGCCTCGCTGCCATCGCAGTCGGAGAGGCCACCGCCGCAGTCGTAGGTGCAAGCGCTGTCGGTGCAGCGCGGGGTGGTGCCGAAGCGCATCGGACACGGTCGGCCGCAGCCGCCACAGGTCAGCGGATCGGAGACGATGTCCGCCTCGCAGCCGTTCGCCGCGTCGCCGTCGCAGTCGGTGAAGCCCGTCTCGCAGGCGAAGCCACACGCGCCGTCGGTGCACGTCGAGGTCGCGCCGGCGCGCGCCGGACAGGCGTCGCACGAGCCGCAATGCAGCGGGTCGGTGAACGGGTCGACGCACTCGCCGCCGCACTGCACTTCGCGCCTGGTGCAGCCCGCGTCGCCTGGTGGACGGCCCATGTCGGCGGCGTCGGCGACGTTGCCGTCGCGCACCGCGGCGTCTTCATCGACGCGCAGCCCCGCGCGATCGATCGCGCACGCGGCAAGGCCACACAGAATGAGCGTGGTCGGTAGCGCGAGCGTGAACCGGCGGAGGATGAGGAGGTGGACCACAGCGCATCGTAACAAAGCACGCGCGACGAATCACGGAACCGTCGTGTAGTCTCTCGTAGCAACGGCAATCGGCTCGCGGCTGGCAGCGCGGTGCGCGCTCAAGGAGACGACGATGGACGACGCGACGAGAGCGATGGCCACGTGGCTCGGTGCGCTCGCACAGACGGGCGTGGTGCATGGCGCGGACGCACACGCGGGCGAAGATCTCGCGGCGTACATCGTCGGCGCAGACAAGCTCGCGCAGCTGCGCACGTGGTTCTCGCTGGCGACGCCGAGCGAGGTCAGCCGCGAGAAGATCGCCGCGATCGAGGTCGTCATCTGGATGGCCTACGCCGACCGCGTGCTCGAGCCCGAGGAGCGCGCGCTGCTGCGCGAGGTCGTGCACGCGAGCGGTCTCGACGAGGACACGCAGAGCGACCTCGTCGCGGCGACGCACGATCCGCCGTCGCTGAAGAACCTGCCGAAGCGCCTCACGCAGCCGGTGCTGCGCGAGCTGATGCTGGCGCTCGCATGGGAGCTGGCGCAGGCCGATGGCCGCATCTCGCGCGCAGAGAACGACTTCTATCGTGGCCTCGCGCTGAAGCTCGAGGTCTCCGACGAACGCGCCGAAGCGATCCGCGAGTCCGTCGCGCGCCGTCTCAGCTAAAGGCGTGCAGGCGCGCCGTCTCAGCTAAAGGCGTGCAGGTGCGCGCCTTGTCAGCTGAAGAAATTCGACGAGATGGTCGCGGCGTAGTCCATCCGCTTGGCGCGCTGTGGGATCGGCGGCGGCAGACCGGCGAGGCTCGCGCCGAGCATGCTCGACATCAGCGGATCGAGGCGCTCGAAGCGCAGCCCCAGGCAGCGCCCGTGATCGCCAGGCCGGCGGCCCGCGACGACGCGCACGATGCGCGCGCTGGTGTCGACATAGAGCCCGCTTTGCGGCGCGCGAAAGCTCACCAAGAGTTCGTCGCCGAGCTGCACATCGGCGTCGCTCTCGAGCAACATCCCCGCCGGGCTGAGGTCGAGCGCGCGCCGCCCGACGAGCCGAAAGGCATCCTCACTGACGGCCTGACACGCGAGCCGAACCGAACGACGCACGACATGACGAACGCTCTGGTGGGTCATGTGGGCAATCGTAGGCGATGTGCGCAACGCGACCAAGAAAGCCGCGGAAGCGCGTTAATACTGTGTGCCGCGATGGTCACTCTCCGCGCAGAAAGCGCTGCTCGCCCGAGCAGTGCCACCCGTAGTGGGCGGTGCTTCAGCGTGAGAACGGCATCGCCAACTCGAGCTCGCCTCCCGGCGGATCGGGCAGGTCCCACGCGCGCACCCGGCTTACCAAGCAGCCGCCGAGCGCTTCGTCGCCGGTGGTGTTGCGGGTCGCGCGCGCGCTCGGGATCGTGCCGTCTGCCGCGATCGTGAACGTCACGACGACGGTGCCGCGGATGCCTTCGTTGTTGCGCGACGCATGGTCGAAGCAGCCCTGCGCGCGCGTCGCGTAGTACGTCCGGATGAAGCGCCGAACCTGCGTCGAGTAGAGGTCGAGCATCAGATCGCGCTCTTGCTCCGGCTCGTCGAGCGGCACGGTGTTCGGCGCGTCGCCACTAGGCATCGCCGCGACGGTGCCGCCGTTCCCGCCAGTCCCGGTGCCGTCGCTCGCTGCGCTGCTGCCGCCTGAGCCACTGCCGCCTGCGCCACCGCTCGCCGCGCTGCCGCCTGCGCCACCGCTCGCCGCGCTGCCGCCTGCGCCACCGCTCGCCGCGCTGCCGCCCGCGCCGCTGCTGCCAGCGCCACCAGTTCCGCCGCCCGCCGAGGCCGCTGCGCCACCGCCGCCTGACGCGCCGCCACTTCCCGCGCGCGGTGTGCGTAACGCCGTGCCGGGACGCGCTGGTGTCCCGCCGCGCTTGCTCCCGCTGGTCGGCGACTCGACGCCGTTCGGCGGTGGCTCGGTGCTCGGCGTCTCTTCGCCGACGGCGTGCGGTGTGCCGATCTCCATCGGCGCCGCGATCGCATCCGGCGGAACGACTGGCGCGGGTGGCTTCTCCCCGCGCGACGCGAGCCATCCGCCGGCACCACCGAGCAGCAACAGCAGCACGACCATGCCGCCGATGAACGCCCAAGTGCGCCCCGACGATTGCACGCCGATCGCCTGCAGCGAGACGCTCGACGCGCCCGCATCGTAAGGGCCCGGCATGTAGCCCATCGGCGGTCCCGCCGGCGCGGATCCGTCGTAGCCCATTGGTCCGTCGCTCTCCCGATCAGCCGGAGCGCCCGCCGTGCCGCCAATGCCCGCGACCGTGTCGCCACGACCGCCCTCGGAGTATTTCGCAGACTTCGCGGCAGCGGCCGACTTGCCAGTACCGCGCACCGTCGCGCCGCCTGCGGGAGGCGTCAGCCCCGCGCCACACATGTTGCAAAAGCGTGCGTCGAGGGTGTTTTGCGCGCCGCAGGTCTGACAGAACATGGCGGCGACGATAGCAGCCCGTTGAACAATGGGCGCGCGTGGATTGCAGAACGCGACGTGCTCGATCGCGCTATCGCGCGCGCGGTCCTTCGCGCCCCGCGAGACCCGCGCGAATCGGCGCGCTGATCACCAGCGCACCGAGCAGCGTGAGATCGTTCTGCACGCCGCTGCGCAGCTGATCCGCATGCGTCCACCGCAGCCCGACGCGCAGCGCGATGCGCCAATCGCCGAGCAGAATCGGCAGATCGAGCCCGGTGCCGAGCACGAAAGCAGCGCTGCTCTGCTGCGCACCAAGGGCGCCGCTGGTCGGCTCGCCGAGCCCGAGCGCGACGACCCCGAGCTCGATGCTGAACGAGTCGAGAAACACGTCGAGCCACTCTTGCCCGATCGAATTCGAAGTGAGAAAGCGAGCGAGAAACAGCGGCCGCAGCTCGAGCCCGCCGCCGACGCGCCAGCGCGATGCGTCGCCGAAGAGCCCATCGCCCTGCACGAACGCGAACGGTCCGACGCTGTCGAGAAAGCGCGCACGCAGCTCGACCGTGCCAGCGCTGCGCGCCGCGCCGTCACCGAACACGCCGCCCGCGCCGACCGCCGCCGACAGCCACACATCGCCGTCGAAGCGCCCGTAGAGCCCGTCGCCGCCTTCGTCCGCGGACGCGCGCGATGCGAGCGAGAGCACGAACGCGACGATCAGGAGCGGAGCTGCACCGATGCGTCGCGACACCGGGGCGAAGCTAGCAGCCCGGTGAACAATCGCACGCGGCGCGGCGCGGGCTCCGGCCGTGTGCGTCTGCCCGCGTCACTCGCTCAGAGCACCAGCCAGGTGAAGCCCTGGTCGAGCTGCACCTCGCGGCTCTCGCCTTCGGGCGTCTCGATCGTCAGCGTTCCGCCGCGCCCCGCCGACTGCGACAACAGGCTCGAGGCGCGCGGCCCGCCGAGCAGCGCGACGCTCTGGCTGCCGATCTTGACGATGCGATCACCGACGACGATGCCAGCGCGACCGGCCGGCGAATATTGCTCCATCTCGATCACCAGCAGCGCATCGGAGCGCTCCTCGACGATGCGAATGCCGACGCCGCGATGGGCGCGTGGCCGCTCCACCTTGATGCGCAACGAAGCGCCCGGCGCGTCGAGCGGGATGAGCGCCTCCGCGCCCGGCAGCGCGCTCTCCGGCAGCCCGTTCGAGCGTACGATGCCGACCGGATCGCGCGCGACGCCATCGGAGTCGAAGACCTCGAAGCGCAGCTCACTGCTGCGGGGCAGCGTCACGTTGGTGGGCAGCGTCGCGTTCCACACCGGCGCCATCTCGTTCTGCAGCACCGGTGTCTGAAAGATGAGCGTGTCGGCGCGCAGCACGCGCACGAAGACGTCCGGGCCGTCATCGTCGTCCCACGGCTGACCGCTGCGCTGCTCGGGCGGAACAACCGCGCTCACGACGGTGAGGCGCCAGACGTCAGCGGGCGCGTCGGTGCTCGAGCCGTCGTCGATCGACGCCGGGTTCATCGAGATCGTGCGGCGTGGATAGGCACACGAAGACGCGAGCAGCGCGCCGAGCAGCAGGAGCGTGGAGAGCAGATGGCGGGGCATGAGCGCGCATCGTGGCAAAGCCTTGGGATCCGCGCCAGATCCGCGGTACAAAGGCCGCCCATGCGCCGCTGCAAGATCGTCTGCACCCTCGGTCCCGCCTCGAACACGCTCGAGCGCATCCGCGAGCTGATCGCCGCAGGAATGGACTGCGCGCGGCTGAATTTCTCGCACGGCAGCCACGAAGAGCACGCGCGCGTCGCTGGCCTCGTGCGCCAGGCGAGCGCGGAGCTCGGCAAGCCGGTCGCGCTGCTGTGCGATCTGTCGGGGCCGAAGATGCGCGTCGGTCGCTTCCCGGGCGGTCCGATCACGCTGGTGCCGGGCGCGCGCTTCACGCTCACGACGCGCGACGTGCCAGGCGATGCAAACATCGTGTCGGTCACGTACAAGCCGCTGCCGCAAGACGTCGTGCCGACCGATCGGGTGCTGCTCGACGATGGCCTGCTCACGCTCGAGGTCATCGAGGTCGTCGGCGACACCGACGTCGTCTGCGAGGTGATCGTCGGCGGTCAGCTGTCGAACAACAAGGGCCTCAATCTGCCCGGCGCCAAGCTCAGCGCGCCGGCGCTCACGGAGAAGGACGAGGTCGATCTCGAGTTCGCCGTCGCCACCATCGACGTCGACTACATCGCGCTCTCGTTCGTGCGCACGCCCGAAGACGTGAAGCAGGCGCAGCGCCTCGCGCGCGGCAAGCCGGTCATCGCGAAGATCGAGAAGCCGGAAGCGATCACCTACCTCGACGCGATCCTCGACGTCGCCGATGGCGCGATGGTGGCGCGCGGCGATCTCGGCGTGGAGATGGGCTCGGAGAAGGTGCCGCTCATCCAGAAGCGGATCATCCGCGAGGTGAACAAGCGCGGAAAGATCGTCATCACCGCGACGCAGATGCTCGACTCGATGATGCGCAATCCGACGCCTACGCGCGCCGAGGCGGCAGACGTCGCGAACGCCGTGCTCGATCAGACTGACGCGGTGATGCTCAGCGGCGAGACCGCCTCGGGCAGCTATCCGGTCGAGTCGGTGCGCATGATGAACGCGATCATCATGGAGGTAGAGACGGCGTGGCTCGCGGGCGAGGCCGGCGTGCAGACCGAGCGCGCGATCTTGGCGCCGGAAGAATGGGGCGGCTGGGACTTCGCCAACGCCGCCGCGCGCGCCGCGACGCTGATGGCGGGCGCGCTGCCGCTCAAGGCCATCGTCACCTTCACGCGTGACGGGCGCACCGCGCGCTTGCTCAGCGAATATCGCCCGCGCGCGCCGATCATCGCGATCACGCCAAAGCCGCAGGTCGCCTCGCGGCTCGCGCTCGAGTGGGGCGTCTCGGCGCGCGTCGAGGTGCCGCCCGAGCACTCCGAAGAAGTGCTGCGCATCGCCTGCGCGCTGCTCGTGCGCGAGAAGATCTGCGTGCGCGGCGACTCCTTCGCCATCGTCGCTGGGTGGCCTCCTTCGGGCGGCTCGAACACCGTGAAGCTGCACCGGCTGTGAGCGCTGCGGGGTCATGAGCGTCGACGTCCCGCGGCGTATCGGGCGCTACACCATCGACCGGCTGATCGGCTCGGGCGCGATGGGAAACGTCTTCCTCGGCCGTGATCCAGAGCTCGATCGCGCCGTCGCGGTGAAGACCGTGCGCACCCACGATCTCCCGCCCGAGGCCAAGCAGGTCTACCTCGATCGCTTCAAGAACGAGGCGCGCGCGGTGGCGCGGCTCCATCACCTGAACGTCGTCGGGGTCTACGACGTCGGCGACGACCCGGTGGCCGGCCCGTACCTCGTGCTCGAGTACGTCGCCGGCTCGAGCCTCAAGCAGATCTTGCAAGGCCGCGGACCGCTCGAGCCGGCCGCCGCCGTCGCCCTCGCTGAGCAAATCGGACGCGCGCTCGACGTCGCCCACGCGGCGCGTATCGTCCATCGCGACATCAAGCCGGACAACCTGCTGATCACGCCCGAGGGTCGCGCGAAGCTCGCCGACTTCGGCGTCGCACGCGTCCCCGATGCGGCGCTGACGCGCGAAGGTCAGTTCCTCGGCACGCCGTGTTACGCGGCGCCCGAGACGCTGCGCTCCGGCGAATACGGACCGCGCACCGACCTCTTTTCGTTTGCCGCGGTGCTCTACGAGGCGGTGAGCGGCACGCGCGCGTTCCCCGGCGACGAAGCGGTCGCGGTCGCGCACAAGGTGCTGCACGACGAGCCGCCACCACCGAGCAGCGTCGCGCGTGACGGGGCGATCGTGCCGCTGCCGGTCGACAACGTCATCATGCGCGCGCTGTCGAAGGACGCCGCGCGCCGACCGAGCAGCGCCAGCGATTTCGCCCGTGAGCTGCGCGCCGCGTACGCCGCAGCGGGCCTCGTCGATTCCACCAGCGCATCGTCGACTGACAGCAGCGTCGGGGTTGGACACGCGCCGCGCCCTGCGACTGCGCGCGGCAGCGCAGCGGTGTTCCTCGGCGTCATCGTCGTTGGGCTGATCGGCAGCGTCGGGCTCGTGCTGTGGCTCGGTCGCGACGACACGGGCGATCTCGAGCTGCCGCTGCTCGTCGACGCCGGCACCGACGCCGGCTTCGATGCGGGAACGCCAAGCGCGCTCGGCTTCGACGCGGGCGCCGACCTCGGCGCGAACGACAGCGGTGCGTCGATCGACGCGGGCGTCGGGCCGGACGTCGGCATCGACGCCGCGAGCGCCGCAGACGCCGCAGACGCGATTGTCACGATGACCACGCGACAGCGCGAAGAGGCCGCGAAAGACGCGCTCGATCGTGCGCGCGATCACACAGGTACCGGCGACCTCGCGGCGGCCGATCGTGCCCTTGCCGAAGCGCGTGCGCTGGACCCAGGAAACAGCGACCTCGACGCCGTCGCCGCCGAGATCCAGGCGCTGCGTCCGTAGGCGAGCGCCGCTCGCACCGCGCCGCACAGACCGCGCAGCACAGACCGCGCAGAGGACCGCCGTGTCGGACCGCCCGCACCAAGCTGACATCGCGCCCGCGCCTCTCATCATCGAGTGGTATCGCATCGACTCGTCGGTGCGCGTCGTTCGCGTGCTGGTGCCCTGCGTGCTGCTGATGGCGCTCGGGGCGTGCCTCGGCGTGGTGGCCGCGACCGGCCGCATCGACGTCGGGCAGGTGTTGCGTACGTGGCACTGGCGCGTCCCGATGACGGTCAGCGGCCTCGGGCTAATCGCCTATTCTGTCTTCCGCGCGATCTACGGATTGCAGAAGCTGCTCGCCGCCGACGCGTACCTCACGCTCCGCACCGACGCGCTCGTCTTTCACGACGATCAAACGCACGTCGAGACTCCGTGGGACGACGTCGACGACACCTTCTGGGACGCGCCGCGCAAGACGCTCACTTTACGCACGCGCAGCGGGCAAGAGACGCACATCACACGCCCCTTCGCCGGCATCGACGGACCGGCGCTGGCGAAGCGCATCGAGCATGTGCGCAAGCGGGCGCTCTTTGGGATTCGGCAGTGAGCCAATCGTGCGCTCCCGCGCTGGGAACCTCCCCCCTCGAGATTCATCACTTCTTTTTGAGCCTGATTCGTTGCGCTCCCGCGCTGGGAACCTCCCCCAGCCCCTCGTTCGAGGGGGGCTTTTCCGATGGCGTCGGCTTGCGTCGCGTGCACTCGAATAGCAGCGATGTGAGGCACCCCCAACCCCCTTGGAAAGGGGGCTTTTGGAGGGAATTGAGGGGAGTTCGGGTTGAGCGCGGTTCCCACGCCACCGGCGGCGTCCGAAAAACCCAACCTCTTACGCGACCCAGACAGCCCGCCGCCCTTCGCTCACCGCCCTTGCGATGTGCAGCCAACTACACAACGCCGCTCGACCATCCTCCCCCGAGAGGACTTTTTTACAAGAAAACTCCTCCCCCAGCGGGGGAGGCAGGGAGGGGGTGAAAGCCCGCCCCTGCCAAGGGGCAACTTCGCACGGCGGCGGCGGCTTCTCGCGAGATGTGATCAATCTTGAGCCTCCCCCAGCCCCTCG
>Ga0209181_10004193_pt1 | contig 21666 bp, 15 predicted proteins | sample MAT05_FD_187208 | JGI IMG/M metagenome (GOLD analysis project Ga0209181, IMG submission 187208) | Freshwater microbial communities from Lake Fryxell liftoff mats and glacier meltwater in Antarctica - MAT-05 (SPAdes) (version 2) | ecosystem: Environmental > Aquatic > Freshwater > Ice > Liftoff... | reverse complement strand
CACAAACTCGTCTTCTACCCGTTGATAGACTTCAAAGGGGGCATGGTTGTCTCGCTTGGCATGATCTGGGTTGTAAATGACGGTGTACAACACGCCTAAGTCGAGGTATTTCTCCAGTTTGGTGTCATATTCGCCGCCATAAGTTTGGGAAACCACTTCAATGACTAAGATGGGGGGAGTCCAGTGTTCTTCCCACATCACATAGCTCCGCCGTCCACTGGAACGAGAACGACGCTCTACACCAAGGCTCAAAAATCCATCCGGCACGATCGCTTTACGCGGGAAAGTCGGCAGATAGTAAATTCCCATATCTACGCCAAAGAACCAGTCTTGGCGATCGCGCCAAATGGCAGCCAAAATCGCCAAAAGCAAGTTGGGCACTAGGTTTTGGAGTTCATTATCCACAGGCGTATCGTCAGAGTCGGGGAGTTCTTCCGCAGTGGGGAGTGGCGGTAGAGGAATGGAAAGTTCTACGAGCATGATTCCCTCGCAACAGATGGACTCATTCTATCAGGGGGCACCTCATTTGAAATCTTCGGTATCAGCCTTGGATTAGGACTGGCGATCGCGCAGCAAATTGTGGTGGAACAGGGTGGCGCATCCCCTATAGCCAGTTGCCAATCAGGATGTAAGGTGCCCAAAATTCGGGAGCACGGAACGCGTAACTGTCTGGATCTTTGAACAAAGCAACCTGCGCCCGCCGGAGCGCTTCTGCTTTTGTAATCGACTCCTTGGGATTGCTCAACTGCTGATAAAAATTTGCCATTAGCAAAGACGTAGATTCATCATTCACATTGGTCAGCGATGCCAGGGTGCTACGTGCGCCGGAGCGAACCGCGAATCCAGCTAAACCTAAAGTGGCACGGTTGTCGTTTTTGGCAGTTTGGCAGGCACTTAGCACCAGTAGCTCGATCGCTTCGGATCGAGTCGCATCACGGCTACGCAGCAAAGTATCAAACTGGGTTACGTTAATCGGTCCATCGGCTGCCACAATGAATGTGTCTTTAACGTTAGAACTAAATTGACCATGGGTTGCCAGATGCACCACATTAAACGGCACTGCATTAATGTTGCCTTCTAGAGTTTCGCGAGTGAAGTTTTGCTCTAGCAAGGGCGTGGTGAAGAAGCCTAATTTTGAGATGGATGCAATTTCGGCTTGCACAAAAGGCAACTTTGCAAATCCAAACGATTCAGGAGGATTGCCCAACCCGGCGGCAAGGACTCTGAGTGGCGATCGCTTGATCGGTTTTGGGTCGAGTAGCTGCAAGCCGGGGCTAAGGGCAATGCCATAGCGCTCGACGAGGTATTGCTGACCATCCCATAACGCTGCCATGGGCACTTGACGCAGGCGATCGTCCAGTACAAAAACTAGGGTTTCCACTTTTGCTCCCCCTAGGGTTTTGGTAGGGGTTGCCTTGATTTTTGGAGGTTCGGCTAGGGCGATCGCAGATTGAATATCTTCTTGCTCCATCGGTTGGATCAGCCAGTCATATATTTTGCGGGTCGCAGTTTGAAAGGATTGAAGTTGAGTTAGTCCGCCGTCTAAAGTGCTAATAATCTGATCAATCGTGGCATCAAAATCTTTTGCAGGCAGGATGACAGGTGGGTAGCGTTTAAGAGACTGATTCGGGATTTTAGCAATGACTTGGATCTTTACCTCGGATTTCAATGGATCTCGCAGCACGATCGGGTAAATAATCGTGGTAGTGGGGTTCTTTTTATCCACGATTTCATCCAGCAAGACTCGTTGACCTTCTAGGCAGGCTTCTCGAAAGAAATTATCCAGTTCTGCAAGCTGGAGCGATTCAATGCCCTGACGAGCTTTTTCTAAATTGTCGGCGCTGGGTTCGGCTTCCGATAACAGCAGGTCTACCGATTGGCGATAGATTGGCTCTACGCTATCTCGAAAGTTGAATTGCACGTCGGGGTTGACAGAGACGAGATCGCCCCGCAGCGATCGCAGGTTGGCGATCGCACTGTCATAAGCAGCGATCGCCTCTTTCGTGTTGCCCGTTTGTCTGAGTAATCGCCCCAATTGCCACTGCCAGCGGTAGGCAATATCCGAGGTATTAGTTGCCTGGGCTAAGACCAATGCTTTTTGAGTGACCTGCTTGGCATACGCCAATTGCCTAGCTTGTTCAGCAGGGTTTGTGGTCGCGAGTTGAGCCGCCGCTTTTTCATAGGCTGTCCCCAAGGTGCCTAAGCTATAGGATTCTGCCCGTTTGTCGCCTAAGCTGCGCGATTGCTGAATGGCTTGCTGGAGGGTGCTTTCCAAGAGGGGAGACAGCGACAGTGTGAATGGAGTGCGGTTGACAAGCGACACGGGCTGATTTTCAGCCTGGGTGGTTTGGCTGGAAAAGTTGAGCAGGGTTTGGGCGAAGTTGATGCGGGCATAGACTGCGGCACGACTGGCAGGCAGTTGATTTAGTTGGGCAGGCAGTTGCGCGAGTAATCCCTGGATGAGATCGCCCGGTGGTCTGACAGATTGATTGCTAACCAATAAGCTGAGTTGGTTTAATTGGGCTTGAATACGCAGCAGGGGCGAGGTCGAAAAAGTTGCAGCCCGGTCATAGTAGGCGATCGCATCCGCTGGATATTGCTTGGCATCCTTTTGGGCACGGGCGGTATTGCCTAAACTCAGCAGAGCAGCGGCGATTTCATTCGGCGCGTTTACCGCTTCGGCAATTTGCAAGCTTTGCTCTAGCACCGTGCGCGACTGCTCCAAATTGCTACCCACTTGCAGCGCATCTCCCAAATTCCTTAAGGCGATCGCTTTTTGACGAGAGTTGGGCTGGGCTTGCAGAGTGATGTTGAGGTCGCTCAGTTGATCTAGGCTGCGTCGATAAAAACCCAGCGATCGCAGTGCCTGAGCTTGATTAAGCCGCGATTGGATGGCTCCGGCGGTATCGTTCGCTTTCTGAAATAACGATTCTGCTTGTTGCCAGGTTACCAATGCTTGATCGATCTCGCCAATATTGAGTTGCAGTCGCCCTTGCACTTCTAATGCCTGAGCTAGTACGGCGATTTTCTGAGGTTGAGTACTTAATGACTGGAGCAGGTTGAGGCTGGTGGCGATCGCCGAGGTGGCAGACTCCCATGCTCCAAGCTGCTGATGCACCAGGGAAAGATTGGCTAAAGCGGCGGCTTGCTGCAACGAGTTTCCCTGCGATCGGTAGAGCTTCACCGCCTGATCCAGTTGATCCACTGCCTGTTGATATTGCTCCGCTTCAAACAGGGCTTTGCCTTGCTGGTTGGGTTCAGTCTGGGCGATCGCGCTCAACGCCGCAGTCGCCGGATTTTTTGCCATCACAGGCGTTAATCCAGAAGAAAGTGCCGCACAGAGCAGGGCGATCGTTGCTGCCAATACAATCAACAACAGCACTTTGAAGCGAGAATTGAACCATTTCCTCAGCCGATTGCGGCGACCCAGTCTCTTCCAATTTTTCATAGATTTCCTAGCTCCTAAGTCCTAGCCCCCAACTCCGCACCCCAACTTCTAACTCCTAGCCCCTTTCTCCTAGCCCCTTTCTTAAAACAGTGTGTAAACTACCGAAAAGTAAATTCCTTTTTCTTGCAGGGTTTCCTTTTGAGAATTCACTTGCACCAGTGGAAATCCAAAATCCATCCGCGCGGTAAAGTTATTGCTCACTTGCAGCCGTAGCCCAAATCCAGCCGAGACTAAAGCGCTTGGATCGGGATTAGGAGATTCGCCGTTGTTCCATCCTTGCCCATAATCGATAAAGGGAGTCAATTGCAGCAATGCCTGCTGTTTTGGCAGCCGCAGTATGGGAATTCGCACTTCGGCAGACCCAAACGCTCCGTTGTCGGTTAGCAGCAAATCTTGGCGATACCCCCGGACGCTCAGTTGCCCTCCTACACCAAACTGCTCGATTGGTAACAAGGGGCGATCGCCCAACTGCAAATCGCCGCGCACAATCAAGAGCATTTCGGGTGCCAGCAACCGCACCCATTGCGCCTGTGCCCTCCAAGAAAAAAACCGAGTATCGGGCGGCTCAACATTCACCGTGGAACCCAACGCATCCACGCCAAAGTTAAACTGCGATCGCAACGCAAACACCGATTGGCTGCTGCGCTTAGTGTATTCCTGAAAAAAGCGCACCACCGATTCTGTGGTGCGTCCTTCTGTGTCGGCACCAGGGCTAGGGAAGGGAATATCGCCCAACAATTCGGTGCGTGTGCTGCGGCGACCGAGGGTCAGCCCAACCGCCAATTCTTGAGTGGGGGTTTGAATTAGCGGGTGACGGGCGGTCAGTTCAAAGTAGTTGGAACTGGACTTAATATCCAGGATGTCAAAGGGCGCTTCAATCACTTCACTATTAGAAAATCCGGCGCTAAAGCTGATGGTTGTGTTGTATGGACTCACCGGAACCGTATAGCCAAAATCCACTGCGGTGCTGCCACTGGTTTTAGTAAACGAAACGCTGAGTGCATCTCCAAAACCCAGTAGATTCTGTTCCAATCCCGATGCTTGCCCCCGGACGCTACCCACGCTGGGCACCCGCGCATTATCAACCGTAAAGGTCGCCGAAGCAGATTTTGCCTCCGTCACTTTGACCTCTAGCAAGCTCGTGCCGGGACGAGATCCCGCAGATAGCTCTGCCGAGATATTGGCGATCAGCGGATTTAATTGCAGCAGTTGTAATGCTTCTAACAGGCGATCGCGATTCAAAGGTGCCTTAGTTGCAATCCCAATTCGGCTGGAAACATACCCCGGATTTAACTGCGTGGTGCCCGTGACCCGAATATCTTCTAGACTGCCTTCCACCACCCGAATTTCTATGATGCCGCTTTGCAGCTTTTGAGGCGGAATGTATGACCCGGATGTCAGGTAGCCACGACTGATATAGAGATCAGTGACTGCCGATCGCGCTTGAAATAACTCCGTTAAGGAAATGGTGCGCCCTGTGGGTGGAATTGCCCCAATCGATTTGGTAATCGCTTCAGTCAACTCTCTATCAGAAAAAACTGTACTGCCAACCACCACAAACTTTGTCACCTGAATATTTTGGGGCGCATCCACTGGAAGCTGATCAGGCGAGTCAGGCGTGATTGGGGAAGGCGGCAAAAGCTGGTCGGGCGACGGAATCGGTTCAATTTTAGGAATCGGCAGCGGCTGTAAAGAGGGCGGCGGATTCCCTCGTGGGTCTAATCCCGCAGGCACTTGAGCGATCGCGGTGGGACAGAACGACATAGACACGAGCAAACCGAACAAACCAAGGGGGGCATTAAATGGCTTGGTATTCACAACTTCTGATCATCTCCTCACAAAATGGGCGAGTGTTCTATCGAGAATTTTTTGGAGTTTAAAGACCCTCAAAAAATATCCGCTCAATCATCCTCTATTCGTCGAATCAAAGTTGACCATTTATTAGGGCACTGGGCAAGTTCCTGGTAAAAGCCAGGGAATTTGCAGTTCAGCAGTTTTTGCCTGGGCAATCAGAACCACATTACCATCGGCATCCACTTCCCAACCCTGTGCCTCAACAATCTCAAATGATGGCTGGCGATTTTGTGGTGCAGGCGAAACAGGTTGAGGATTACTAAAGGTTGACTGCCACAGTTGGGGGATATCTTCGCTATTGGGCGGGTCTATCGGGTTTTCTAGGTCAGGCTCCACTGATCCTGCCAATTCTGCGCGAACTGCGGTATCCCGCTGCAAGGCTGTGATTTGCCTTTCGAGTGCCGGGTTTTTCTCTGGCACCGCCACCCAGTTGGCTGTCACGGTTTCATCCGCCAAGGTTTCCACGGGGCTACTGGGCAATCCACCGCGCCCTGTGCTGATCAACCGACCTAAAGATAGCTTTCCTCTGGAATCGCAGCCCTCAGCAATTAGGCTGGTGACATCCGTGAGGCGACCCGTCAATGCAACGGTGCCCCGGTCTGGGTCGATATCTAAAACGCTAAGATTGACCGTGCCGCTTAACCCAAATCGGGAGCTAGCATCAATATCGTTGGTCGCGGTCACATCGGCTCGTCGGGCAATATCAGTCAGCTTGTACGCCAAAATAAAAATGCTGCCGCCATTGCCTGTAAACGCGTTCGCTCGAATGTTGCTGTTGCCAATCGGTTTACCAGAAACGATAAATGCGCGATCGCCACCCAATCTAAAACTGTTGCCTGTGATGAAGATATTGCCGCCATTCCCACCCGCTTCAGCCGTGCCAGCCTCAGTGGAAATGTTGCTGTTGTTATTCAGGATTAAAACGCCCACCTGAAACTCAATGTTGCCGCCTTGCCCAGATTTAGTAATGGCTGAAATTTGAGCGCCCTGATTTAGATAGACTGCGAGACCCGTGATAAAGATGTCTCCAGCCGATCCACTGCCGGCATTGTCAACGCTAATTTTTGCCCCATTTTGCAGCACAAGGGAGTTCGACCCAATCACAATAGCGCCTGCTGTTTGGGAGACTCCGGATGCGACTGCGCTAAAAATGCCGCTGCGATCGCCGTCGATTGTGATGCGATCGCTGGCAACCGCTAAAATCAACCCCGCATCCCCATTGCCAAAGGTTGAAGTCGTTAGAGCGGATGCACGATCAATCAAAATGGAATTGGCTGCTAAAATTACCCCGCCAGCGCTGCCGGTTGCTGTGTCGTAAACAATACTGCCGATCTCGCTGCCATTCGTAATGGTGATGCTATCTTGAGCCACTGCCAGCACCGCCCCCGCATTACCATTTCCCGCAGTGCTAGCGTTTAACACCGAGCCATTGGATAGCAAAATCGACCCTGCATCAATAAACACCGATCCCACAATTGGCTTACCTGCACGACCCAGCACCGCATCAAACACATTGCCAGCAAAATCATTACTGCCAAACTTGCCACTCCCGCCTTGATCAATCACGCTAAAAAGCCCTGAGCCATTCAGGATAGAAACCGTGCCCGGTGCCCGCAAAAAGACCACGCCGCCATCCCCCACGCCGCCAGCTCTGACAACGCTTTGCAACGTCGATTGGTTGCTGACCTCAATTGAGTCTGAGGCAAATAGATAGATGTCGCCTGCATTTCCGGCTCCAGCGGTTTCTGCAAACAGTCGGCTCTCATTCGTGACGGTAATCGTTTTCGCCTGAATGGAAATGTCTCCACTTGGGGTGTCTCTGGCGCTGGTATTAATCACTCCGCCATTGATCAAAACATCTGCCCGCTGCATCGTGTTGGGAATAGCAAAGCCAAAGTTAGCGGGATTGTCTAGGTTTAAGCCAATCGTTCCCGCCCCTGCAACAGAGGCAATTTCAATCTGCCCCCCCTGAGCAAACAGTTCTCCACGGGTTTGAGTGAAGTCACCGCCCAAAAAGAGCAATCGCTGATTGGGAAATACATTTAGTTGACTCCCATTGATTGCGATCGCGCCGGGTCGGGTTTGACTCACCAAAAAGCCGCTGGGATCGCCAACCAATGTCAGCAAACTGTCTGCTCCACCGGGATTGCGCGCATTAAACTGACGAGTGGGATCATTGCCCCAAATCAAAGCATCCGTAGTGGTGGCAACAAAGCTACCCCGCCCATTCGCCCCGCCAATATCCAGCTTGGCATTCGCACCAAACACAATCCCCTGGGGATTAATTAAAAACAAATTGACGTTAGTGCTTTGGGTTTGAATCAACCCATCAATGATCGAGGCATTGCCCCCGGTGACTCGCGACAAAATGTTGCGAATATTGCCCCCGCTTTGAAAGACCGCCGACTCACCATTACTAAGATTGAAGCGACTAAAGCTATGGAATAGGTTATTGCTGACCGTTCTTCCTAATGCTTCTTGAATGATGTAGGCATTGGGGTAGAGCGTAGGTAAGTTTGGCTGAGCCGGATTATTGAGGGTGCCGTTAGGGGTAATGGGAATGGCTCCCGCAGGGGTGCCCAAAGTGCCATCGGTGACGATGTTTTGGGCGGTGGCAGGATAGATTACCCCAAAGAAAACAGTGCTTTGGCTGACTAGAATCCCCGCGATCGCGACTCTTGCAGCTAGGGGCGATCGCAGCAATTTCCATATCTCACGGTAGATTGCAGTCATTGATTAGGGTGATAAACAGCGATCGCAGCTTGAATGCTAACTAATCAAAAAATCTCACGCTTTAACAATTTAAGCAAGAGATTTTTCTTTGTTGAGTTTGAATACGTAGCTTGAATACTTAAATAGAGAGATGACCTAGCTGCTTGACGATGTTTTGCATCCAAGAGTTTGCGGTCTATCTCTCTATTCTTATGGTACTAAGGCTGCAATCTGAGATAAGAACAGATTAACGTTTTGCTAAGCGCTTTTCTTTCGACATTTTCCGTAGACGAATCGATTCTGGAGTAATTTCCAGCAGTTCGTCAGGTCCAATGTACTCTAAAGCACGCTCTAAGCTCATATCCATCGGAGCTTGCAGTTGCACCAGTTCTTCTCCGCCCGATGCTCGGTGGTTAGTCAACTGCTTGGTCTTGCAAATGTTGATTTCCAGATCTTGAGAACGATTATTTTCGCCCACAATCATGCCTTTATAAACTTTGACACCAGGCACAATAAAGAATAGCCCCCGATCTTCCGCATTTTTCATGGCGTAGAACGTAGCAACTCCTTCATCAAAGGAAATCAAAACTCCATTACGGCGAGACTCAACCTCTCCACCCAAGGGGCGATAGTCCAAAAAGCTATGGTTCATGATGCCATCACCCCGGGTAAGCCGCATAAACTCTCCCCGAAAACCAATCAGCCCACGGGCAGCCACTGTAAACTCTAGCTGGGTGCGTCCATTGCTCCCGACTTGCATATCTTGCATCTCAGCTTTACGTTGTCCTAAGCGCTCGATGCAGCTACCTGATGCCCAATCGGGCACGTCAAGCACCAGGGTTTCAAACGGTTCGCAAGGGCGACCGCTGACTTCCCGAAAAATCACTTGTGGCTGAGAAACCTGAAATTCGTAGCCTTCTCGCCGCATCGTTTCGATCAAAATGCCGAGATGAAGTTCACCCCGACCCGAAACCAGCAGTTTATCGGGAGAATCGGTTTCCTCGACCCGCAGAGCCACGTTGGTTTCAAGTTCGCGCATTAAGCGATCGCGCACTTGGCGAGAGGTGACGAACTGACCTTCTTGACCTGCAAACGGTGAGTCATTCACAGAGAACGACATTTGCAGCGTTGGTTCATCCACCTTAATCAAGGGCAGCGCTTGAGGATCGTTAGGGCAGGTTACGGTTTCACCAATGTTGGCATCGGCAAACCCCGCGATCGCCACAATGTTGCCAGCAGACGCTTCCTCAATATCAATCCGCTTTAAGCCTTCAAACCCCATCAGTTTACTGATTTTGGATTTGACGATCGCGCCTGTTTCGGTCACGAGCGCTGCCTGCTGCCCCATGCGAATCACACCATTGTGGATTTTGCCGATAATAATTCGACCCACATATTCGGAATAGTCGATCGTGGTGACCTGAAGCTGAAGTGGGGCAGTTGGATCGCCGACTGGAGGCGGAACGTGCCGCAAAAACGCTTCAAAAAGCGGCTTCATGTCAACGGGTTCATCTTCTAAATGGTCGATCGCAAAACCCGATATTCCTGATGCAAACAGGTATGGAAAATCGCACTGATCCTCATCGGCACCCAGTTCTAAAAACAGATCCAGAACCTTGTCTACGGCTCCATGGGGATCAGCCTGAGGACGATCAATTTTATTGATTAGAACAATGGGGCGCAAGCCCTTTTCCAGAGCTTTCTTTAGCACAAAGCGCGTCTGAGGCATTGGACCCTCGTTGGCATCCACAATCAAGATGCAGCCATCCACCATGCCCAGCACCCGCTCCACTTCGCCGCCAAAGTCCGCGTGTCCAGGAGTATCGACGATGTTAACTAGAGTATCTTTGTAGCGAACAGCCGTATTTTTCGACAGGATTGTAATGCCGCGCTCACGCTCCAAGTCATTGGAATCCATGACGCAAATTGGCACCTCCTCGCCTTCTCGAAATGTGCCCGACTGTCTCAGTAAGGCATCAACAAGAGTCGTTTTGCCATGGTCAACGTGAGCAATGATGGCAACATTGCGAATTGGCAGAGTCATAAAACCGTTCCGCTAAGAGTGAGAAGTCTATAGATCGTGGCTTCTTAAGGAATTTTTTCAGTAAACCTAAGGCAAATGCTGGTAAAGAAGCCTTAATAATTCTATCTCAGTTACTTGCAATCGTGGAGCAATCAGCGGAATTTGCTAGGCTCTAGTAATCGGCAATAGCACCTCAAAAGTGGTGCCGCTGGTTGAATCGGATACAAGATTAAGATGCCCCTCATGCTTTTCTACAATAATTTGGCGGCTGATTGCTAAACCAAGCCCCGTTCCTTTGCCAATGGGCTTAGTGGTAAAAAAGGTTTCAAAAATGCGAGATTGCACTTCGGCGGGAATGCCAGAACCATTGTCTTGAATAGCGATCGCTACCCACTCGGTTGTGCGATCGCCTGGAATCTCTCGCCTTAAAAGACCGGTCGAGATTTCAATACAAGGCTGCCACTTTGATTTGGATGAAGCATCACTCTGTTCAGATAGAGCATCTACAGCATTTCCAATGAGGTTGGTAAAAACCTGGCTGAGTTGCCCTGCATAGCAATTGATTAAGGGCAAATCTCCATAGTTTTTAACGACTTCAACAAAATTTCTGATGCGGCTACCTAAAATCAGCAAGGTGTTATCTAAACACTCATGAATATCCGCTGGACGCTGAATGGCTTCATCCACATGAGAAAAGTTTTTCAAAGCGCCACTAATTTTCGTAAGGCGTTCTGCGCCGATTTTAATGCTGGTAACAATTTGAGGAAGATCTTGTATCAGAAAATCAAACTCAAGCTCTTCTTTCAAGTCTGCGATCGCGGGAATCAACTGAGGATACTCTTCTTCATAAGCTGAAACAACCTGCAAAATATCATTGACATAATTCTGCAAATATTCAATGTTTCCCCATATAAAATTTACCGGATTAAGCACCTCGTGAGCTATCCCTGCCACCATCTCTCCCAAACTTGCCATCTTCTCAGTTTGAATTAATTTAGCTTCAGTTTGTTCATGGAGTAGCCTAATAGTCAGTTCATGAACTTTAGAATGCGCTAGTAAGAGATGATGAACTTCTAATAAAGAATATGACTCAGCAGAGATTTGAACCACAATCGGTTCATACAGTAACTCAGGAGATCTCGCCAATGCTTGATAAATTGCTTCAGCAATTGGGGTTACTCCCGGCATTACTAACACGTCATGTTGAGCAGATTCATACAACATCCTGATCGGGCGCTTCAAAAATAATTCAGGACCATAGGGTCGGCTTAGTAACTCTAAGAAATGCCGTCGAGAAAGCATCCCAAAAAGTGCGCTATTTTTCATCAATAACACACCAGGAAGAGCCGATGTTTCTTTGAAAGCCCTTGAAACATCAATTCCAAATTGCTCTATTTCAACCGAATAATGGTGAAGATAAAGGTCTTTAATTTGAGACTGCATATCCAAATTAATTTCAACCGAATGCTCTAAATTTTCTCGAATTTCAACGATGTTCATGCCAGGAATTGAAACCACTAATTAAAGTTAATAATTTGAGAGAAACTAAATTCAATGAAATACTTATTTTGCGGATATTTTTATGAAGTTATAATCCTTTCTTAATCGCAAAATAATTAATTCAAGCGATTGTTTTCAGAGCAGTTATCTAATTATTAAAAGTAACATTTCTACGTAATTGAAAACAGCGACGTAAGTTAATCCCAATTAAAAATTCATCTAAGCAAACCAGATCAGAGTGCTTACGTATAGGCAAATGGTAAACACTGTATAGGTCAACTGAGAGCTAACGTCTTTTACGTATTTAGACTCTCTAAAGAGAGATTGGCATTTAGCCTCATAAGCTGAAGCTGATAAGCATTCAAATTACAGAGGCAAGTGGCTTATGAGAGTTAAGAAAATACTCAGGTAGTTGCAAGTCGGGGATCTTGTCCGTGAGCGGGATGCTCAGACGATGAGAATTGCGGAATTAAATTTTTAACTTCCATAAGCTCCCTATTCCATCGAGTTTATTCTGTGCAAGCTCAAATTCAATTATCTAAAAAGCTTTACTTGATGAATGTGATAGAGGTAGTATCGTTTACCATGTTTAAAGACGTGAGTACTTTATCGACTTAGTTCGGAATTTGCTGCCGTGTTTATTCGGGTATGACGCTGGTGTAGCTCAGTTGGTAGAGCAGCGGTTTTGTAAACCGCCGGTCGCAAGTTCGAGTCTTGTCACCAGCTTTTTAGGAATAGTAGCGCTTTCAGGCTGCCGCAAGGCTTTTGAGAAGAGCGCCAGTAAACTTGAACGCTGTGTGCTTTGTGTTGATTCACACAAGGGTATGATCTTGCTCATCACCCGACAAAGTTGTCAATTGGGCGATCGCAGTTTCAAGCAACTTACTCATAATCACTGACCGCAAGACAAATGTTTGTAATTATCGCTCAACTGATGCAGTAGTCTACGGTTTGCAGAGTGGGATTGCTACGTAAAGGACTGCTCATCCTGAGAATTAAGATAGTCCAAATTCATCTATCAAAAACCGATGAGTGTTGCAAATTACTCAAGTGATGAAAAGGGAGCCGCTGCAATGTCTAAAGACTATCCAAGAGATATGGTGGGCTATGGTTCCAATCCGATTCATCCCCAGTGGGCGAACCAAGCGCGAATTGCGGTGCAGTTTGTGATCAATTACGAAGAGGGCGGCGAAACCTGCATTTTGCATGGCGATCAGGCTTCCGAAACGTTTTTATCTGAAATTGTAGGTGCGGTTCCTTTGATGGGGCTAAGGCACATGAATATGGAATCGTGCTACGAGTATGGCAGTCGGGCGGGGTTTTGGCGATTGCATCGATTGTTTACGCAGCGCCAGATTCCGGTGACAGTATATGGTGTGGCTATGGCTTTGGCACGGAATCCAGAGGCGGTGGCAGCGATGAAAGACGCAGACTGGGAGATTGCCAGTCATGGCTATCGCTGGATTGACTACAAATATTTTGGTGAAGCAGCCGAACGGGAGCATCTCCAGCAGGCGATCGCGATTCATACGGAAATAACTGGCGATCGCCCATTAGGCTGGTATACCGGACGCACTAGCCCCTTTAGCCGTAAGCTTGTCGTAGAAGAAGGCGGCTTTTTATATGATGCCGACAGCTATGCCGATGATTTGCCTTACTGGACGACCGAGGATGGCAAGCCTCATTTAGTGATTCCCTACACCCTAGATAACAACGATATGCGCTTTGCCTCTGCTCAAGGCTTCAACTCTGGCGATCAGTTTTTTACTTATCTGCGAGATGCCTTCGATGTGCTGTATGAGGAAGGCGAAACCGCACCCAAAATGATGAGTGTGGGGCTGCACTGTCGCATCGTGGGCAGACCCGGACGCTCCGCTGCTCTAGCGCGATTTTTAGATTATGTGCAACAGCGCGATCGCGTTTGGCTGTGTCGCCGAATTGATATTGCCAACCATTGGCATAAGTATCATCAGTTTGGCAGCTAGAGATTGGGTGTCGGGTGTCGGGTGTCAGGTGTCGGGCGGCGATCTTAAATCTAGAAGAATTGAACCGTTGAGCTAAATCTAGACATATGCGCCGCTACCGTGTAAAATGTCTACAGCGATTGACGATCTGCTGGCGCTAGCAATTCTGCAATTTAGACTTCTATTCACCGCTATCTCGCCTCTCTAGAGGTGTCTATTTATGTCGGAAAAATTTCTACTGGTTGACCGTAAAACTTCTGTGTCTGCTGCAATTGAAACTCCTGTTGAGCCGTCCTTAAGCGATCGTGAATCGTTAAAGATTTTGGTCATTGGCTCTCGTCGAGGCGTAACAACTACCATTCAAACCCTATATCGGCTCCGATTTGCCGAAGTAAGAGAATGGAGTCCGCTACTTCCTACTGCCAATCCGGGCGAAGTAATGAGTATTCTCTCTCGCTACATTCTGCCAGAGTGAGAAGCAGCTTTCAGGGAACAGGTTCCGGGTTTCAGGTTTCAGAAGATGAGGACAGCCAGGAACCTCAGGTTTTAAGTTTCAGGTTTCAGAAGATGAGTCCAGCCAGTGAACTGACGAACTAACTTAACCCTGATTCTTTCGTTTCCCTAACACCCGACACCTGAAACCTGAAACCCTTTAAACACGAGCTAATACGAGCGATCGCACCTGTTCGATTACCGTTTGAATACCATCTGCATTCAATCGATAGCTCAGAGGATGGGCAATTAACCGCGCCGTACTGTGATACAGCACATCGATCTCGACCAAGCCGTTTTCTTTTAAGGTGCGCCCGGTAGAAACTAAATCGACGATCGCTTCTGCCATGCCAGTAATCGGTCCCAACTCTACCGAGCCATACAGCGGCACAATTTCTACAGGTAAATCGAGGGCATCAAAATATTCCCGCGCACACTGCACATATTTAGAGGCAACCCGTCCATAGAGCGGCAATTTCAAGGAGGAGCGATAGGGGCTAGACTCTTTCACCGCCACAGACATCCGACATCCGCCAAAGCCTAAATCTACTAGCTGCGCCACTTGTGGGGTTTTCTCCCGCAGCACATCGTAACCAACAACGCCTAGCTGTGCCTGCCCATATTCCACATACACAGGCACATCCTGCGCCCTGACCAACAGCGCTTTGGCAGTTTCCGTTGGGTCTGAAATCTGAAGCTGGCGATTGGATTTATCTAAAAAAGCGCTGAAGTCTAAGCCGACAGCCTGAAACAAGCGAATGCTGTCATCTAAAAGTGCGCCCTTGGGCAAAGCAACGGTAATCATAAGGGAATGGCAAATTACGAATTACGAATTACGAGTGACGAATGGCGAGTGAGTGAGGAATGAGAAGTGACTGTACGCTATATTTTATAGCGCAACCTGCATTTTCTGCTTCGCATTTCGCGCCTCATACTTTGCACTTCGCACCTCGTACTTTTCTTTATGCGTATTCTTTTGGTTGATGACGAAGTGGAAATGGCAGATCCTCTAAGCCGTTTGTTGATGCGGGAAGGATATGAGGTAGATGTCGCTTATGAGGGCGATCGCGGCAATCAACTTGCTCAAGAGAATCAATACGATTTGCTGATTTTGGATTGGATGCTGCCCCAAAAAACAGGTTTGGAAGTGTGTCAAACTTTGCGATCGCAGGGCAACATGACTCCAGTATTATTCCTAACTGCTAAAGATACACTCGACGATCGCGTTCAGGGTTTGGATGCTGGAGCCGACGATTATTTGATTAAGCCATTTGAGCTACGAGAACTGCTGGCTAGAGTACGGGCGCTGCTGAGACGACCCACTGCTGCGTTGGAGCCTTCCACACGACGGCTACAGGTGGGCGATCTGGAGCTTGACCCTGAAAACCAGCTTGCCTATCGTGGAACTCGCGAAATTGAGCTTTCTGAAAAAGAGACTCAACTGCTTGCCTATCTGATGCGATCGCCCAACCAACTGCTCACCCACGAGCAAATCTATCAGCACGTTTGGGGAGACGAAAAACCAACAAGCAATACCCTGGCTGCCCAAATCCGTCTGCTGCGACGCAAAATCGAACTGGATGACGAATCACCCTTAATTAATACGGTTTATGGCAAAGGCTATCGATTTTGCTGCGGTATTTAGGTGATGGGCGGTGACGGGTTGGGGCAGTAGTTACAAAATTATTGGTTGGGAGCTAAATCAAAATTATCCTGAGAGCGATCGATCTCAACCAATCTTGTGATCAAAGACTAAGTTGCAGAATACCGATTTAGGATGCTTTTTAATGAACGTGTTCTGGGTAATATGATGTACATTTACTGTGGCTTGAGATTTGACAACCTACAAATTGCGAGGAAAACGCAAAAAATTTTGCTAGTTATCCAACAACCCGGTATCCTGCTATAGGTCGTTCTCTAGTAGTCGATAATTTGTTTTGAGAAGTCTCTTTGATTAGGTAGTAGGTACGCATGGGATCATCTCGTCCATTAGTTGCGGTAGGTGTAGGAGTTTTAGTCGCTTTATCTTACACGTCTGCGGGATATTCCCAAGAACACGATTTAAACCCGGTCACGGCGGTAGTGGCTCAATCGTCATCAGAAGCACATGCTGAAAAAGTTGATGAGCCGCTTTTAGATAAAAACGCAACACAATCAGATAAGATGATCGCGGGTTCATCTCAATCAGATAAGCCAGATAAATTAGAGCGATCGCAGCCGACGACTAAAAAGGCTGGAGAATCAGCCTCAACCAATCAGCGATCGGGTCAAACAGCGCAAGCAAATCCAGCAGGCTTAACTCCGGCTACGGGAACAACTCCCGCTTCAGTGATTCCAACCCTACCCGTCACGCCTACCATTCCAGCGCTGCCGTTTCAAAGTCTGCCGATCGGTCCGGCAAAGTCGGGAATGCCACCAGAGTATCTCAACCCCAACCCCAATCCGCTCAGCCTTCCCACTCGACCAGAAGAAGTAAGGTTGAGAGGAATTCAACCGATTACGTTGCAGCAGGCGCTAGAGTTGGCGAAACGGAACAACCGCGACTTGCAGCTCGCAACCGAAGTATTGCAGCGAGTGCGGGCATCGTTGCGGCAATCCCAAGCCGCCCGATATCCAACCATTGGCGCGAATGGGCAAATCTCCCAAAGTCGATCTGCTTCTGGGCAATTGTCGGAAGCAGCACAAACGCAGGCACAGCAATCACTGCCTCCTGCGCTACGACAAAACTCCAACAGCGATCAGCAGTCTACAGTGCTCAATGGAACAGTGCAGGTGGGTTATGACATTTATACCTCTGGTCGTCGTCCAGCCCAAATTCGAGCGGTAGAACAGCAAGTGCGATCGGAAGAGCTTCAGGTCGAAGCAACGCTGAAACAGGTGGAGTTAGATATTGCTAATGCCTACTACAATCTTCAAGATTCTGATGAATCGGTGCGAATTCAGCAAGCTGCGGTACGGAATGCAGAAGCCAGTTTGAGGGATAGTGCTGCCCTAGAAAGAGCCGGTATTGGGACTCGGCTCGACTTGCTCCGGGCGCAAGTTCAACTGGCAAACGCTCAGCAATCATTGGTGACATCATTGGGAACTCAACAGATTCGTCGCCGTGAGCTTGCTCAGCTTTTGGCGTTGCCCCCTTACATAAACCTTGCAGCAGCCGATCCTGTTCAAGTTGCTGGGGTGTGGGATATGTCTCTGGAACAATCTATCGTAACGGCGTTTAAGAATCGGGCTGAGTTAGAACAATTCCTTGCTCAAAGAGCCGCCGCCGAACAACAGAAAAAGGCGGCATTGGCATCTCTCGGTCCAACCGTTGCTTTCAATTTTCAATACAATATTTTGAATAATTTAAGAGACCAACTGGGTTTTGCTGATGGCTTCAGCACTTCACTTGGTTTCCAATGGAATTTCTTTGATGGCGGGGCAGCACGGGCGCAGGCAAGCCAACAAGATGCCAATATTGCCCAAGCCGAAACCAATTTTGCAAATACTCGCGAACGAATTCAGCTTCAGGTTGAAACTGCTTACACCAACTTGGGGACTAATTTTTTGAATATTGGCACCAATAGACAGGCGGTGGAGCAGGCAAGAGAAGCGTTGCGGTTAGCGCGGCTGCGTTTTCAAGCAGGCGTAGGCACCCAAACTGAAGTGATCAACACTGAAAATGATTTGACTCGCGCAGAGGGCAATTTGGTGACTGCCGTTTTGAACTATAACCGCGCTTTGGCATCGCTCAATCGCTCTGTGACGAATCTGCCGATTCCGGCGGGGTCAACGACTCCAACTTTGCCAAAAACGGTAACAAATTCCAATTTGCCGATCGGCACTCCCGCTCCTCTGCTCCGATAGCGAGCAAGATCGTTAGTATGAGATGGCTAGACGCGATGTATTTGTCTTAGATGTATTTGTCTTAAAACGTGAGGATGGGATATGAATCGACGGACTCAACCTCTAAGGATGGTTTTGCCAAGCTGGTCGCGATTGCTAATCGCATCAAGTCTGAGTTTGGCGGGTGTGTTCAGCATCTTAAGCGGCACCTTGCAAGCTCAAACCTCGGCAGAATCGGGTGGCGCGATCGCCCCTGTAGATGTGCCGATCTTGGCAGAGCCGCAAATTGCTCCAGCCGCTCCTGTAGAATCAGCACCTTTTGTACCGGACACTGTTCCCCTCGAGTCAGCGGTTCCTGCCAACGAATCCTACATCGACTCAACGGGCTATGGCATCGGCGCAACAGAGCGCACCAGCCCAGTTTTGGCATCTCCCGGAATGCCGCAGATCCGATTGCCTACTGCCTTAGGTTCAGTGCAAGAACCGATCAGTCTTGGCGGCAATGGCTTAGGAGTTGGTACGACCGCCTCCCTCAAAGATTTCTATCAGCGCACCTTCCGTCCGCCGGGTCGTTTAGGCAACGGCAATATTCGGCTAGTTTTCCCCCTATCCATTCCTGCCTCCATTACTTCCGCCTTTGGCTGGCGGATTCATCCTTTATTTGGTTCTTCACGATTTCACTCTGGCACCGACTTGGGCGCACCCATGGGAACGCCTGTGCTAGCTGCCTATGCCGGACAGGTTGCCCTAGCTGACTTCTTGGGTGGTTACGGGTTGGCTGTAGCGCTGAATCACAACAAAAACACTCAGCAATCGCTGTATGGTCACCTTTCAGAGATTTTTGTTAAACAAGGAGAACTGGTTAAACAGGGTGATGTAATTGGGCGCGTGGGCAGTACGGGCAACTCCACAGGACCGCACCTGCACTTTGAGTTTCGCCAGTTGACCCCAGAAGGTTGGGTTGTCTTGGATGCAGGCGACCAGTTGGAATACGCTCTAGCCTCATTGGTCAAAACGCTGGATATTTCCCAGAAGGGAATTGCGGCAGCAAGCGATCTAAAACTGTCCTATCAAGGGTCAGCAGGCGTTTCGGGTGAAATTGATTGGCAAGCGAAGACTAAGAATGCACCGAGTCAGGCAACATCTGCCATTGCTCTACCGCCTGTGCAACTCAGCGATTCTCGTAAGGAGTCCTATGGAAAGCTTCGCTAACGTTTCACAAATCGCAAGGAATAAATATTATGAGCGATGCACCTCACTGGACACCAGAGGCAGAGGCGCGATTGAAGGAAATTCCCTTTTTCGTGCGTCCGGCTGCCCGGAAGAAAATTGAAAAATTTGCCCGTGAGCGGGAAATAGCCGAAATCACGGTTGAGGTTTACGAGCAGGCAAAGCAGAAGTTTGGCGAGAAATAACAGGCGATCGCGTCCATAAATATTGACAATGGACACTATGGGCAAAACAGCTTACTTTCCGAAACGGGTAAATTATGCACAGGTTTAAGTAGATAGGCTTTTGGCAATGGTTTATCGTACATTTAGGCGATCGTTCCCAAAGCCTGTGCAACGCTGACTCAACGTCTAACTATGAAAAATCGCTACAGTTCGGGCTGTTGATTTGGGTCGATACCCTGCGATCGCAGTAGCTTCTCTAAACGGTCTGCCCGTTGCTGTGCCTGCTCCTCACCGCTGAGGTGGCGATCGCCCCGTTCGTCATACCAAGTCAAAATCTCTTGCGCCAATCCACCCACGATTCCCTGGTAACGCCCAATTCCCAAACCCACCTCTGGCATCCAATAAGGCTCACCGATTTGCAATTGATAAGCACCATTTTCCAGTTTGTAGAGTTCAAACGGTTGATGGCTATCCCGTTGCCAAAATTCTGGGTTGTAAACCAGGTAGTACAGCACACCCAGTTTGGCATATAGCTTAGTCTTCTCGTCGTACTCCTCTCCAGGACGGTGGGACACCATTTCCAATACGAAACTCGGCACTACATCCCCTTCTTCCCAGGTGGCATAACTCCGGCGTGATTTGCCGCTCTTCTTGCGCTCCACGCCCAAACTCAGAAACCCATCCGGCACCACGGGAACTTTTGGGCTAACTCCAGTGGTGTGATAGACCGCCATATCGACTCCGAAGTACCAATCCATTCGCGCTGACCACAGATGGGTCAATAGCAGCAGCAGCAGGTTGGGCAGGAGGTTCTGGTCTTCATTATCCACAGGTGTATCGTCCGAGCAGGGCAAGTCGGCAGTGCTAGGTAGGTTTTGTAGAAGAGACTGAGAAATCACGGGCAGAAACCGCCAGAGACAGTGATTAATTAAGTATATGACACACAACCTAGCTGAAACCAACAGCCATCTCCTGCTTCACACTCACGAGCGATCGCCCCTTTAGCTTCAAATGGTTGTCCTTGAGCGTCAGGGCGATCGCAGTTACTTTGCAGGATTGTTTCGCAAAAAAATTGGCATCAAACCCAAGGCATATCTGACGCAACGCCGACTCAACATCTAGACACCAAAAATCACTACGGTCCGGGCGGTTGATTTGGGTCAATACCCTGAGATCGCAGTAGCTTCTCTAAACGTTCTGCTCGTTGCTGGGCGTACTCCTTTGCCTGCCGCTCTTGCTCTGTCCGTTGGCGCTCCTGCTCTTCGGGACTGAGATGGCGATCGCCCCGTTCGCCATACCAAGTCAAAATCTCTTGCGCCAATCCACCCACGATTCCCTGGTAACGCCCAATTCCCAAACCTACCTCTGGCATCCAATAAGGCTCACCGATTTGCAGTTGATAAGCACCATTTTCCAACTTGTAGAGTTCAAACGGTTGATGGCTATCCCGTTGCCAAAATTCTGGGTTGTAAACCAGGTAGTACAGCACACCCAGTTTGGCATATAGCTTAGTCTTCTCGTCGTACTCCTCTCCAGGACGGTGGGACACCATTTCCAATACGAAACTCGGCACTACATCCCCTTCTTCCCAGGTGGCATAACTCCGGCGTGATTTGCCGCTCTTCTTGCGCTCCACGCCCAAACTCAGAAACCCATCCGGCACCACGGGAACTTTTGGGCTAACTCCAGTGGTGTGATAGACCGCCATATCGACTCCGAAGTACCAATCCATTCGCGCTGACCACAGATGGGTCAATAGCAGCAGCAGCAGGTTGGGCAGGAGGTTCTGGTCTTCATTATCCACAGGTGTATCGTCCGAGCAGGGCAAGTCGGCAGTGCTAGGTAGGTTTTGTAGAAGAGACTGAGAAATCACGGGCAGAAACCGCCAGAGACAGTGATTAATTAAGTATATGACCGATACCTGTCTAGGTGTTAAATTTGCTTCAGAGAAAAGTTTTACTTTCTTCTAAGATCCACGTCCTAAATCTTGAAGCTAAAGTTTAGGAATCGTGACGGTCAGAGTTGAGGGTGCAAAACGATGTTAAGCAGCATTTTTGATGCCTTTGTCAAGGAAAGTCCCATCAGTATTATGATGCGTGGGTTGATGGAATCAGTGTTTCGTCCTCAACGACTTGAGGAGATATTTGAGTCTCACTCCAAGCTGCAATATACACGGGAGTTGTTGTTTTCAAGCCTGGTGGATCTTCTGAGTTTAATAGTAGACCTCTTGCGTGAATCAAGAAGCGATCGTAAGTTCAAAGTTAATGATCGCGGCGATTAAGTTAACCCGCAGCCCAAATCGTTTGCGGCGATTCCGATACCGTTCAGCAAGAATGCGAAAAATCTTGAGCTTGCGGTTGACATGTTCAGCCACTACCCGCACGCTTGCTAGCGTTCGATTATGGCGACGCTCCGCTTTACTCAACTTGCCTTTGCGGGGCTTTTTGATGGGGA
>Ga0209181_10004192_pt1 | contig 21680 bp, 19 predicted proteins | sample MAT05_FD_187208 | JGI IMG/M metagenome (GOLD analysis project Ga0209181, IMG submission 187208) | Freshwater microbial communities from Lake Fryxell liftoff mats and glacier meltwater in Antarctica - MAT-05 (SPAdes) (version 2) | ecosystem: Environmental > Aquatic > Freshwater > Ice > Liftoff... | reverse complement strand
GAAGTAGAGGAAAAGCGAGGACGCTCTCGGCGTGAAAGTAAGCCTATGGAACCACCAGAAATGGTGATGGTTGAAATGACCCCAGAAGAACAAGAGGTTTATGCTTGGATGGGTGTTTCTCCGTTAGTATTATCTCCGCAGAACGTAAAAAATCCTAAATCGGCAGTTATTTCAGTTGTTTTACCAGGGCAAGCACCTCCAGTTCAGTTAGCAGTCGATGTAGTGGGAGCCTCTATAGCAAAGGCAAATACACTAGAACTAGAGTCAGCCGCAGAGACAGAGGACTCTAACTATAGCCAATCTGTAGAGGTGAAAGAGACAATAGCGATCGCGGCTCCCATCAAGCTCACTCCCAAGTTGCCAGGAGTCATCCTTGAGGCTACGGCTGCGGAACCTGACCCAGAGCCTGATCCAGAACCAGATTCAGATCCAGATTCAGATCCAGATAATGGAGTTGTTCGTCGCCGTCGCCGTCGTTCTTCCGCTAGTGCCGCTGATTAAATAAGCTTTTAGCATGGTATTCAAGAAAGCGATTACTGCTGAGCAATTTGAATTCTCAGATCTAGGCAATAGGGGTTCTAGCCTGAGTATTGCGGGAGTAGACGAAGTTGGGCGTGGAGCCTTATTTGGTCCAGTGGTAGCGGCAGCAGTTATTTTGCCCGATAGTGTTCTGGCTAAGTTAGCGATCGCCGGAGTGACAGATAGCAAACTTTTGTCTGCATCAAAACGTCAAGGGCTAGCGGTGCAAATCCGCTCTCTGGCAGTGGCTTGTCAAATTGGCTATGCTTCAGTCCGAGAAATTGATCGATTAAATATCTTACAGGCATCGCTCTTGGCAATGAAGCGATCGATTTTGAAACTATCAGTTCAGCCAGAGTTGTGCTTAATTGATGGCAATCAACGCATACCTGGACTGTTAATTCCGCAAGAATCGTTAATAAAAGGAGATCAAAAATCTATCGTTATCGGTGCTGCAAGCATCCTTGCTAAAGTTTGGCGGGACGAATTACTGACTCGCATGGCAGTACGCTATCCGCAATATGGTTTTGCTATGAACAAGGGCTATGGCACCTCTATGCATCGGCAAGCAATCGACAAATACGGCATTACTCCTTATCACCGTAAATCTTTTCGTCCCTGTCATCTAGCCCTTTTGGAACACCAACCTGACGATCGAGCTAAGGTGGACTAGACTTAAAAATTAGCCTAAAAGATACCGGCAGGTAGGGTGCTGGGCTGATTTGGCATTCCATCCTCAAGCTGCGCGATCGCCCAATTTCGATAGTCCGACAAAAGTTGATAAACTAACCGCTGCTTGATAGTTAGCAAAACACTCTTCAAAAGTCCATTACCGGTTGTTTCTAAAATAGACTTGGGGGTAAACCACAAAGGTGGCGGCAACTCCACCAAGACTTCCAGATCGGCTTTTCCTTTGAGTCGAGTTGTTTGTTGGTCGTTCACAACTTGATTCATAACTTGTAATCGACCCGTCAAATTCAACGAAAATCTTTGATCAATATATTCAATTCCCCGGATTTCACAGCGGACTGACTGCAACCGAACAACATCATCTGATTCTATCCAGACCCGCATGTCTACCGTTGGCTGTACACTCAACAGCAGGAATTTGAGGGGGCGCATCTTCAGGCGAAAAAGGTCATTACCCAAAATTTCAATCTGGCTAGAACCTGCTAAAGCATTTATCAGTCGTTGAGGTTGACGCAAATAGTGCTGAATCGGTACAGGCTGTTCAACGACAGGAATATCTACTGATTGCGAAGCTGAGAACTGAATATCCATTTAAAACGCAACTGAGAACAGCAAATCACAAATTAACGAAGTATTACTGATTGTAAATAATTGGAAAGGCGATGTGCTCAATCTTTGTAGATAAAACCACTATATAACTCAAGTATATTCCTCATTGCAGTTCAAAAGGAAAGCCTTTTTAACTTAATCGCAAACTGTATCAATAATTTAGGACTTACGCACTCGCCCCCTAAATCCCCCAATTCTGGGGGACTTTGATCTCTAGCTCCCCAAGAATTGGGGGTTGGGGGCAAATTTCGATTGATTTGCGTAAGTCCTGTAATTGAAGAAGATTGCTGAGCCATAGCTCGACACGGCAATTTTTTTAGCTAAACAATGTATTTGCCAGTGCAAGTATGAAGCTTAATCAAGACAAAGCAATGTAACAAACCTGAGAATTTAGGCTCTTAACTGGAGAGGTAAGGTTTATGGTAAAAGCATAGGAGATGGGGCGTTAGGAGCAGGAGAGATTAGAAACACTATGGCAGTATCGATCGCACATTTGGGGCCCTCAGGCACCTATGCTGAAGCCGCCGCTCTGGTCTATTCCAACTGGCTAACTCAAAATTTTCATCAAGAATCTCTGCTCTGTCCTTATCCTAGTATTGCTCAAACTCTGAGTGCTGTTGCTTCAGAACAAGCAGATTTAGCCATAGTTCCAGTCGAAAACTCCATTGAGGGGAGTGTAACAACAACTCTCGACACGCTGTGGATTTTGGATAATCTGCAAATTCAGCGGGCGCTCATACTACCGATTTCTCATGCTTTGCTATCCCATGCTGATGAAATTGAGTCGATTCAAACAGTGTATTCCCATCCTCAAGCGCTTGCTCAGTGTCAGGCTTGGTTAGAGCGCCATCGCCCAAATGCTCAGTTAATTCCTACCAACTCAACAACGGAAGCTTTACAACAACTTGCAGACGATGTGAACGCCGGAGCGATTTCTTCTCAAAGAGCGGCTTCACTATACAAAGTGCCAATTTTGGCTCACCCAATTAATGATCACCCTGATAATTGCACTCGGTTTTGGGTATTAGGTTTGGAACCCTCGGTTGGAGGAAAACATACCTCACTTGCTTTTAGTGTGCATGATATGCCAGGAGCGCTAGTTAAGCCACTGGATATTTTTGCCCAGCAGGGAATTAACCTTAGTCGGATTGAGTCTCGTCCGACCAAGCGATCGCTGGGTGATTATTTATTTTTCATTGATTTGGAAGCGGATACTCGCCAAAGCTTTGTTCAATCGGCTTTAGCAGAATTAAGACATCATACAGATACCCTAAAAGTGTTGGGTAGTTATGATGTCTTGTCCAAAAGCATAGTAGAGTTAACCGATTTGTGAAGTTGAAGGTTGGAGAACCGGACAGTCGAGATCCAGAAAATTGGATATGTGTTTCAGGTAGGTGGGTGCATCCTCCAGCATCGGGAAGTGAGCCGTATCAGGCATTACAACAAACTGGATATAATCAGGATTGAGAGCAGCAGCTTTTTGTCCTAGTTCCGCAGAAATAATGATATCGCGATCGCCAGAAATCATCAAAGTCGGAACCTTTAGTTGAGAGAACTCCCTCGGCATCTCTTCAGCAGCTTTTTTACTGACGCAGGTAAAAATTGTGCCGACTGCCGCTTCGTAGTCTGCCATCAAAAAATCATTTAAAAAATCACGACTGATGGTTCCTGCCAAAGGGCGATGCAAAAAACGTTGCATAAACAGGCGATCCATCCATGGCAGTTGGTAGAGCCAGCGGGGGCGAAACTTTACGACGTAGCCACCAAAGGTATAAAAAGCCTCAAATGATTTTTCGTCATATTCAAAAATGCCGCTACAAGTCAAGATTGCCCGCTGAACCCGCTCTGGATACAAATTGAGGAAGAAAACTGCGATTGAAGCACCCATTGAGTGAGCGTTAATGCAAACCTTCTCTAACTCTAAGGCGTTTAATAACTCAACTAAATCGTGTGCATAGGTTTCTAGTTCATAGCTTAGAGATTCAGGTGCGAGAGTATTATCGTCTGCTATAGATAAAGTTTTGGAAAAGGTCGATCGCCCAAAGCCCCGCAGGTCATAGAGCAGGCAATCAAAGTTGTTAGAAATTGCTTGAGCAGTGCTTTCCCAATATCGAGTAGAACCGCCCCAGCCATGAACAAAAACCATTACTGGCTTACCAGAGGGGGCAGCGTCTCTTGATGAGGTGATCCATTCATAATAGTGACTAATCCCATTAACCAAGCAGTAGGACATGATTTAAATACACATGAAACTGGTGTAAAGGCACAATTTCAAACCTTTACAGTAATTAGAAAACAGTGGACACTTTAAGCAGATTCTGGCTTTGGTAAAGACGAAGGATGGAGCAATAACTCGGCAGTCGAACGTTTCTCAACCATGTCACGCGTAATGGTGCAACAGGTCACATCTTTTCGAGAAGGCAGTTCATACATTACATCGAGCATTAGCTCTTCCACAATGCTGCGAAGCGCCCGCGCCCCTGTTTTGCGGCGATATCCTTCTTGCGCGATCGCCCGGATCGCATCCTGCTTAAATTCAAGAACGACGTTATCCATCTTCAGCAGCTTTTGATATTGCTTCACTAAGGCGTTGCGCGGCTCAGTCAAAATAGCGGTCAACGTATCTTCATCTAGCGGATCAACCACTGCCATCACTGGAATACGCCCGATGAACTCTGGAATCATCCCAAACTTTACCAAATCATCAGGCTCCAGATGCTTTAGCATGTCTGCCGTGCGCTTGTCTTTCGAGTGAGTATCTCCTGGTTGGATAAAACCAATAGACTTTTTGCCAATTCGTTGTTCGATCGCCTTATCTAAGCCAACAAAAGCACCACCGCAGATAAACAAGATATTGCTGGTGTCAATTTGAATACAGTCTTGATAAGGATGCTTACGACCGCCTTGAGGTGGAACATTTGCGACCGTCCCTTCGAGCATCTTGAGCAAAGCTTGCTGAACCCCCTCACCCGATACATCTCGTGTAATCGAAGGATTCTCGCTTTTCCGGGCAATCTTGTCGATTTCATCAATGTAAATGATGCCGCGTTGAGCTTCTTCTATATCCAAATCTGCTACTTGCAGCAAACGCAACAAGATGTTTTCCACATCTTCGCCAACGTAACCCGCTTCAGTGAGAGTGGTTGCATCCGCCACCGCAAAGGGGACTTCCAAAATCTCGGCTAGTGTTTGAGCCAGTAAAGTTTTGCCACAACCCGTAGGTCCAATCAGTAAAATGTTGGACTTCTGTAACTCTATAGAGTCTTCAGGTGCAACTTTGCCACTTCCTTTGGCTTGCAAAAAACTTAGGCGCTTGTAATGGTTGTATACCGCCACCGAAAGGACTTTCTTTGCGTCATCTTGACCAATGACGTGATCGTCCAAGTGTTTTTTAATTTCTCGTGGCTTAGGAAGCTGACCGAGAGAAATGTTGGACGGTCGCACTTTTCGCTTTTCGGGAGAAGATTCTCGCCGGGGGACGGGCTGAGGAGCCGTTGCGCTAGAGTCAAACAACTCTTCATCCAAAATCTCATTACATAAGTCAACGCATTCGTCGCAAATGTAGACACCTGGTCCAGCAATCAGCTTGCGAACCTGCTCTTGAGACTTGCCACAAAAAGAACATTTTAGATGAGAGTCGTACTTAGACATATGTTCCTCTTAACCTACACCGCAGCAACAGCTTCTCCCGGTTGTGGAAGATTTTGCTTAACAATTACCTGATCAATCAGACCGTAATCCTTAGCTTCTTGAGCAGACATGAAAAAGTCTCTTTCTGTATCTGCTTCTAATTTTTCAAATGGTTGCTTTGTGTGATATGACAGTAGCTCATTCAGCTTCCGTTTGTGATAAAGAATTTCTTTAGCTTGAATCTCAATGTCTACTGCTTGTCCTTGGGCACCGCCGAGTGGTTGGTGAATCATAATCCGAGAACTAGGAAGTGACATCCTCTTACCAAACGCACCTGCTGTCAGTAGAAAAGCTCCCATGCTGGCAGCCAACCCGAAACAAATTGTAGCAACATCACAGCGAACTTGCTGCATTGTGTCATAAATCGCCATGCCAGCCGTGACAGAGCCGCCTGGAGAATTGATATAAAACTGAATGTCTTTTTCAGGATCTTCTGCTTCCAAAAAGAGCATTTGAGCCACTATGGAATCGGCTACCGTATCATCCACAGGTGTGCCCAGAAACACTATCCGTTCTCTCAAAAGCCGCGAGTAAATATCAAAGGCGCGCTCTCCTCGTCCTGATTGTTCAACTACCATTGGCACAACACCGTTGGGAGTTAAAGAGGAAACTTCCCAAGAATTAAAACTGGTTACCGAGTAGTTAGTAGAGTTAGATGTAATCATAGTCGGCGTTTTGTCTAACATTATTCAAATTTGATTGGGGTAGTACGTATCTCGCGAGGTACAACCCTACCTCAATATTATGCCTCAACTCATTAAGGAGTTGGGAAAGCCTCAGGAGATGAGGCTTGTTCAATAAGCTTAAGCTGCCCGATCAGAAACTTGTAGATAGATGGGATTACATCAGGGCAGCTCAACATAGTCACGAATCAAGACAGATTAATCTTCTGTCGTTGTAGATTTAGACTTTTTGGTGGTTTTGCGAACTTTGGCAGCAGTTTCAGATTCGGTTGCCTCATCAACCTCAGCGATCGCTGAGGTTGATGCTACTTCTGCTTTTGAATCAGATGGCGATTGGTTTAGCTGTTGCTTTTTCGGTGTTGAGTCGGCATCCTCAATCAGCTCGTTTGTGGCTGTCTCCGCCACACTCTCCTGAAATGCTTCTCCAGCAGTTTCTTCACCCAGTTCTTGTATAGCTGATTCTCCCTCAAATAGATCATCATCTTCCGCTCGACTCAAAGTTCCTTCAGGAACAAGATCCACAGTAGAATGCTCAATCAGCCAATCCACAATTTTTTCTTTTAATAAATCTTCCGAAACGACCGCTTCTATCCGTTCTTGGTCAATCGGTTGATCGTAATTTTGATCCTCTAATTCTTTCAAAAGCTCAGCAACCTTTGTGGCTAGCTCATCCGGTTGAACTTGAATAGACTCTTGTTTTGCCACTTCGCCCATGGCAAGCGTGCGTTTAATCCGCTGGGTTGCGTCAGGTCGAGACTGTTCACGCAGCCGGACAACCATATCTTGGGTGAAAAGTTGGCGAACATCAATGCCTTGATTTTGGAGTTGCATTGCTGTCTGATTAATCATGAATGTCACTTCTCGCTCAATCAATGTCTCTGGAATATCGACTTCGACATGATTCAGCAGTTCATCCAAAACAGCTTGCTCTTTATTGGATTTCGTTTTATCTCCAGCTTCTTGACTAAACTTAGCCTCTAAAGACGCTTGTAGCTCTGTTAAAGTTTGAAACTCGCCATCGCTAGCATCTTGAGCAAATTCATCGTTGAGTTCAGGGAATTCCTTTTCCTTGAGTTCTTTCAATGTGACGGTAAAGACTGCATCACGTCCAGCTACATCCGGCTGAGGATAGGTTTCGGGAAAGGTTGCCTGGACATCTTTCGTCTCACCAGGATTCATACCTACAATGCCATCGATAAATCCTGGGATGAACTGACCTTCTGCAAGTTCAAGCTGAAACCCTTGAGCCTCGCCACCAGGAATGGGTTCAGGTTCTTGCGCCGGATCATCACTGCGTAACACGCCTTTGAAGTCCACTACAGTAGCATCTGTCATTTGAGCAGCGCGCCCTTCGACCGGAACCAACGTTGCCATTTGTTCTCGGTATTGTTGTAGCGCAGCCTCGACTTGTTTAGGATCTGGCTTTATTTCTTCTGCCTGAATCTGTAAACCTAAATGCTGTGTCAATACAACGTTTGGCTGCACATCAACCGACGCAGAAAAGGTTAGAGGTTGGGTCGGATCAAATTGGCTGACCAACTCTTCAAAGGACGATCGCAATTGGAAGTTACCCAACGCTTCAATATTTTCTTGTTTAACTGCCTCTTTAATACTGTCTTCCACCAGTTCTTCAACAGCAGCAGCTTTCAGCCGACTTGATCCAATTTGCTGGACTAATATCTGGCGTGGAACTTTACCTTTGCGAAATCCAGGAACATTAACTGACCGTGTAAATTCTTGCACCACTCGTTCGTAGGCTTTCTTGGATACTTCTGATGGGATTTCGATTTGCAAACCGATTTGGCTAGCGGGAAGCTTTTCCTGGATGACTTTCATTGATTTCTAAAGAGATTGCGGTGATTTTAGCGTGAGAGTTAAGATGGGGAAGTGCGAGCCGGATTCTTGAAAGGCATTTCTTAAAAAACTTGGAACCTAGCCTTATCCATGTTCCCCAAATCGCATAACTGCTTTGGAAAAGGCACCAGTTTTAGCTTCGACTCTATAAAAATTACTTATCTAACAGCAAATTACATAGTTTGCAGTGCTGCAATTAGATATATTAACGGATTCTGATCATCTATGGGCGATGCCTTACCTTGAAATCTAAATTTACATCTATAAATCTGATGAGGTCGATCTGAATAAAGCAAAATCTCCGCATCACTTTTCTAGATGGAACCGTAAAACGGTAGGAGTTGATAGCATAAAATATGCAGGACTCACAAGTCAGACTTTTAATTAAATAATTAAGAATCCGCTAAAATTTTGAGCATCGCTAAAAGCAGGGCTGTCACAGAAGCGTTATACGCCGCGATCATTACCAATTGGATTTCAAAGTTGAACGGCGACAATGGTTACTACAAAATTTTATTTTAGAAAAGTTGCCGAATAAACAATTTTTGGAGGATATGTAATTTGACTGAATCCTATCGAGTTGCCATATTAGGCGCAACGGGAGCCGTTGGCACTGAATTGATAACGTTATTGGAAGAACGTAATTTTCCGGTTTCTCAACTAAAGCTGTTGGCTTCCTCGCGATCGGCAGGACAAATACTTCAATTTCGAGGAGAATCCCTGATTGTTGAGGCAGTTAGCGATCGCTCCTTTGATGGCATTGACTTAGTGCTAGCTTCAGCGGGCGCATCCATTTCTAAAGATTGGGCACCAAAAGCGATCGCGGCAGGAGCCGTGGTCGTGGATAATTCCAGCGCATTTCGGATGGATCCTACAGTGCCGCTGATTGTCCCTGAAGTAAACCCTCAAGCCGCCGCACTCCACCGGGGAATTATTGCAAATCCGAATTGCACAACGATCTTGCTGGCAGTAGCAATTTATCCGTTGCATCAGGTTCAACCCATTCAACGGATTGTTGCCGCTACCTACCAATCCGCCAGTGGTGCAGGCACACGGGCAATGGAAGAAATGAAAACTCAGGCACAGGCTATTCTAAATGGACAAGAGCCAGTGGCTGAAATATTTCCTTATCCCTTGGCATTTAATCTTTTTCCGCATAACTCTAAGCTGAACGAGCAGGGCTATTGTGAAGAGGAGATGAAGATGGTCAACGAAACGCGCAAAATCTTTGGAGTTCCCGATTTGCAAATCACTCCAACTTGTATACGGGTTCCCGTAATGCGTGCTCACTCAGAAGCGATTAACCTAGAGTTTGAGCAACCATTTAGCGTTGATCAAGCAAGAGAAATTTTGAGCCATGCTTCTGGAGTAAACTTAGTAGAAGACTGGTCGGCAAATTATTTTCCAATGCCGATAGACGCAAGCGGTAAAGATAATGTATTAGTGGGTCGAATTCGCCAAGATATTTCTCACCCTTGTGGCTTGGAGCTTTGGCTGTGTGGCGACCAGATTCGTAAAGGGGCAGCCCTCAATGCAATTCAAATTGCTGAGCTACTAGTGCAAAAACAGTTGCTTAAGCCTATAGTGGCAATGACTTGATTAGCACAACAATGTCATTTACTTTAGACAACGGGTGGCAGCTACGTTAGTAATCTTTTATAAACTATAAAGTGTGGTGAATTTTGGACGAGTCTTAACTGCGATGATCACGCCATTTACCGAAGATGGCGCTGTGGATTATGCGATCGCAGAGAAGTTAGCTGACCACTTGGTCAACAATGGCAGTGATGCCTTAGTCGTGTGTGGCACAACAGGTGAATCGCCCACTTTGACTTGGAGCGAAGAGTATGAACTGTTTCGCGTAGTCCAGCGGGCTGTGGCGGGAAAAGCGAAGGTAATCGCAGGGACAGGATCAAATTCGACGCAGGAAGCGATCGAAGCTACCCAAAAAGCAGCTACACTAGGGGTAGATGGTTCATTGCAGGTCGTCCCTTACTACAATAAACCTCCTCAGGCAGGGCTGTATCGCCACTTTGAAGCGATCGCCAAATCGATTCCCGATCTGCCAATGGTAATCTACAACATTCCAGGGAGAACAGGACAAAACCTCTTGCCTGAAACAGTCATTCAGCTTTCAGAAATTGCTAATGTGGTAGCAATCAAAGAAGCAAGCGGTAATCTAGATCAAGTCAGCCAAATCCGCCGCTCTACTCCCGATGATTTTGCCATTTACGCTGGAGATGACTCGCTAACTTTGCCTCTGCTGGCGGTTGGAGGTCATGGAGTTATTAGCGTTGCAAGTCATCTTGCCGGAACAAAGATTCAATCGATGATTCAAGCCTTTCTTGCCGGTAATATTCAAGCAGCGATTCAAATTCACCTTGCTCTATTTCCTTTATTCAAGGCATTATTTTTGACCACTAATCCAATTCCAGTCAAAGCTGCACTGCAAATTCAAGGCTGGCAGGTTGGCTCTACCCGTTCTCCTCTTGTCGATGCGCCGCCTGAGGTCATTCAAACCTTAAAATTAGTCCTAGCAGAATTAGCACTTCTTTAGTACTAGCTTATTTAAGCTTTCTACAACTGAATAACGTTTGCTCAACACTGTAGAAACATGAAGATAGACACTCTCAAATCTTGTCTATTTTTCAAATCCGCTCATATTTCATTTCTACTGTTCAACTCAGCGTCCTTGGGCTATCTCTCTTCTCAATACTCCATCCAGTCAAACATCTTTCAGTGAACTCTGAATTTTCCTTAACTCAAAATCTTTCTATCTAAATTAATGCAAATGACCCAAACAAATTCTGCAACCGCTCTCAAAATCATTCCACTTGGTGGTCTCCACGAGATTGGTAAAAACACCTGTGTGTTTGAATTTAACGATGAAATTATTCTGCTAGATGCTGGTCTTGCTTTTCCAACCGATGGTATGCATGGAGTGAACATTGTTCTCCCAGACATGACTTATCTCAGGGAAAATCGCCACAAGATTAAAGGCATGATTGTGACCCATGGGCACGAAGACCACATTGGCGGCATCGCTTTTCATCTGAAGCAGTTTGATATTCCAGTGATCTATGGTCCTCGGCTGGCAATGGCGCTGCTGAAAGACAAGCTTGAAGAGGCTGGAGTCAGCGATCGCACCGAACTTCGCACCGTTGGTCCACGGGATATCGTCCGCCTTGGCTCTGTCTTCTTTGTAGAATTTATCCGCAATACCCATTCCATGGCGGATAGCTTCACCGTTGCAATTCGGACTCCGGTTGGCGTGGTGATTCACACCGGCGATTTCAAAGTTGATCATACGCCCGTAGATGGCGAATTTTTCGACTTTCAGCGGCTAGCTGACTATGGTGAACAGGGAGTTCAGTGTTTAATTAGCGACTCCACTAATTCCGAACTTCCTGGTTTTACGCCTTCAGAGCGCGCCGTTTATCCCAACCTCGATCGCGTCTTTGGGCAAGCTCAGGGACGGATATTGGTAACGACCTTCGCCTCTTCAGTTCATCGGATTAACATGATCTTGGATCTAGCTAAAAAGCACGGCAGAGTGGTCGGCATTTTAGGGCGCTCTATGCTGAACGTGATTGCCCATGCTCGAAACCTAGGCTATGTCAAGTGCGAAGATGATCTCCTACAGCCGTTGAATTTGATTCAAAAAGTGCCCGACGAAAATGTGCTGATTTTGACTACAGGCTCTCAGGGCGAACCGCTTTCTGCAATGACGCGAATCGCCAATGGTGAGCATCGACAAATCAAAGTGCGTCCCGGCGATACGGTTGTATTTTCAGCTAATCCCATTCCTGGAAACACGATCGCGGTTGTGAACACCATCGATAAGCTGATGATGCTAGGCGCTAAGGTGATTTACGGCAAAGAACAAGGAATTCACGTTTCTGGACATGGTTCCCAAGAAGACCAAAAGCTGATGCTGGGTTTAACCCGACCTAAGTTTTTCTTGCCAGTTCATGGTGAACATCGGATGCTGGTAAAACACTCCCAAACGGCTCAGAGCGTAGGAGTGCCAGCCGAGAACATGATCATCATTGACAATGGTGATGTGGTGGAGTTAACCGAAAATTCTATCAAGGTTACAGGTAAAGTGCCTTCTGGAATCGAATTGGTTGATTCGTCTCGCTCTGGTGTAGTAAACGCTCAAGTGCTGAAGGAACGTCAGCGGCTCGCTGGCGAAGGCATTGTCACGGTTGCCGCTACTATTAACAACCGCGGTGAATTAGTGGCTCAGCCAGAAGTGCATTTCCGAGGCGTGGTCACTTCAGTTGAGCGATCGCGGTTCCAAGACAAAACTCGCGAAACGATTGAAATTGTTTTACGAAATTACTGGAAAGAATTGGCACCCTCCTATGCTGATGTCGCAAACAGCATTGATTGGGTTGGAGTAAAAACTCAAATTGAGCGAGAGCTAGTAAAAATGCTCAAACGCGAAATGCAAAGCGCACCTTTGCTCGTATTCCTCATGCAAACCACAGACGCGACGGCTCGTAAGGTGAGCAAAGAACCCGTTAGAAAAGTTGAAGCAGCGATCGCTTCCTAGTTCATAGGATCTTAAGCTCATAAAAAGCGGGGAGCCATCTATTCAAGATGACTCCCCACTGACGTATGAATGCTTGGGATAATAAATAAAGTTGCTAAGTGTTTATCCAAAGTGCGATCGCTAATGAACGCTAGTGCGTCACAAGTTCACGTGATTCTTGGCGAATAGCATCAGACGTGACAGCATGTTGAAGCAGCATGAACGCTCTAAAATTTTTTGCATCATACTTTGTCTTTAAAAGCTGTCGCAGTTGTTCCTCTGCTTCAACTGTTAATAGCCCTGTAGTAAATGCTTCTTTAACAATTTCACAAATCGAAAGCATGGTATGCCCCCTGACCGGATCTTCTAATCAAAATAACGATTTGCTCAATCCAAGGATTGCTCGTAGCAAATTGCTAGAAATTATTATTAACATGCCCCAAAAACTAAAAATTCTTGACGCAACTCTCTTACCAACGGAGAACACTTGATGAAAAGTGTAAGTGGTTCTACTCAATCCTGTCAAATAGTTGAAATATTCAGCAAAAAGTTTAATTTTAGCGTCTGCCTCTTAAAGCGATAAGTGCGTCAGGGCAATATGCCCTGAAAAACAGGTTTCCACATCTCCCCCTAAATCATAGGTACGTTTCCCATAATCACCGCTGTAATAAAAGCAGCCTTCTTCTTGCCGGAAGGTATTGGGTAAAGGTTGGGTGCAAGGGGCGCAAACGATGAGATCTGGTTCTGAGGCTTGAGCAGAATATTGCGGTAAATTTACGTTCCAGTAAGTGCCTAGTTCCACCGGATCAGCTAGCAATTTATCAAGAACTCGGATGGCTCGTTGGGTTGCGATCGCCCAATCAATTTCGCGGTTTCCCTGCCGATAATTGGAGAAGGCAATACCAGAAATGCGATGCATCGCAGCTTCGCGGACAGCGGCCACCGTGCCAGAGATATAAACATCCGTTCCCAAGTTACCGCCAGCATTAATGCCAGACAGTACACCTTCAACATGAGGGCAAAGATGGCTGAGAGCAATACGAACACAGTCCACCGGGGTGCCAGCGATCGCATATTCATAGTCAGACCGCTGCTCTACTCGAATCGGCTGAGTTGTTGTAACCTGATGACCACAGCCCGAAAACTGGGACTGTGGCGCAACGACAATCGCCTCCAAATTCATTTGATGAACTGCATCCAGCAGCGATCGAATTCCGGGCGCATCAATTCCATCATCATTTGTAATTACAAATACCATGACATCTGAAGACAATAGTTTCGACAACAATTTGATAGAGAGCAGTTTAGCCGAAACAGGCTTGATTCCAGCCGCTCCATCAGGATTTAGATCCGGATTTGTGGGCATTGTGGGTCGCCCTAATGTCGGCAAGTCTACCTTAATGAATCAGCTAGTGGGGCAAAAGATTGCAATTACTTCGCCAATCGCCCAAACAACCCGCAACCGCCTACGCGGAATTTTGACGACCCCAACCGCTCAGCTTATTTTTGTGGATACTCCAGGAATTCATAAACCGCAGCACCAATTGGGAGAGGTTTTAGTCAAAAATGCCCAGAATGCTATGCACTCTGTTGATCTATTACTATTTGTTGTGGATGGCTCTGTAGAAGTGGGCAAAGGCGATCGCTTTATTGCCGAACTAGCAAAACACTGCCCAATTCCAGTCATTTTAGGCATTAACAAGATTGACCAGCAGTCCTCAAACTATGAGGCGATTGTAGCAAGCTATACCCATTTGGCAGATGAATATGGCTGGGCGATCGCGCTTTTTTCGGCGGTCACAGGGGAGGGTACAGAAGATTTGTTAGAACAGCTCATTCAGAGCCTGGAAGTAGGACCTTACTACTACCCGCCTGATTTAGTCACCGATCAACCAGAGCGATTCATTATGGGCGAACTCATTCGAGAACAAGTGCTGAGGCTAACTCGCGAAGAAGTTCCCCACTCCACCGCGATCGCGATTGATCGAGTCGATGAAGAACCCACGCTGACCCGTGTTTTGGCAACCATTCACGTGGAGCGCCCTTCTCAAAAAGGAATTTTGATTGGCAAAGGCGGCAGTATGCTCAAAGAAATTGGCACCTCTGCCCGCCAGCAAATTCAAAAGTTAATTGCAGGCAAAGTTTATCTTGAGCTATTCGTTAAAGTTCAGCCCAAATGGCGATATTCCCGTACTGACCTAGCCGACTTGGGCTATAAGATTGATAATTCGTAAGGAATATCGGCTCAAATGCTGAAATGACGCAAAACCAGTAGAGCAAATGTTTGGTAAGCGCATCGCTTTCCGATGAATATCCTTGATAAATGTGTGTTCAGAGCGCTAAATCATTGACATCTGTTTAAGGACGGATCGAATTACTTCAGTTGAAACTTGATCTGTCACGATCGCGGCTCCAATTTGAGTCGGCAATACAAACCGAACTCGACCCGCTTCCACCTTTTTATCGGTTTGTAGCGCTTGCAAAATCGCTTCAATATCTATATCTGTGGGCAACTGCGTGGGCAGTCCAGTTTTTTTAATCAAGACAGTTTGCCGTTCCGTTGCTGTCGATTCCCATAAATTCAATCTGCTGGCGATCTCTGCGGCTGCCATCATTCCGATCGCCACCCCTTCGCCATGATTGACCACTCGATAGCCCGTGAGGCTTTCCACCGCATGACCAATGGTGTGCCCATAGTTCAAAATTGCGCGCAGTCCGGCTTCTTTTTCATCCTTGCTGACGACGTGCGCTTTTGCCTCACACGATCGCCTTAAGATTTCTTGCAATCGGTCTTCACCCAAGGCAGTTAGCCGATCTAATCGAGGAGCTTGTTCGAGCAAGGAAAACAAATCCGCATCCCAAATGACCCCATATTTGATTACTTCTGCCATCCCCGCCCGAAACTCTCTGGGCGGCAAGGTTTTTAGCACCTCCGGATCAATCAGCACAAGGCGGGGTTGATAAAAAGCGCCGATTAAATTTTTGCCGTGAGGATGGTTCACCCCGGTTTTGCCCCCGATCGCTGCATCCACCATCGCGAGTAAAGATGTGGGCACCTGCACGACTGACACCCCCCGGAGCCAAGTTGCCGCCGCAAAACCTGTCATATCACCAATCACACCACCGCCAAGGGCAACAAAGGTAGAAGAACGTTCTACCCGGTGTGTTAGTGCTGCATCATAAATTTTTTGGAGCGTGCCAGGGGTTTTGTACCGTTCCCCGGCAGGCAGCAGGCAGGTTCCAACCGAAAATCCGGCGGCGGAGAGGGATGCGATCGCCGATTCACCATAGTGCCGAAAAATAGCCGGGTTAGAGACGAGCAGCACTTTTTGTCCGGCTTGTAAGGAGCGAAGTCGTGAACCAAGCTGACTCAATCCATTAGGCGAAATCACAATTTCGTAGGACTGCTGCGGAAGGGAAACTGAAATAACCGATGACTGTGACACAACTTAATAGCAGGTTAATTAGGAAAACGTCTGTGCGCTGATTCTACTGCACTACCGGGGTCAATTCTTTTGTATAGTTTGTTTAGATGGACTTTGATTGATGAATATGGAGATAGTTTAAGATGACTGCTGTAATTTCCTATGTTGCAATTTTGGGCGGCGCATTTGGTTTGGCAATGGGTCTTTTCCTGGGCTTGAGAACTTTGAAAATTATTTAGTTACAGGACTCGCAAATCAATCGAAATTTGCCCCCCAACCCCCAATTCTGGGGGAGCTAGAGATCAAAGTCCCCCAGAATTGGGGGATTTGGGGGGCGAGTGCGTAAGTCCTAAGTTAGTATTATTTCGGCTTGCAGCTTTTATCTGACTAAAGTAAATTTTCATATAAGTGCGTTGGAGCTTCTGACGGACCTATTTTATTGCCTTCGCTTATGAAGTCTGTTCCGTCTTGGCTCAAGCCGTTGATACGCTGGGTTGTTTTAGGTGCCAGCGTATTTTTTTTGATCAGCATTTTAAGACAAAACTGGCGAAATGTTACTTCGTTTCGTTTAGACAGTGCAGGTTGGGCATGTTTGGCGATCGCCCTAGGAATCACATTATCAGCGCACGTCTGCGCGGGTTGGGTCTGGAGCCAAACGCTCCGTCGTGATTTTCAGCAATCGGTAGACAGCGGACAGATGATTCAGGCGTACCTTCAGACCAATATTGCAAAATATCTTCCTGGGAATATCTGGCACTATTATGGTCGAATTAACGCTGCCACCACGGCGGGGGCTTCTTTAGAAACTGCCACTGTGACGGTTTTGCTAGAGCCGCTTCTACTTGCTGCTTCTGCTTTGCTGGTGGCTTTACTTGCCAGCAAAACTATTGTTGCCCATTACGGTTCTATGGCTTTGTTGCTGCAATGGCTAGGGTTCGTGGGTGTGCTATTGGCGATTCATCCACGGGTTCTCAACCCCGTAGTGGCATATTTAGGCAATCTAAAGCGAAAAACGGTAGGTTCTTCAGAAAATATACCGTCAGTCAAGCTAGTGCGCTATCCAATGCTGCCTTTACTGGGAGGGTTAAGCTTTCTTTTATTGAGGGGTACGGGATTTTTAGCGACATTTTGGGCGATCGCGCCTTTTAACCTGGAGCAAATTCCGCTGTTATTGAGTGGATTTAGCCTATCTTGGCTAGTCGGATTTCTGGTTCCAGGTGCGCCCGGTGGAGTGGGTGTATTTGAAGCAACTGCGATCGCGCTACTGGGTCGCGATTTTCCAGCAGGATTGCTTTTAGGCAGTGTCGCTCTGTACCGATTAGTCAGTGTGACCTCCGAAGCCATGGGTGCAGGGCTTGCTTGGTTGGATCAACAAAGAAGTTACTGATTCAGATAATCAATCAACTGTTTCATCTTCTAGATTTAATTCCTCGACAGGAAATGTTCCAGGAAAAGGCTCTACTTTATCAATATGCTTCAATTGAGAAAAGATGCGATAAGTATCTGGATCAAAAGCATTTTCATGAGTTTTAACGGCTTCTTGATCCTGCATTTTAATTAAGTTGTACTGAACGTTTTCCGCATAAATTGCGAACGTCACATTGAAAACTTCTAAAAAGCTTACAACCCATTCACAATCAGATTCAGGATATGCTTGATAATGACGAATTAATTCAGCAATTCGAGATTCTAGGTGAGTTCTTGAATGCTTGCAAATTAGGATAATTTTTAGGAAAACAATGACTAATGTGACTGGATTGCCTTGAGACAGTAGCTGAATAAACAGCACAGAAGGCTCAGGTTGATTATCGGTTGTTAGAACATCAATAATTCGATTGCAAGTTCTTAAAATTAGTGCAGGCGAGACAGTTTCTTCGTCGTGCCTAGAATAAAGATCTTCTAGCTTTTCGTTGAGCTTTTCTCTAATAGCCTCTGCAAAGATTTTATTTTCTATAGAAAATGTCAGATATTTCTGGAGACTTTGCTTAAATTCTCTGAATGTTAGTTGCTCAACTTGATTGAGGAAAATATTGGCTATGTTGACATAGCTAAATTGTCCTCTCCGCGCCACGATCATCTTGATAAGGCGAAGTGCTTCATCTCCCAGAGCAGTCGGGTTTTTAGAGGAATTATTAGCTTCTGTGGAGCGAGTTTGCGATCGCGCAATAAACATTGCCAAATCAAATTTAAAGCGATCCTTCAACTGTTTAGAGAGCGCTCTCGCAGCTTCTCGTTGCTCGATCGGATTTTTGAGATCAATATATTGTGGAACTAGCAGGTAGGACGTGTACCGAGAAGACCATGGACCTTTGTTTTGGTCTTCATAGCGAGACGTAAATAGTTTTAACTCTTCAAAATCTTTACTAGCAACAAACTCATTGATCCAAAATCTCAATCGCTTTAGGGTAGGGGAAGCCGTATGTCGATTAAAAGATGGATCGCAGAAAAGTTGAATCAGCTCTCGAATTGGTTTGTAATTTCTACTTGCGTCCCAGTTGTTAATTAAGATGTAACAAGACCGTTTCAGAGTATTCCTAAAGTCCTCTTGATTATTAGAAAAAACAATATCATAAACCGCTTGGATTGCACCTGAACTGATAGAGTCAACATGGTAAATAAATAGCCGCTTGAACTCTAACAGCACTTCTTCAGGAGGCCACTTCTTTACAATCTCTAACAAAAAGTTGTAGATGGTTTCTTGAGATTGCTGAATGTTTACTCCCTGCCTAGATCGGTAGGGTTGTTCATTCTTCTGGATATCTTTTGGCTCTCCAATCGTCATAAACACTCAAAATGCTTAAACGCAGCTTTTGTAGGAATTCAATTCTTCGCCTATTAGCTTTTGATGGATGTCAAAGCCAGCTTTTCTAGAAGATGTCACTGTTTCAAGTGAACTATGAATCGCTTGATGACCCCTAAATATCTAGGCTAACTATCTTCAGTATGCAAGTTCTTTAGTTTGCAGATTAGCAGCGAGAAATTGTCAATAAAGGTAATTAATGAAACGAAGATAGGTGATCAAGCTTTTAAGCAAATCTTGATCAAAACCTCAGATGACCCTACTTTGAAGAACTCTGTAACGGTATCTTGTGCGGGACAAAACACTTACGCAGTTCGCTTAAAGCGTCACCTCAATTTCATTTGGCACTTATCTTTTAGTTGATTTTTTCTCACCAATAATGGAATCAATACCTGCGATGCACCCGTGATAAAGCGTTGGAATCTAATGAACCCACCTGCTAGCTTAGAGCACTAGCCGATTTTGTAAATTAGACTTGTCAGTAATCATACGCGAATGAAGCCAGAATTATCTCACCTTTTTAGGTTAGTCTGGTTTCTTCATTGCTTAGCCATCTCATCTGGCAAAAAAGCTGTTTTTTGATAATTTCGGCAAATTCAGTCGGCTTATGGGGGCAGAGGGACTTGAACCCTCACGACCTTGCGGTCAACGGATTTTCATCCTCTCGCAGTTTTCACTGCTGCTCAAACTATTGTGGATGAGCTTTGAGAATTGGACTCTCCCTTTACCCACGCAATTGTCCGCAAAAGCGCTAGGGTAGCTCCCGTCGAGTCTCTGCACCTTCCGCAAAAACTTTAGATGTACTTCGGATTTTTAGATTGATGTCAATCTGAAAATCTGTCTTTACACTCTGCAATCTTTTTGGCTTGGCTCAGGATTGCCATATCTTTGTGACCCGAAGGCTAAGTACTGAAGCTATATATTTCTCTAGTATTTAGCACCCGTAGATCATTAAAGACGCAGGTTTCCCTGAATTTGAGAGCAGTCACTTACTGAGTTTCTCCAGTAAGGCTCAGTTTTCTAAGTCCGTAGCGTCTACCATTCCGCCATGCCCCCATGGCTGAGAAGTTAGTTAAAAACTATCCCCGTACTATTCCACCATCAATTGGGGGGTTATGCAATGGTTAAAAGGAATTTTTGCGAACTGAGAAGTCAGCGCTTACGCGATCGCTCAATCCTTTTGCCTAGGTTTTTCAATGTATGAACCCCTTGTCTTAGGGGCTACAAGAGGTAGAATGATGCCATTCTGAAAAAGTTTTACTTGATTTAAAGTTTTGCTTGATTTCAGTCTCAACTTTTCTTTTTGAAGCTACCGCCCTTGAAATTATGGTTGTTGCACTGCTCTATTTAGCGATCGCTGGAGCGTTTTTAGTCGTGATTCCAGGCGCTTTGTATTTTTATCTTCAAGCCCGTTGGTATGTTGCAAGTTCCTTTGAGCGTGCATTTATGTACTTTCTGGTGTTCTTCTTTTTTCCTGGATTGTTGCTTCTAGCGCCATTCCTCAACTTTCGCCCTAAACGTCGTCCGGTTGAGGGCTAAATGCGACGGATTGATGTTTTTGGCATTGGGCTAGGAGTTTGTGCGGCAACAGGTCTGATTTATTTCGCATTTCAAATTGCGGGTTTAGACGCAACGAATGCAGGGATTTGGACTCAGGTTTTTTTATTTAGTGGGCTGGTGGGTTGGCTGGCAACCTATTTGTTGCGCGCAGCAACTGGTTCTATGACTTACCATCAGCAGCGGCGCGACTATGAAAATGCTGTTTTACAGAAGCGATTAGATGATCTGAGTCCAGAAGAGTTGGCTACGCTGCAAGCCGAAATTGAGCAGGAGAAGAAATCTGTTTCCAAGCCGATTCAGTGAAAGAATGATGAATAATTGGCTTGATTGATGATTGGCTAAATTGAACATGACTTCTGTATCTCAATGCTTCGAGCATCTTCGGAGCCACGCCCGTTGCGCTCTGATTCCTTTTGTGACGGCGGGCGACCCTAGTTTAGAAGTGACGGCAAAAGCGTTAGAGCGGCTGGATCAAAGCGGCGCTGATTTAATTGAGTTGGGAGTACCTTATTCTGACCCGTTGGCGGATGGACCGGTGATTCAAGCCGCAGCAACGAGAGCGCTTCAGCGAGGAACGCGGTTTGAGCAGGTGCTGGAGGTGGTGCAGCAGGTGAGTCCGCGGCTGCGATCGCCCATTATTTTATTCACTTACTACAATCCGATTTTGAACCGGGGCATAGACTCGTTTTTGCAGCAGGTTGCTACAGCGGGCGTGAAAGGATTGGTGGTTCCCGATTTGCCCCTAGAAGAGGCAGAGGTTTTGTTGAAGCCTGCGACCGATCACGGGATTGAGTTGACGTTGCTGGTGGCTCCTACTACGCCCAAAGAGCGGCTAATCGCGATCGCCCAGCAGTCCCAAGGATTTATCTACCTGGTCAGCACGACAGGCGTAACCGGAATGCGTGCCCAGATGGGATCTCGCGTCAAAGATATGATCCTAGAGCTACGCAGCGTGACGGATAAGCCCATTGGAGTTGGGTTTGGCATTTCTCAGCCGGAACATGCGCGGCAAGCGATGGAATGGGGCGCAGATGGAGTAATTGTGGGCAGCGCCTTTGTCAAGCGATTAGCCGATTCCTCGCCTGAAAAAGGCTTACAGGATATTGGTGATTTTTGCCGGACGTTGAAAGCCGCGATCGCGCCCAGTTAATGCGATCAGTTTCCATAAGAATTTTTGGCATTGCTGAATGCAAGTATGAATTTCCCTCATCCCCAACCCTTCTCCCCAAGGAGAAGGGAGCTAGAATTCTTGTCCCCTCGCCCGTTGGGAGAGGGCTAGAGTGAGGGCAAATTTAGCGATTCATCCCTAGATT
>Ga0209181_10004190_pt1 | contig 21685 bp, 21 predicted proteins | sample MAT05_FD_187208 | JGI IMG/M metagenome (GOLD analysis project Ga0209181, IMG submission 187208) | Freshwater microbial communities from Lake Fryxell liftoff mats and glacier meltwater in Antarctica - MAT-05 (SPAdes) (version 2) | ecosystem: Environmental > Aquatic > Freshwater > Ice > Liftoff... | reverse complement strand
GCCTCGGCCCCGATGTCATCGCACATCTGCTCGCCCTCCTGGCCGACGGTTGTACCCCTCGCCAGGAGACCGCGCAAGACTTATGCGTAATAGGGAGGGTGCAACCCCGGGCTACACGCCGACGCCGTCCGGGCTCAAGAATCCGGGGGCTGACGCACCCGGCTCGCCGGGCTGACGTGGAACCACCGATGACCCCGAACCCGATCGTCCGCCGCGAGCTGCTCGAACTCCTCCGCACCCGCCACGCCGCGGCCGCGCAGCTGGTCCTCGCCGCCGCGTGCGCCGCGCTCGTGCTCGTCCGCTGGCCGACCGAAGGCGTCAGCGACCTCGGCGGCGCCCGCTCCGTGCAGGTGCTGCGCGTGTTCGGCTACGGGCTCCTCGCCGGCGTCGTGTTCCTGGTTCCCGCGTACCCCGCCACGGCGATCGTCCGCGAGCGCGTGAAGGGGACGCTGGCGCTGCTCCTGAACACGCCGCTGACGCCGCTCGCCATCTACCTCGGCAAGCTCGGCGGCGTCCTCGGCTTCACCGCGCTGCTGCTGATGATGACGGCCCCGGCCGCAGCCGCGTGCCACGCCCTCGGCGGCGCCCCCGTCCGCGGCGGCGTGGCGCTGCTGTACCTCGTCCTCGCCGCCGCGGCGGTGCAGCTCGCCGCGCTGGCGCTGTGGGTCAGCGGCCGGGCGCGCTCCACCGACGCCGCCCTCCGCGCCGCCTACGCGCTGGCCATCGGCGTCTGCGCCGTGCCGCTCGTCCCCGCGTGGCTCGTCGAAGGCGACACCGGCCTCCTCGGCGACGCGGCGAACTGGGTGCGGGCGCTGTCGCCGGTTCCCGCGGTGATGGAAGTGCTCGGGCAGGGCGGCGTCGGCTCGCACGGCCTCACCACCGCGACCGGCGCCGTGCCGCGCTACCTACTACTGGCGGCGCTGCTCAGTGCGATCTGCGCCGCGCGCACGGTGCGCACGCTGTCGCAGTCGCCGCTCGACGTCGCCCGGCCGCCGGACGTGATGACCGACGACCGCTCGGCGCGCGACCGCCGCCGCCGCCGGCTGTTCTTCCTCGTCGATCCGAACCGCCGCGCCCGGCCGATCAGCCGGTGGGTGAACCCGGTCATGGTGAAGGAGTTCCGCACCCGCCGGTTCGGCCGCGGGCACTGGACGCTGCGCCTCATCGCCGGCTGCGCCGTGCTGTCGCTCGGGCTCACGTATGTTGCCGCGGCGGGGGCTGTGGACTGGGGGCCGGGCCGCATCGGGGCGGCGCTGGTGCTGCTGCAAACGGCGCTGCTGCTGCTGTTCGCCCCGAGCCTCGCCGCGGGCCTCATCAGTAGCGAACGCGAGGGCGGCGGCTGGACGCTGCTGCGCTCCATGCCGCTGTCGCCGGGGCGGATTCTGCGCGGGAAGCTGCTGAGCGCCGCGTGGCCGCTGCTGCTGCTGATGTGCGCCACGCTGCCGGGCTACGTGGTGATGATGACGGCGAGCCCGGAGCTGGCCCCGCAGGCCCAGCGGGCGCTGATCTGCCTGGCGGCCACGGCGGTGTTCGCGGTGCTGCTCGGCGCCGCCGCCAGCAGCCTGGCGCGGACGACGGCGGCGGCGATGGCGGCGGCGAACGTGGTGCTGGTGGCGGTGTGCGCCGGGCCGCTGCTGGTGTGGCTCGGCCGCGACGCCCCGTTCGGCCACTCGGCCGTCGAGGCGGCGCTGGCGGTCAGCCCCGTGGCCGCGGCGCTGCACGCCGCCGAGGCGCCGGGGTTCACCGAGTACGACCTGCTGCCGGCGAACTGGTACGCCGTCGGGGCGGCGTGCGTGGTGCTGCTCGCGGTGCTGGTGCTGCGCGTCCGCCGGCTGGGGCGGCCGGAGTAGTAGCTCCGTTGCCGCTTGCGGCTTCGCGCCCCGCGGCGCGAAGCCGCAAGCGGCAACGGACCTTGAGCGGTTCACCCGCGCCGCGCCGGCCGCTTGCCGTACGTCGCGGTCACGTCGGCCACCTTACCCGACTCGTCGAGCGCCACGTGGAACCGGTGGTCGCCCTCCAGCCGGTGCAGCGAGACGTGGTACGCGCGCCCCACGGTCGCCAGGTACGGCCGCTTCTCCGGCGCGTTCGGCGTCCGCAGCATCCCCCACGACCCGTCGCCGAGGTAGATCACGCCGTTCTTGTCCGGCCGGCCGTCCTTCAGCGGGTGGGTCCGCTTGAACGTGTGGTCGTGGTGCTCCAGCACCACGTCCACGTTGTGCCGCTCGAACAGCGGGCACCAGTTCCGCCGGTTGCCGTCGCCGGTGCCGAACAGCCCGGTAATCCCCGACCCGGTCGGCGCCCGGTACGACGGGTACGCCGGGACGTGGTTCGCCACGATCAGGTGCGGCCGGTCCTGCCGCTCGGCCAGCGCCCGGCCGAGCCAGTCCGTCTGCGCCCCGCCGATCGGCGAGACGTGGCCGGTGTCCAGCAACACCAGGCTGAGGTAGTCGCCGAAGTCGAGCGCGGCGTAGCTCGTCTCGGGGTACAGCACGTCGAACAGCGGGAAGTAGTACGTCGCCGCGGCGCGGCTCTTGGCGGCGTAGCCGCCCTTCACCTCGTGGTTGCCGAGGCACGTCACCAGCGGGATCAACCGGCCCTGCGGGTCCACCATGTGCTGGCCGTAGTTCTTCAGGAACGCCAGCGCGGTGCGGGCCGAGGTGCCGTTGTCGTACCCCAGGTCGCCGGCGATCAGCGCGAAGTGCGGCTCCTGCTTCGCCGCCAGGATGTTGTTCGCCACGGCGTGCGCGTTCACCCCGCAGTCGCCGCCGGACACGAACGTGAACGTGTCGGTCGCCTTCGCCGGCATGGTGCGGAACCGGTAGACGCGGGCGTGGCCGTCCACCCGGAAGCAGTACTCGGTGCCGGGCGTGAGGCCGGTCAGCTCGGCGCGGTAGACGAGCCACGGGCTGTCGCCGAACGGCCGGGTGACCGCCGGCGTGGTGCCGTCCCACGAGAACGCGGTGAGCCGGCCGTGACGGACGCCCGGGGCCGGGCCGCTGTGGCCGACCCACTGGACGACGACGCTGGTGGTCGGGTCGGTGCGGTAGGTGAGGAACAGGCTGTCGATCCCCGGCTGCGGCACCACGCGCGGCGGCGGGGCGACGGGGAGGCGGGCGGGTTCAGCGGCGAGGGCGGGGGCGGCGAGGGCCGCGAGGGAGGCGCCGAGGAAGCCCCGGCGGTCGAGCGGGTGCATGGGGAGGGGTCCGGGTGGCGGGGAGCGAGTACGACAATCATTGAACCCCGCCGCGGGGCGGGCGTCACGCGCGGGGGCGGCTTTTCACCGACTTTTCTCCGCGCCCACATCCGCCGGGGGCGGCCGCGGTCGTGGGGCCGGCTTCCAGCCGGCCGGGCAATGGCCGGCTGGAAGCCGGCCCCACGATTCAGCCGGCGCCGGTCACCTCGCGCAGCGCTTCAATCAGCCGGTCGATCTCGGCTTCCGTGGAGAACGGCCCGGGGCTGACGCGGACCAGGCCGTCGGGCGCCGTGCCGAGCGCCTTGTGGATGTACGGCGAGCAGTGGAGCCCCGCCCGCACGGCGATCTCGAACGAGGCGTCGAGGATGCCGCCGAGGTCCGGGGCGGACATGTCGGCGTGGCGGAAGCTGATCGCACCGACGCGCCGGGCCGGGTCGGCGTGGCCGAACACCTCGAACCCCGGCACGTCGAGCAGCGCCGCCCGCAGCCGGTCGCACAGTTCCACCTCGTGCCGGTGGATCGCCGCCAGCCCGCGTTCCTCCACGTAGTCGAGCCCGGCGACCAGCCCGGCGATTCCGAGGACGTTGGGGGTGCCGCCTTCGAGCAGGTGCGGGAACTCGGCCGGCTGCGTGGGGGTGAGCGAGTCGCCGCCGGTGCCGCCCTCGCGCCACGGCTTCACCGCGGTGCGCGGCCCGGCGTACAGCCCGCCGGTGCCGGTCGGCCCCAGCAGCGACTTGTGCCCCGGGAACGCCAGCAGGTCGACGCACATGGCCTGCACGTCCACCGGGATCACGCCGGCGGTCTGGGCGGCGTCCACGAGGAACAGCGCGTCGCGCTCGCGGACGAGCCTTCCGATCTCGGTAACGGGTTGAACGGTGCCGAGGACGTTGCTGGCGTGGGTGAGCGCGACGAGGCGCGTGGCCGGGGTGAAGGCGGCCTTCACGGCGTCGGGGTCGAGAGTGCCGCCGCCGTCGGCGCGGACGCGGGTGAGGGTGATGGTGCCGGCCTCGGCGAGCGCGACGAGCGGCCGCGACACGCTGTTGTGTTCGAGGTCGGACGTGACGACGTGGTCGCCGGGGCGGAGGACGCCCTTGACGGCCATGTTGAGGGCGTCGGTGGCGTTGAGGGTGAAGACGAAGCGTTCGGGGGAGCGGCCGTTGAAGAACCGGTTGAGTCGGTGGCGGGCGTCGGCGATGGCGTGTTCGGCCTGCTGGGCCATGCGGTGGCCGGACCGCCCGGGGTTGGCAAGGGTGGTGCGGGCGAACCGGTCGAGGGCGGCGTATACGCCTTCCGGTTTGGGGAAGCTGGTGGCCGCGTTGTCGAGGTAGGTCATGGGGTGCGGTGGGGTCAAGAAACGGCTTCCACGGCGGTGATCTCGACGTACCGCCGCGCGGGGTCGATGGCGTAGAAGACGGCGAACGGTGGGATAGTGAGCGTCCACAACCCTTCGGAGAGGTGGCGGCCGGCGGCGTGCGGGTCGGCTGCGAGGCGGTCCTTGACTTCGCCGAGCGCGGCCCGTGCGACCGCCAGGTCCGGGCAGACGGCCCAGATTTCCAGCGCCTCCCCCCAGATGCCCGGGGCGAATTCGACGGTCCAGTTCACCGGACCACCGCGGGTCCGTACTTGACAGGGTCGTCCCGTTCGAGTTGGTCCACGAAGGCCCGCATGTACTCGACGTCGAACGGGCCGATCCGATCCCGTTCGGCCTGAAGCGCGTCCATCATGGCGAGCACGCTGGCGGCACTATACCGCGGTCCGGGGTTCCCCTGCCGCTGTCGGTGACGGGCGAGCGCCGCGGCGTCCCGCGGGTCGAGCGACCCGAGCGCGTTCCCGTCCGGCCCGCGTACGGTTACCTGTTCGGTCGTACTCGTCAGCACCCGGGCCTGTTCCTCGGTCAGCACGATCTCGGGCATGGCTCACCTCCTTGCGGTATCGTACCCGACCGGCCGCGGCCGCGTCACGGCAACAGCTCGGCCGCGCGGATCGTACCCAACATCTTCCCGCCGACCACGACCGGTACGTCGGCCCCGGGGGCGTACTCGGCGCGGGTGCGGTAGCCGGGCGCCTTGCCGCCGCGCGGGTCGGTGTACACCTCCACCCGCCGCTCGTTCACGTCGATGATCCAGTACTGCGCCACCTTGTTCCCGGCGTACAGCGCCAGCTTCGCCCCGCGGTCGAACGCGGCCGTCGAGTCCGACACTTCGACCACCAGCGCCAGGTCGGCCGGGCCGGGGTGGCGGGCAACGTACTTCGACTCCGGGCCGGCCGCGGCGGAGAAGTCCGGCTCCGGCTCGCTGTCCGCCAGCGTGATCGAGTCCTGAATCTGCACGTACCAGGCGGGTTCCGGGAACAGCGGGGTGAGCCGGCGGTTGAGGCGGGAAGTGGACATCGAGTGCGGCGGGCCGGGCACGGGTTTCTCCAGGATGTACCCGCGGATCAGTTCGCACTTCGGCGCCCCGACGAACGCCCCGGCGTCGATCATCCGGTGGTACTGCTCGACCGTGAACCGCTGGACCGCCCGCCCGTGCAGGGTCGGCGGCGGCGCGGCCGGCGGGCGGGTGACGCGGGCGGCGGAACTCATCGGGCATCCTCCTCGGCTTCGACCCCCATCATACCCGCGGTCAGTGGCCGACGTACTTCGCGTACAGCGTCCGGGCCCGGTCCGTCTCGCTCGTCCCCTTGATGATCGCCCGGCCGTCCGGGAACACCGTAAACTCGAACGGGTCGCCCTTCTCCTCCACCTGGAACTTCAGCAGGAACTTGTTGAACGTCACCGTCCCGCTCGCCCGCAGCGTCGCCGCCAGCTGGCCGAAGTCGAGCTTGTTCGTCGCCCGGTGGCTCACCTGAACGGCGTTGCGGCCGCACAGCGTCGTCGTCTGCGTGCCGTGGGCGCCGTCGAGCCACTCGAACTGCCGCTTCGCGCAGCACGGGCACTCGCCCTTGCGGCCCTTCAAGGGCGCCACCTTCCGCCGGCGCGTGGTGTTCTCCCACACGTCCAACTCCACCAACTCGCGGTTGATCGCCGCGGCGTTGCCGGACAGAATCTTCAGCGCCTCCGTCGCCTGGTAGCTAGCGACGATGTTCACCGTCGGGGCCAGCACCCCGGCCGTCTCGCAGGTGCCCACGTCGCCGGGGTTCGGCGCCGCCTCGAACACGCACCGCAGGCACGGCGTCTCGCCGGGGATGATCGTCATCGTCATCCCCTGGCTGCCGACGGCGCCGCCGTACACCCACGGCTTGCCGTGCTTCACCGCCACGTCGTTGATGAGGTAGCGCACCTCGAAGTTGTCGGAGCCGTCCAGGATCATGTCGGCGTCGCGGGTCAGGTCTTCAATGTTGGTGCGGTCGATGTCCGCGACCACCGCCTCCACCGTGACCGTGCTGTTGATCTGCCGCATCTTCGTGGCGGCGGCCTCGGCCTTCGGCAGGTTGTTCGCCACGTCCGACTCGTCGAACAGCACCTGCCGCTGGAGGTTCGACGGCTCGACGAAGTCGCGGTCCACGACGCGGATGAAGCCGACGCCGGCGCGGACGAGCACGTTCGCCAGCACGGTGCCGAGCGCGCCGCACCCGCAGAGCGTGACGCGGCTGGTGAGGAGCTTTTGTTGGCCGGCCTTGCCCATCCCCGGGAAGCGCATCTGGCGGGAGTAGCGGTCGAGGGGTGAGGCGTCGGGGCTCATGGGGTGCGGCCGATCTCGTTGGCGTTCAGGAAGTCTTGCAGGAAGCGGACGGCGTGCTTGGGCCAGCCCTCGTCCTTGCCGAAGGCGGCGAGGGTAGCGAGGTCTTCCTTCACCCGCCGCAATTCCGCCCCGCCGAGCCGCTGGAGGTACGTAATCAGGTACTCCATCGCCTCGTCGCCCGCGGCCGGGTTCACGACGTTCGGCTCGGAGCCGTCGAGGAAGACGTAGGCGTGCAGCACCGCCAGCAGCAGCGGGTGGACGCCGAGCTCGGGCGGGATGAGGGGAAAGCCGGCGGCGCCGTCGGGCACCTCGGCGGGGGCGGGTTCGTCGGGCATGGGTTTCTCGTGGACGGTACGGCGAGCCGAGGGCCGTCAGGCCCCGGGTTGCGTACCCACATCGGTCACGTCGGACGTGGTTCGTGGTGCGGACGCACCCGGCCCCTCACGGGGCTCGGCTCGCCTCGCCACCTTAACCCCCGGCCACCGCCGGGATCAGCGCCACCACCACGCCGTCGGCCACCTTCGTGTCGAGGTCGTCGAGGTAGCGCACGTCCTCGTCGTTGACGAAGATGTTCACGTAGGGCCGCACCTTGCCGCCGTCGAACAGCTTCGACCCGAGCGCCGGGTATTGCCGCACCAGGTCCGCGAGCACGTCCTTCACGGTCGCCCCGCTCACCGCCACCTCGGCGTTGCCGCCGGCCGCGTCGCGCATCGGGGTCGGCACCTGCACCTTGATCGCCATGTCTGCTCCTGATGTCGGCCCCGCGGCCGGTCGGGGTTACGCGAGGACCGGCTCCGCGACGAGCGTGCCCGAAAGCGCCTCGAACTCGGCCAGCGTCGGCTTGATGACGGCCGGCGGCTCGATCGCCTCGAACACCGCGTCCTGCGTCTTCAGGCCGTTGCCCGTCACGCAGATCACGATCTCCTCGTCCCGCGGGATGCGGCCCTGCTCCAGCAGCTTCCGCAGCACCGACACCGTCGCGCCGCCCGCGGTCTCGGCGAACACGCCCTCGGTGCGCGCCAGCAGCAGCATCCCGTCCACGATCTCCTCGTCGGTCACGTCCTCGGCCCAGCCGCCGCTGTCGCGCATCAGCTTCGCCGCGAAGTAGCCGTCGGCCGGGTCGCCGATCGCCAGACTCTTGCAGATCGTGTCCGGCTTCCGCACCGGCTTGTGCCGCTCCCGGCCGCTCTTCACGCAGTCCGAGATCGGGTTGCACCCCGCCGCCTGGGCGCCCCACATCTTCGTCGTCACCGGCTGGTCCACCAGGCCGACGCGGGTCAGCTCGGTGAACGCCTTGTGAATCTTGCCGATGAGCGCCCCGCCGGCCATCGGGCAGACGACGTGTTGGGGGAACCGCCAGCCGAGGTCTTCGGCGATCTCGTAGCCCATCGTCTTCGAGCCCTCGGCGTAGAACGGCCGGAGGTTCACGTTCACGAAGCCCCAGCCGTACTTCAGCGCGATCTGCGTGCAGAGGCGGTTCACCTCGTCGTACGTGCCGGTGCAGCGGATCACCTTCGCGCCGTACAGCGCCGTGCTGAGAATCTTCACGCGCTCCAGGTCGGCGGGGACGAGGATGAAGGTTTCGAGCCCGGCCTGCGCCGCCTGCGCCGCCACGCTGTTGGCGAGGTTGCCGGTGCTGGCGCACCCCACCGTGCGCATCCCGAACTCGCGCGCCTTCGACAGCGCCACCGACACCACGCGGTCCTTGAACGACAGCGTCGGGAAGTTGACCGCGTCGTTCTTGATCCACAGCCGCTCGACGCCGAGCGCGTCGGCGAGGCGGTCGGCGCGGATCAGCGGCGTGCCGCCGACCTGCGGGCCGACGCTCGGCTCGCCGGCGACCGGCAGGAGCTCGCGGTAGCGCCACATCGACTTGGGGCGCCGGGCGATCTTGTCGCGGGTGAGGGTGGCGCGGATGGCGTCGTAGTCGTAGTCGACTTCGAGGGGGCCGAAGTCGTCGGTGCAGAAGTTGGTGGGGCCTTTGGGGTAGAGCTTCCCGCAGACCCGGCAGCGGAGGCCGGTGGCGTAGTCGGTCGGCACGAACACACCCCTCGTTGGGCGCGCACTCGGGAGAGGGCGCACGGTCCGGGGCGAAGTCTTGTCCAGGGGTGCGCCTGCGGCCGGCGGGTGCGTGAGATAAGAGGTCGGGGCCGCGGCCCCGTGTGATCTTATCTTCCCCGATCAAACCCCGGGTGAGGGGGCTATCGGGCAGGAGGTAGCACCTGCACCTCGGGGGCGGACCTGGGTGGTCCGCCGCGCCGGGCCGGTTGCTGTGGCGTCGTAGGGCCTGATACCCTCAGCCACTCTGGATAAGATACTCGCCAGATTGTCGGCCCGCCCGGCTTGGGGCCGGGTGGGTTGAAGGGAGGATACGGCGGCTTTCGGCCGGGGGCAAGGGCGCGGGGGAAAAAGCAGTCGCCGCTTGCGGCGGTGCAGGGCGCGCCCTGCACCGCCGCAAGCGGCGAAACCTACCCCAGCACGTCGAGCAGCGCCTTGGTGACCGGGTTGTCGGTGCTGACGCGGCAGAACCCGGCCACGCCGACGACCACGCCCAGCGCCGCCGGCACCGCCGCCGCCCAGAACATCGCCCACCGCTTCAGCAGCGCCGTGACGCCGAACAGCGCCAGCCCCACGGCCAGGGCGGCCTCGCACAGGTCGAACTGGTCGTCGAGGGCGTTCAGCTCCTCGATCTCCTTCTCGATCACCTCCGTCTGCTCCTTCAGCTCGGCCATCTTCGCCTGCTGCGCGGCGTGCTTCTCGGCGTCCCTCGCCAGCTCGTACACGTCGGCCCGGATGTTGCGCGCCTGGTACCACGCCCAGTTGCTCGTCACCTTCGCCTGCCGGGCGGCGATCTTCTGGCCGACGTTGCCGGCCTTCACGCTGCAGATGCCGAGGAACGTCGCCAGCAGCACCACGGCGATGCCGACGCAGGTGTCGAGCCGGTTGTTCGCTTCGCTCTCGGCCATGACGGCACCTCGTGGGGGGGTCATTCTACAGGCGAGCCGACCGCCGTGAGGCGGCGGGTGACGTTCTTCACCCGCCGCCTCACGGCGGTCGGCTCGCCGCGCACGCGTCACGCCCCCTTGAGCCGGTCCAGAACCGCCGGCGACACGAACAGCGCGTCGGCCCAGCCGATCGGGCCGCGCGGGCTGTACGCGATCTGGTACAGGCCGTACAGCGTGTACCCGACGCCGTACAGGTAGCCCGCCACGTCGTGGAAGAACGCCTGCCCCGCGTACAGCTCGTTGAAGTTCACCTCGGCGAACACCAGCCGCACCCGCCGCTCGCGCAGCAGCCCGGCGCCGCCGCGGAGGACGTGCAGCTCGCCCCCCTGTACGTCCAGCTTCAACACGTCGATGTCGGCCACCCCGTGCTCGCGGCAGAAGGCGTCGAGGGTGTCGGCCTGCACGTCCACGGCCCCGGCCTGGCGCGACCCGGTGAGGAGGCCGGCGTCCGGCGACAGCGGCAGGAGCGAGTTCATCACCGAGTCGGCCGACGTGTGGAACGTTTTCGTGCCGGCCTCGTCGCTGAGCGCCAGTTGGAACGGCTTCACCTGCGGGTCGGCGGCGAAGGCGTCGCGCAGCGCCGCGAAGCTCTCGGGGAACGGCTCGAAGCTGAAGACGGTGGCGGCGGGGAACAGGGCGCGGTACTTGTGCGCGGTCTGGCCGCGGTTCGCCCCCACGTCGAAGACGGTGCGGACGGCGGTGCCGGCGGTGAGGAGCTGTTGGTGGAGGAACGGGTCGTCGGCCGGCTGGTTGCGGTTGCGGGCGGTCGATGACAGCCGGCTGAGGTCGAACCCGGCGCGGCGGAGGGCGGACCGGACGAGGCGCTTCGGGTTCATGCGGGGCTCGCGGGCGGGCGGCGGGCTACCCCTTACATCTAGAGCGGACTTCGGGTCGGTGTAGGAATCGTCCGGGCGGAAAGCCCGGGGACGGCCGTCCCCGGGCTCGGGCCGCCTTACTGCTTCGGCGGCGTCACCCCGGCGGCGTTCAGGATTTGCCGCACGTCGTCGGCTTTCTCCTGCTCGGTCGGCGGGCCGCGGAGGATCAGCTGCGGGTTCGCCGCCGCCTTCAGCTGCGCGAACAGCGCCGCCACCTCCTGCGTCTGCCGCCGCGCCAGCACCTCCTTCTCCAGCGCCGGCTTCACGGTGGCGAAGTCCACGCCGGGGGTCGGCGGGATGACGCCGGTACACTTCACGCACAGGATGCCGGCCGGCGTCTGGAACAGCTGGCTCAGCTCGCCCACCTGCAGCTCGAACACTACCTTCTCGATGAGCGGGTTCGGGGCGTCGCCGTGCCGGCCGATCGGCGCCACCCGCCCGGCCCCCGGCGCAAGGTGCGGGTCGTTCTGCGCCCGGGCCACGCGGTCGAACTCGGCTTCACCCTTGCGGGCCTCCAGCCATTCCTTCTGGGCGCGGCGGAACTCGTCCTTGCCCCACAGGATGATCTTGGCCTCGCGCTTCTCGCCGAAGTGCCGCTCGAACGCCTTCTTCAGCTCGTCGTCCGTCGCCGCCGCCTTCGGCGGGCACATCTTGCCGAGCAGCACCCGCGGCCGCACCTCGTCCTCCAGGTAGTCCGGCAGCGACTTCTTCACCTTCGGCAGCACCTTCGTGACGAAGTCGACCTTCTCGATCTTCAGCCCCTTGAGGTCCTCGCCGAGCGCCGCCTCGATCTCCTCCGGGGTGGCGACGACGCCGCGCTTCGCCGCCTCGACGTTGACGATCTTCACGTTCAGCAGCGACTCGAGCCGCTCGTACCCGCCGCGGGCGATGAGGAACTCGCCGAGGTCGGTGCGGGTGACCGGCACGTTGCCGTACAGCACGGCCAGCACCCTCGGGTCGGGGTGCTCGGCGCGCGGGGCGGGGGCGACGCCCGGTTCGGTCGGCCGCGGCGGCACGTGCTGCGTCAGCCGCGGGTTGGCCGCGGTGCGCAGCTGCGCGAACACCTCCGGCAGCATCCGACTCAGCCGCCGGTCGAACACGTCCTTCTCGACCGCGGCCTTGGCCTGCTCGAACGTCACCGCGTCCGGCGGCACCACGCGGATGAGCCGCACGCAGGTGCTGAGGGTTTCCGTCTCGACCCACACGGCGTCGCCGGGGTTCTTCAGCTCGAAGAGCGCCTTCTCGACGCGCGGGTCTTCGCCGTCGATGTGCCGGCCGATGGGGGCGATGCGGCCGCCGTTCCCCTTCAGGTCGTTCGGCTGCTCGCTGGCCAGCTTCTCGAACTGCTGCTGGTTGTCGATGGCGGCCTTCTTCACGTCCTCGGTCAGCTTCACGGGGTGCTGCTTCGGCCACTGGATGACGAACGCCTCGCGGCGCTCGCCGTGCCTGGCCTCGAACGCCTTGCGGACCTCGTCGTCGGTCACCTTGACCTGCTCGCGGGTCATCTTGCCGAGGAGGAGGCGCTGGCGGACGACGTCGTTCTCCCACTCGTAGAGCGTCTTGCCGTAGCGCGGCAGGACGGCGCGGACGAAGTCGTCGCGGCTGAGGCCGGCGGCCTGGAGGTCGTCGTTGACGCCGGCGGCGACCTCGAGTGTGGTGACGGTGATGCCGCGCTTGGCGGCCTCGAGCTCGACGAGCTTGCGGTTGACGACGAGGTCGATCTTGTCCATGCCGCCGCGGGCGATGAGGTACTCGCCTAGCTCGTCGCGGGTGACGGGGGTGTTGCCGTGGATGAACGCGGCGACGCGCTTGCCGACGTCCGGGGCCGGCGGCTGCGCGGCCGCGGTCGTTGCCGCCGCGAGGATCACCGGGATGACGCCGCCCCACCGCCAGCCGCCCGCGCGGGTGCCCATACTCGCCCCTCCGTGGTTCGCCGCCGAATACCCGCCCGTCGGCCGCGGGGCAAGAGAACTTGAGGCGAATTCCGGGCGAAGCCCCGAGCCACCTAACCCCCCGGCCCCCTTCCCCAGGAGGGAAGGGGGGGACGCACCGCATTCCTTGCCGCGCGCCGGCTTCGCGCCAGCGGTGTCACGGGATGCGGCGGGGCGCAATCACCCCTCCCCCTCTGGGGGAGGGGCCGGGGGAGGGGTTGACCACGTCCGCGCTGCGGCAAGCTGGCGAGAGCCGAACCACCGGAGCCGGGGTTGCCCCCGTCCCCGGGTCGCGGTATTCCCCTGCCCCCCCGGGAGCCCCTATGTCCGTAGCCCTGCGCCTCCAGGCCGTCCGCGCCCGCTACGGCGACCGCGTCGCCGTCGCCGGCCTGACGCTGGACGTGGCCGCGGGCGAAGTGGTGGCGCTGATCGGCCCGAACGGCTCCGGCAAGAGCACCACCCTGGCTGTCGCCGCCGGGGTGCTGACGCCCGCCGCCGGGAGCGTGAGCGCGTGCGGCATCGACCGCGCCGCCGACCCGCACGGGTTCGCCGCGAAGGTCGGCCTCGTGCCGCAGGACGGTGCCACCTACGACGAACTGACCGCGGCGCAGAACCTCGAGTTCTTCGGCCGGCTGTACGGCCTCGGCGGCCGCGAGCTGCGCCGCCGCGTCGCCCGCGGCCTGTCGCGCGTCGGCCTGACGGACCGCGCTCACGACCGCGTCGGAACGCTGTCCGGCGGCCTCCGCCAGCGCGTGAACCTCGCCGCCGCGCTGCTCCACGACCCGCCGATTCTCCTGCTCGACGAACCGACCGCGGCCCTCGACCCCGCCAGCCGCGACGCCGCCCTCGCCGACCTGTCCCGGCTGCGCGACGAGGGCCACGCGGTCCTGTTCACGACGCACCACACCGACGAGGCGGAGCTGGCGTGCGACCGCGTCGCCGTGCTGGACGCCGGCCGGCTGGTGGCGTGCGGCAAGCCCGGCGACGTGCTGCGGCCGCGCGGCCGCGAGGTGCTGTACGCCCACCTGCGGATGCCGGTGCCGCGGTTCCTCGAAAAGAGCCTCCGCCGAGAACTCGCCGCGGTCGCCGACCTGGAGGTGACCGGCAACCGCCTGCGCCTCGCGGCCGACACCGCCGAGAACCTCGGCCGGGCGCTGGCCCGCGTGCTGGCCGAAGGGCTGGACCTGGACGGGTACCGGAGCCCCGGCAGTTCGATCGGTCGCAGCGTCAGCAGCCCGATGGTGGAGCGATGACCGCGGACCTGATCCTCACGATCGCCGGGAAGGACTGGCGCCTGTTCTGGGCCGACCGGCGCGCCGCCGCGCTCGCGTTCGTCGTGCCGGTCGTCCTCGCGTCCGTGTTCGGCCTCGTCTTCGCGCGCCCGACCGCCGACCGCGGCGCGCCCCAACTCCCCGTCGCGATCGTGGTCGAAGACGACGGCCCGTTCGCGCGCGCCGTCGCCGACGAGCTGCTGGCGTCGCCGCGCCTCCGCGCCGTGGAGATGACCCGCGCCGCCGCCGAGGCCGCCGTCGCCGACCGCCGGCCGGGCGTGGCGGTCGTTCTGCCGGCCGGGTTCGAGAAGGCGGCGGAGTGGGGCGCGGAACGACCGGCGGTCGAAATCCTGCACCACCCGACGACCGCCGCCGAGCGCCAGTGGGCCGAGGGCGTGCTGACCGAGACCGTGATGCGGAAGCTGGCCCGCGACCGCTTCGGCGACGCCGCGGTGGTTCAGGTGCCGTTCCGCGCCGAGGCCACGAGCGTCGCCGGGGCGGCCGGCGGGTTCGACTCGTACACGCACAGCTTCTGCGGGATGACGCTGCAATACCTCCTGTTCTGGGGCATGGAGAGCGGCCTACTGCTGCTGCGCGAGCGCCGCCGCGGGGCGTGGGTGCGCGTCCGCGCCGCGCCGGTGCCGCTGGCCGCGGTGCTGGCCGGGAAGGCGCTCGCCACCGCCGGTCTGGCGCTGCTGATGGTCGCGGTCACGTTCGGCGTCGGCCGGGTGGCGTTCGGGGTGACGGCCGCGGGGTCGTGGGTCGGGTTCGCGCTGCTGGCGCTGGCCGGGTGCGGGCTGGCCGCGACGACGGGCCTGCTGGTCGCGGCCGTGGGCGGCACCGAGGCGCGGGCGCGGAGCGTGAGCATCCTGGTGATCCTCGGTGTGAGCATGTTGGGCGGCCTGTGGGTGCCGGCGTTCCTGCTGCCCGAGTGGGTGCGCGACGCGGCGCTGGCGCTGCCGACGACGTGGGCGATGCGCGGCCTCGACCGGGTGACGTGGCAGGGCCGCGGGCTCGCCGAGGCGCTGCCGTACGTCGGCGCCGTGACCGCGTTCGCGGCGGCATTCCTGGCGCTGGCGGTGTGGCGGCTGACGGCCGACGAGCGCCGCCGCGCCGCGGGGCACGGGTGCTGAGCCGCTCGCGGCGGTGCAGGGCGCGCCCTGCACCGCCGCGAGCGGCGGAACAATTCACGAAGGAACCAGCCATGCTCCGCACGACCGCCGCGCTCCTCCTTCTCGCCGGCGCGGCCGTCGCGCAACCGCCGGCGGCGCTGCCCGACCTCGCTCTCGAAGACCAGTTCGACCGCAAGGCCGACCCCGCCGCGTACCGCGGGTCCGTGGTGATCCTCGTCTACGGCGACCGCCGCGGCACCGACGCCTGCAAGGCGCTCGGCGAGCAGCTGCACGTCTGCTGGCACCCGACCGCGAAGGGGCAGCCGGCGGCGAAGGCGCAGGCGGCGCCGGTCGTGGCTCTGGACGGCCTGCCGCCGGGGAAGGCGGCGCCGGACGTGAAGATGATTCCGGTGGCGTGCTGCGGCAAGGTGCCCGGCCCGATCCGCGGCGTCATCCGGTCGCAGATCGCGAAGGGCGCCCCCGACGTGCCGGTGTGGCTCGACTTCACCGACGCCATGAAGACGCACTTCGGCCTGACCGCCGGCGAGCCGAACCTCGTCGTCATCGACGCCGCCGGCCGCCCGCGCGGCAAGGTGAACGGCGCCCCGGATCAGGCCACGCTCGACGGCGTCATCCGCACCGTGCAGCAACTCCGCGCCGAAGCGGTGAAGTGAGGAAGCAGGATTAACCACAGAGTCACAGAGGACACAGAGGACACAGAGGAAAAACTGAAGGCGGAGACAGACAGAATCTTCAATCAGGATTTTGTTCCTCTCGCGGCTTTCTGTCTACCCTCTGTGCCCTCTGTGACTCTGTGGTTAATCCTGCTTCCGATCCTTATCCTTCCCCTATGGCCGCCGCGTCCGACTGCCCGTTCTGCGCGAAGCTCGCCACCCCCGACGGGTGGCCGGCCGCGGACGTGGTGTGGCGCTTCCCGAACGCCGTCGCCGTGCTCGGCCCCTGGCAGAGTTTTCCCGGCTACTGCGTCCTCGTCAGCCGCGAACACGCCTCGGAACTGAGCCAGCTCGGCCCGCGCCGCGCCGCCTTCCTCGACGAGATGGCGATACTCGCGGAGGCGATCGAGGCCTGTTTCCGCCCGCACAAGTTGAACTACGAGCTGCTCGGCAACCAGGTGCCGCACCTGCACTGGCACCTGTTCCCGCGCACGGCCGACGACCCCGACCGGCTGCGGCCGGTGTGGTTCGCGCTGGACGCCGCCGACCGCGACCCCGCGGCGAAGGCCCGGCTCGAAGCCGGCCCCGTCCCCCGTCCCGAGGCCGTCGCCCGGCTGCACAACCACCTCCGCGCCCGGAACACAGCGTCGGCATGAACGATACTCCCCTTCGACTCGGCACCCGCAGCAGCCCGCTCGCCCTGTGGCAGGCGCACTTCGTCGCCGACCGCCTCCGCCCCGTCGCCGCCCCGCGGCCGGTCGAACTCGTCCTCATCGAGACGCACGGCGACCGCGACCGCACCACGCCGCTGGCCGCGATGGGCGGGTTCGGCGTGTTCACGAAGGCCATCCAGACCGCCCTCCGCGACGGCCGCGCCGACGCCGCCGTTCACAGCTTGAAGGACTTGCCCACCATCCCCGAGCCCGGCCTGGAGCTCGTCGCGGTGCCGCCGCGCGGGCCGACCGGCGACGCGTTCGTGTCCGTGAAGCACCGCCGCTTCGACGCCCTTCCCGAAGGCGCCGTCGTGGGGACGAGCAGCCTGCGGCGGCGCGCCATGCTGGCGAACCGGCGGCCCGACCTAACGCTGATCGACCTGCGCGGCAACGTCGAGACGCGGCTGCGGAAGCTGGAAGAGAACGACCTCGACGCCATCATCCTCGCAGAAGCCGGGCTGGTTCGGCTCGGGCTGGCCGACCGCGTCACCGAGGTACTGGATTCGAGCTGGATGCTCCCCGCGGTCGGGCAGGGCGCCCTCGGCCTGGAGTGCCGCACCGACGACGCCGACACCATCGACGCGGTATTGGCGCTGACCGACCCGGACACGTTCGCGCGGGTGACCGCCGAGCGCGCGATGCTGGCGGCGCTCGGCGGCGGCTGCCTCGTCCCGATCGGCACCACGTCGAGTATCGAGGGCGGGCGCATCACGATCCGCGGCATGGTGCTGTCGCCGGACGGCCGGCGGAAGGTGTCGGCGACGCACGCCGGGCCGGCCGACGCGCCGCTGGCGACGGGGCAGGAGCTGGCCGCGATGCTCCTCGCCGAGGGGGCGGGGGAACTCCTCGCGTGACCGAACCCGTCTTCACCCTCGACCGCGCCACCGTCGCCCGGCCCGGCGGCGCCGCGGTCCTCACCGACTTCTCGTGGACCGTCCGCGACGGCGAGACGTGGGCGATCACCGGCCCCGTCGGCAGCGGCAAGTCCACCCTCGCCGACGCGCTGCTCGGCCGCGTCCACCTGCGGGCCGGCGAGCTGACGTGGCCGCTCCTCGACCGCCTCCGCGCCGCCGGCCGCGACGTGAAGTACGTCTCCGACGTCGCCCGCCACGTCCCGTTCCAGGAGAACAGCCGGCTGTTCAGCTACGCCGGCCACTACTACCAGCAGCGGTTCGAGTTCGCCGACGCCGACGAGCCGCTGTCGCTCGGCACGTTCCTCCGCAGCGGCAGCCCGGCGCCGGCCGACGAGATCGCCGCGGTCGCGGGTCGGATCGGCCTCGCGGACCGGCTCGACCAGCCGTTCATCACGCTGTCGAACGGCCAGACACGCCGGGCGCGCATCGCGCGGGCGCTGCTCGGGCACCCCGAGCTGCTGGTGCTCGACGACCCGTTCCTCGGCCTCGACGCGACCGGGCGGGCGGACGTGGCGGCGTTCCTCGGTCGGCTGGTCGGCGAGGGGCTGCGGCTGGTGCTGGTCTGCGCCGCGGACGCGGTGCCGGGGTGGGTCACACACCGGGTAGAACTACCGGCGAGCGGCCCGCGTGAGCGGGCTGTTCCTGAACACGTCTGTCACGCTCAGGAACAGCCCGCTCACGCCGGCCGCTCGCCGGGCGAGCCCATCATCGACCTCCGCGACGTGACCGTCCGCCACGGCGGCCGCGTCCTCCTCGACGCCGTTACGTGGACCGTCCGCGCCGGCGAGCGCTGGGCCGTCCTGGGGCCGAACGGTAGCGGCAAGACGACGCTCCTGAGCCTCCTGTGCGGCGACCACCCGCAGGCGTTCTCCAACGACGTGCGCCTGTTCGGCCGCCGCCGCGGCACCGGCGAACGCATCTGGGACGTGAAGCGACCCGTCGGCCTCACGTCGCCCGAGTTCCACCTGTACTTCACCGGCCCGCTCACCGCCGAACGCGCCGCCGCCACCGGCTTCTTCGACGGCGTTACCGACCACGCCACCACGCCCGAGCAGGACGCGACGGTGGCCGGGCTGTTCGCCGACTTCGGGCTGTCGGCCCTGCGCGACCGGCCGTTCCGGCAGCTCTCGACCGGCGAGCAGAAGCTGGTACTGCTGGCGCGGGCGCTGGTGAAGCGGCCGCGGCTGCTCATCCTCGACGAGCCGTTCCTGGGCTTCGACGCCGGCACGGTGGCGCGCTGCCGCGACTGGCTCGACGCCAACCTCGGCGCCGATCAGACGTTGTTGTTCGTGAGCCACCACCCGCCGGAGCTGCCGCGCACCGTGACCCGCACGCTGCGCCTGGACGGCGGGCGCGCAACCGTGGAGTGACGCCGCCGCTTGCGGCGGTGCAAGCGCTGCTCCGCCGCGAGCGGCGGAATATGCTGTCCGAACCCCTCTCCGCACCCGGAGCGCCTCATGCGTGCCTTCCACGTCGCGGCCGTCGTCCTGCTCGCCGCCGCGCCCGCGGCCGCCCAGAACAAGCGGCCCATGACGGTCGAAGACCTCTACGCCTTCAAGCGCGTCGCCGCCCCGCAGATCAGCCCCGACGGCAAGCACGTCGCCTACCAGGTCGGCACCGTCAGCCTCGAAGCGAACAAGAGCACGACGGCGCTGTGGGTCGCCGCGACCGACGGCAAGACGCCGCCGAAGCAACTCACCGACCCGAAGGGGAAGCGCGACGCCGCCCCGCGCTGGAGCCCGGACGGCAAGACCATCCTGTTCGAGTCCACGCGCTCCGGCAGCTCGCAACTGTGGACCGTCCCCGCGGCCGGCGGCGAGCCGAAGCAGCTGACCGAGGTCAGCACCGGCGCCGCGACCGGGGTGTGGTCGCCGGACGGCGCGCACGTGGCGTTCGTGTCGGCGGTGTTTCCGGAGTTCAGCACGCTCCCGTTCGCCGAGAGCGACGCCAAGAACAAGGCGAAGGACGAGGAGGCGGAGAAGAGCCCGGTGAAGGCGAAGGTGTTCACGAAGCTGTTCTACCGCCACTGGGACGAGTACGTCGGCGACAAGCGGCAGCACCTGTTCGTGCAGCGGTTCGCGTACCTGCCGCACGAGTCGCCGCAGCGCCCCGAGGAAGCGTTCAAGCCGCGCGACGTGACCCCCGGCGACCGCGACGCCTACCCGACCAGCACCACGTTCAGCGCCGGCGACGACTTCACGTTCACACCGGACGGGAAGCACCTCGTCTTCACCGCCGTCCCGGCGAAGGACGAGGCGTGGAGCACCAACTACGACCTGTGCCGCGTGAGCATCGGCAACACGAAGACCGAGTGGGAGAAACTGACACCCAACCCGGCCGCGGACGGGAGCCCGCGGTTCAGCGCGGACGGCACGAAGCTGGCGTGGCGGGCACAGAAGAAGCCGGGGTCGGAGGCGGACAAGTGGGACATCGTCGTCGCCGACGCGAAGCCGGACGGCTCGCTGGCCGGCCCGGCGGCGTCCGCCGTCGGAGAAGAGGACCTGTCGGTGAACGAGTTCTGTTGGTTCGGTTCGGACTGGTTCCTGTTCACCGCCGACCGGCAGGGTCGGGCGCCGCCGTTCGCCGCCGCCGTGCCGGGCGGAAACCTCAAGGGGGCGCTTCTCGAACCCGGGCCGGGCACCGACCACGGGTCGTTCGGGTCGCTCTCCGCCAGCCGCGACGGCAAGGTCTGGGTTGGCACGCACGCCCGCATGGACCGCCCGGCCGAAGTGGTCGTGGGACGCAGCCCCGGGGCCGTCGCGGTTTCGGATTTGAGCAAGGCGAACGACACCCTGTTGTCACAGCTCGACCGGCCGCGGCCCGAGTCGGTGGAGGTGCCGATCGAGGGCGGCAAGATGCAGATGTGGGTGCTGAAGCCGCCGGGCTTCGACCCCGCGAAGAAATGGCCGGTGGTGTACCTCGTCCACGGCGGCCCGCAGGGGGCGTGGGAGGACGGCTGGAGCTTCCGGTGGAACCCGTCGCTGTGGGCGGCGCAGGGCTACGTCGTGGTGCTGCCGAACCCGCGCGGGTCCACCGGCTTCGGCCAGAAGTTCGTGGACGAGATCAGCAGCGACTGGGGCGGCAAGTGCTACCGCGACCTCGTCGCCGGCCTCGACTGGGTGGAGAAGCAGCCCTACGTGGACAAGGAGCGGATGGCGTCGGCGGGGGCGAGCTTCGGCGGGTACATGATGAACTGGTTCGCGGTGAACGACATCGGCAAGCGGTTCAAGTGCCTCGTCACGCACTGCTCGGTGTGGAACTTCGAGAGCATGTGGGGGACGACCGACGAGCTGTGGTTCGACGAGCACGAGCACGGCGGCCTGCCGTGGCAGGTGCCGGGGAAGTACCGCGAGTTCAGCCCGCACGTCCGCGCCGGCGAGCTGGCGAAGAACAAGACGCCGATGCTGGTGGTCCACAACGACCTGGACTTCCGCTGCCCGATCGGCCAGGGGCACGAGCTGTTCAGCGCCTTGCAGCGGCAGGGCGTGCCGTCGCGGTTCGTGAACTTCCCCGACGAGGGGCACTGGGTGCTGAAGCCGAAGAACGGCGCCTACTGGCACCGCGAGGTGTTCGGGTGGCTGGCGCGCTACGCCCCGCCGGGCGGGCGCTGAGGGGGAACGAACGGCGCCGCCCACGCGGCGTCGTCCGGGGAAAGCCGCGGCTCGGGCGCGCCGCGGTAGATGAAATAACCGTACCCCGCCGAGTCGTAGGCCCGGTTCAAGGCCGCCTGCAAGTCGATCTCCGCGCCCGGTTCGCCCGGCCGGACGGGTACCGGGATGCGGGGCAGGGGGTCGCGCAGCCGGACGGCCCAGATGTCGGCGTTCGGCCGCGTCGGCGCCCGGCTGACGACCGCGTAGTAGTCGCACGGGGGCAGGTTGCCCCACGGCATCCGCGGGCCGCCGCGGAGCAGGTCGATTTCGACGAGGTTGGCGGGCGACGCCAGAATCCGGCGGGCCTTCGCGCGGTAGGCGTCGCGGTCCGGTCCCCGCGCCTTGTTCGACGGGCTCAGCAGCTCGATCGTCGTCACCACCTCGCCGTCGACCCGGTCGCGGACTTCCAGGTAGATCGGGCGAACCGCATCCGGGCCGGCGGCACCGACAGCGTGTTCCTCGATGCGGACGATGTGCCGGGGTCGCAGCTGGGCGACGAGGAGTTCGCGGAAGCCGACCAGGATCGTTTTCTGGAAGTCGTGCCAGAAGTCGGCCCGTTCCAGGTACGGGTTCATCCCCGGGAACGGCGACGGCATCGGCGGCACTCCGCGACCTGACTCCGCCGCTCGCGGCGACACATCAACGCCCCGCGGGGCGGGCCACCTTC
>Ga0209181_10004189_pt1 | contig 21691 bp, 16 predicted proteins | sample MAT05_FD_187208 | JGI IMG/M metagenome (GOLD analysis project Ga0209181, IMG submission 187208) | Freshwater microbial communities from Lake Fryxell liftoff mats and glacier meltwater in Antarctica - MAT-05 (SPAdes) (version 2) | ecosystem: Environmental > Aquatic > Freshwater > Ice > Liftoff... | reverse complement strand
GTCCATTGCCTCCATCCAAACGGCGACATCTCCATCCTCGCCATTCCCCAGTTCACGCCATCAAACCGCAAGTCCTCCTCCACCTTTCCACCGCCTGAAAAAACTCTCCGCCTTGGCTCGCAAGCATTTGTCCGCCTTTGCTCGCCTTCCCACACCGTTCGGGAGATTGGTTGACACGCGTAGGGCAAACCCTATTTTGGCCCCTTGGGCAGGTTCCGAAAATCGGGCTCCCTCTTCACCCACACCCAGCCGTTCTCTACTCGCATTTTTAGTCCATCGGTATGTCTCAGAAAATCCTGGTGATCGACGAGAGCCTCTCGGCATCCAAGCTGGCCGAGGGAGTGCTCGCGCAGAACTTCAACGGCGTTGACGTTCTGCTCGCCCAGCGAGGAGCCGATGCGTTTGACCGCTTCAACGTCGCCCAGCCCGACCTGATCATCCTCGATGAAGCGATGCCGGACATGGACGCCGAGTCCATCTGCTACCGGCTGCTCAACGATCCGACCACCGCGAAGGTGCCGGTCGTTCTGCTGGCCACGAATGGCAACGGCGATGCGATCGAGGAGCGGTATCACAATGTGGTGAAGGTCTTGCAGAAGCCGGTCGCGCCGCAGCTTCTGCTCGAGGTGGTGCAGACCACGCTCTCGAAGACGAAGGCCTACGGAAATCCGGCGCGGCAGCTTCTTTTTCACGATCCGTCCCGCACGGTTTTCAGCGGTCACACCGCGTTCTTCTCGCTGCGCTCCGCGTTGCAGATGGCCTATGGCGACAAGCTCACCGGCGTGCTGCGGTTTTTCATCAACCGCTTCCCGATCGAGCTCTACGTCAACAACGGCCGCTTCCTCTTTGCCACGACGCGGAACTTCCAGCTCTACTGCCGCGAGTCGCCCGTCATCCTCTCGGCCACCAATCTCGGCCTGATCGTCGAAGGCCAGAACACACAGGCCGCGACCGGCTGCCCGATCTTCCTGTTCCTTTCGGTTCGCAACGGCTTCCCGCACGACGACGTGGTGCAGATCGTTCGCGATCACGGCATGCGCGTTTTCTCCAGCCTGTGGACGGCGGGTCGCGTGACTTTCGAGTTTGAAGAGTTGCAGCAGTTCCCCGACTACGCGCGCAACTTCCCCGCGGCCAACGAAGACCCCGACAATTGGATCCTCGGCAGCCTGCGCTACGTGCGCTTTGAAAATCTCATGGGCACGCAGCGCCCCGATCCGAACGGCAGCCCGGCTTACACTCGCAAGGGTTACGAGTTGATCCAGCGGCTGAAACTGAACGACGTCGAGGCGCGCTTCGCCACCGCGATCAATGGCGCGGAGTCGCTCCAGCAGATCGCCAAAAAGATCGGCATCCCGCTGAACGATGCGCTGCTCATCGTCTTCCGCTTCGCTGCGCTGGACATCATCGACTACTGGTCGTCGACCGTGCTCTCGCTCCCGCCCGGCCCCACGGCTACCGCGGGCGTGGGGGCGACTTCGTAGTCCCTGTCGCCGGCCGAGAGCGGTTGTCACGGCGGGCAGTTTTCCGCACGCGTGATCTAGGACTGGGCGGATTGGTTGGTTTTACTTTCGTGGTTTCACAGCCGCGTCGTTCCCCCATGCGAATCTACGTTCTCTCCCCGTTGCTCCTTTCCGCGGTGGTGGCGCTCGCCGCCGAACCCCCCGACGTGCAGCGGATTTTTGCCGAGCACTGTCTCGAATGCCACGGTCCGGACAAGGCGAAGGGCGGGCTGACGCTGACCAGCCGGGACGCGGCGCTCAAGGAATTGGAGAGCGGCGCCCGCGCCGTCGTGCCGGGTGACGTGAAGCAGAGCGAACTGCTCTTGCGCATTCTCTCCACCGATCCGGACGAGCAGATGCCGCCGAAGAAAAAGAAGCCGCTCCAGCCCGCGGAAATCGCGGCGCTGAAACAATGGATCGCGAACGGCGCGGAGTGGAAAACCCACTGGGCGTATGAGCCGTTGAAGCGGGTGGAGGTTCCGGAAGTCAGGAGTCAGAAGCCGGGAACTCCGCTCGACGCCTTCGTGCTCGCCCGCCTCGCGGCGAAGAATCTCACCCCATCTCCCGAGGCGGATCGTTACACGCTCATTCGCCGGCTTTCCTTGGACCTGCTCGGCATTCCCCCGACTCCGGAGGAAGCCGATGACTTCGTCGCGGACGGCGCGCCAGACGCCTACGAAAAGCTCGCCGACCGCCTGCTCACCTCGCCGCACTTTGGCGAACGCTGGGGCCGGCACTGGCTGGACCGCGCGCGGTATGCCGATTCGGACGGCTACGAGAAAGACAACGCGCGGCCCGACGCCTGGCGCTACCGCGACTGGGTGATCGACGCCGTGAACCGCGACCTGCCGTTCGATCAGTTCACGATCGAACAACTCGCCGGCGATCTGCTGCCCGACGCCACGCCCGAGCAAAAACTCGCGACCGCTTTCCATCGCCAGACGCTCACGAACACCGAGGGCGGCGCGGACAAGGAGCAGTTCCGCGTCGAGGCGACCTTCGACCGCACCGAGACCACCGCGGGCGTCTGGCTCGCGCACACCTTCACCTGCGCCCGCTGCCACACGCACAAATACGACCGGCTGACGCAGCGCGAATATTACGAGATGTTCGCCTTCTTCAACGACGCCGACGAGACGACCGCGCCGGTGAAAATCTCCGACCAGGCGGTGCGCGACTACGAGCAGGCGAAGTCGAAACACGGCGCGAAGCTGAAACAACTCGAGGCGAAGCTGGCCTCCGTAACGAAGGAAGTCGCAGCCCGGCAAGGCACCTGGGAGCAGGAGCTTCAGACGCGGTTGCAAACGGCGGCAGCGGGTGAACCCAGCGCGGTCCCGGCGAAAATCGCCAGCGTGACGAGCGCGGGAAAGGCCACCTTCAAGGCGCTGCCCGACGGTTCGCAACTCGCGGCTGGCAAACAGGCGGCGAAGGATGTTTACACCGTCACCGTCGAGTTGCCGGCGCAGCGCGTGAGCGGATTGCGGCTGGAGGTGTTGCCCCACGACTCGCTGCCGGGCAAAGGTCCGGGCCGCAGCGGCGCGGGGAATTTTGTGCTCTCCGAGATCGCCGTGCGGGCGGAGACGAAGCTGCCGCTGCACTCGCCGCACGCGGATTTCGAGCAGGGCGGCTGGCCGATCGCGGCGGCGCTGGATGGGAACGCCGAAACCGGTTGGGGCGTGGAGCCGCAGTTTGGCAAGGCGCACGCGGCCAGCTTCTATTTTGCGCGGGCGGTGGATGGGGCGAAGACGCGCAAACTCACCGTCACGCTGGACCAGCAATACAAAGGCGGGAGCCACAGCATCGGCCGTTTCCGCCTCCAGGCGCTCGTGGGTGAAACGGCGGAAACCATCGCGCCGCTCGCCGTGCGCGAGGTGCTCGAGATGCCGGCCGCGGATCGCGGAGAGGAGCAGGGGAAGGTGCTGCGCGACTACTTCGCGAAGGTCGATCCCATCGCCCAGCAGGCCGCGGAACAACTCGCCGCGGCCAACGCCACGGCACCGAAGCCGCCCTTCATGGACGTGCGTGTGCTCACGGCGAAGCCCGCGCCGCGCGAGACGAAGGTGCTGCATCGCGGGGAATTTCTCTCGCCCGAGCCCGAGCCCGTCGCGCCGGCGGGGCCGTCGATCATTCCGCCGATCAAGGTGCGCAGCGGACCGCGGGCCGACCGTCTCGATCTCGCGCGCTGGCTGGTCAGCCCGGAGAATCCGCTGACCGCGCGAGTCGTCGCGAACCAAGTCTGGATGCACCTCTTCGGCGAAGGGATCGTCCGCACGCCGGGCGATTTCGGCGTGCGCGGCGAGAAGCCGACGCATCCCGAGTTGCTCGACTGGCTGGCCGGCGAGTTCGTGCGCGGTGGCTGGAGCCGCAAGCAACTCGTCCGCACGATCGTGACTTCGGCGACCTACCGGCAGCGTTCCGAAACGCGGCCGGAACTCGCGGAAATCGACCCCCTGAATCTGCTCCTCGCGCGGCAAAACCGCGTCCGCGTCGAGGCCGAGGTCGTGCGCGATCTGCACCTCGCGGCGAGCGGCCTGCTCGCGGCGAAAATCGGCGGGCCGAGCGTCTTCCCGCCGATGCCGCCGGAGATCGCCGCGATCAGCTACGCGAACAACTTCAAGTGGGCCGAAGCGAAGGACGAAAACCGCTTCCGCCGCGGCATGTATACCTTCTTCAAACGCACCGCGCCCTATCCCGACCTCATCGCCTTCGACTGCCCCGACGCCAATTCCGTCTCGCTCAAACGCAACGTCTCCAACACCCCGCTCCAGGCCCTCACCACGCTCAACTCGCGCGCCTTCGCCGAAGCCGCGCAGGCCATGGCGCAGCGGCTCCTCGCCGATGCGGGCGACGCCGCGCGGCTGCAACATTGCTTCCGCCTCTGCCTCACGCGACCCGCGCAGCCGTCGGAGCTGGCCACGCTCGGCCGGCTGCTCGATCAGGCGCGCACCTATTACACCGCGCATCCCGACGAGGCGAAAATGCTGGCCCGCGACGCGACTCCCGCGATCGAAGTGGCCGCGCTCGCCGCCACCGTGCGCATCGTCCTGAACACCGACGAATTCATCACCCGCGAATAACGCCATGCACCCGCTCGATCACGCGATCCACCTCACCCGGCGCGATTTCTTCACCACCACCGCGAGCGGTCTCGGGCTGCTCGGGCTCGGCGCGATGTTGCAGCAGGAGGGGCTGCTCGCCGCACCCTCCGCATCAGCCGATCCGCTCCTCCCGCGCGCGCCGCATTTTCCCGCCAAGGCGAAGAACTGCATCTTCATCTTCATGGAAGGCGCGCCGAGCCAGCTCGACCTCTTCGATCCCAAGCCAAAGCTGAACGAACTCAACGGCCAGCCGCTGCCCGATTCGCTGTTGGAAAAGGTGCGCTTCGCCTTCATCAAAAAGGAGACCGCGCGGCTGATGGGCTCGAAGCGGACCTTCGCAAAACACGGCCAGTGCGGCATGGAGTTCAGCGACCTCCTCCCGCATCTCGCGCAGCGCGCCGACGACCTGCTCATGGTCCGCTCCATGCACACCGATCAATTCAACCACCACCCCGGCCAGCTCCTCATGCAGTGCGGCCGCGCCACCTTCGGCCTGCCGACCATCGGCTCGTGGCTCACCTACGGCCTCGGCAGCGCCGCGCGCGATCTGCCCGGCTACGTGGTGCTGGCAAATGGGCGCGGGACCAGCGGCGGTTCGTCGCTCTGGCAGTCCGGCTTTCTGCCGTCGGTCTATGCCGGCGTGCCGTTTCGCAATCAGGGCGAGCCCGTGTTGAATCTGAAAAATCCCGCCGGCCTGCCGCCCGAACTCCAGCGCGCCGGCCTCGATGCGCTCGCCGAGCTGAATCACACCCACCTCGCGCGGGCGCAGGATCCCGAGATCGCCAGCCGCATCGCCTCCTACGAGCTGGCCTTTCGCATGCAATCCGCCGCGCCCGAGCTGATCGACCTTTCCCAGGAAGACGCCCGCACGCTCGAAGCCTACGGCGTGAACCGCCAGGACCCGCCGATCAAAGCCGACCGCGCCGGCGGCCCCGGCCAGTATCAGGCCTTCGCCAAAAACTGCCTGCTCGCGCGCCGCCTCGTGGAGCGCGGCGTGCGCTTCGTGAATGTGATCCACGCCTCATGGGATCATCATTCCAATCTCGACCAGGAGCTGCCTTTCAACGCCGGCATGGCCGACCAGCCCATCGCCGCGCTCATCGCCGATCTCAAAGAGCGCGGCTTGCTCGACGAAACGCTCGTCGTCTGGGGCAGCGAATTTGGCCGCACGCCGCTCGGCGAAAACCGCAACGGCAACACCCACGTCACCGGCCGCGACCACCATCCCTACGCCTTCACCACGCTCATGGCGGGTGGGGGAATCAAGGGCGGGCAAGTCTATGGCGAGACCGACGAGATCGGCTGGGGCGTCGTCCGCGACCCCGTGCATGTGAACGACTTCCACGCCACGCTGCTCCACCTCTTCGGCCTCGATCACCTGAAGCTCACGCACCGCTTTCAGGGCCGCGACTTCCGCCTCACCGACGTGGCGGGCAATGTCGTGAAGGCGTGGCTCGCCTGACCTCGCGCCGTCCGGGCGGGACAGGCGAGCACATGCAACCGTGGAGGTGGCAGTGTTCGTGGTGAGCGTGGGACGAAACGGAGTTTCGGGGATTGGGGCGTTACCAGACGGAGTTTGGTAACGAGCGCGCGGTGAGCGCACTAGCCGAGCGCGGGGGGCGAGCGCGCGGTGGGCGCGGGGCGAGCGCACGACGGGCTCTGGCCCCAAGGTTTTTGTGTGGGGCTGATTAAAGAACCGTAGCCAAAGCTGGCGCGGCTCACCTACGTTGGCCGCTCACTTCCATTACTCCCAAAATGAATCCTCCCTCTCATCTCATCCCTCCTCCCGGCTTTTCGCGTCGTGGCTTCCTCCGCACCACGGGCGGGGCGATGGCTGGCGGTGCGCTGCTCGGGGCGCTGGCGCCGGAACGATTCGCCCATGCGGCGAGCGGCACCGATGAACTCAAGATCGCGCTGATCGGCGCGGGTGGTCGCGGCTCGGGTGCGGCGAATCAGGCGCTGAGCACGTATGCGCTCGGGCCGGTGAAGCTGGTGGCGGTGGCGGATGTCCACGAAGACCGGATGAAGAGCGCGCTTTCCAATCTCGAAAAGACGCACGGGGCGCGCGTGGATGTGCCGGCGGAGCGGCAGTTTCTGGGGTTCGATTCTTTCAAGAAGGCGATCGAGACTTGCGATGTGGCGATCCTCTCCACGCCTCCCGGTTTCCGCCCGATGATGTTTGAAGAGGCGGTGCGGCAGGGCAAACACGTCTTCATGGAAAAGCCGGTGGCGAGCGATGCGGCCGGCGTGCGCCAGGTGCTGGCCGCGGCGGCGGAAGCGAAGAAGAAGGGCCTTAAAGTCGGCGTGGGTCTGCAGCGGCATCATCAGGCGGGTTACATCGAGACGGTGAAGCGCATTCACGATGGGGCGATCGGCGACATCGTGTCGGCGAGCTGCTACTGGAATGGCAACCGTCCGTGGCAGAAGAAGCGCGCGGACCTGGAGAAGCAGTACGGTCGCAAGCTCACGGAAATGGAATACCAGCTCCGCAACTGGTATTACTTTACCTGGATCTGCGGCGACCACATCGCGGAGCAGCACATTCACAATATCGACGTGATCAACTGGGTGAAAAAAGGCCCGCCGGTGAAGGCGCGCGCGATGGGCGGACGCGAGATCAGCAACGGCGGGGCGGATGACGGTGAAATCTTCGATCACTTCGCGGTGGAGTTCGACTACGAGGACGGCTCGACCTGTTACAGCTACTGCCGCCACCAACCGGGCTGCTGGAACAGTGTGAGCGAACGGGTGGTGGGCACGAAGGGCAAGGCCGACGTGGGCGGCAACAAGATCTTCGGGGCCGAGCAGTGGCGCTTTAAGCCGGACGGCGCGCCGAAAGATCCCTACCAGCAGGAGCACGACGATCTCTTCGCGGCGATCCGCGAAAACAAGGAATTCAGCGAAGCGGAGTACGGCGCATCGAGCACGATGACCGCGATCCTCGGCCGCATGGCGGCGTATTCCGGCAAGGAGCTGGAATACAAGGCCGCGCTGGAATCGAAGATCGAGCTGCTGCCGAAGGAGCTGGGCTTTGACAAGCCGGCGCCCGTGCAGCCGGGTCCCGATGGGCTCTACCAGCGGGCGATCCCGGGCAAGACGGCGGTGATCTGATCCGCGGGAAAACGATTCAACGAACGCCCCGCTTTCTCGCGAGAAAAGGCGGGGCGTTTTGTTTTGCGGAATCGGAGTTGGTCGAATCGCGCGGCGCGGCTTCGGCGCACGCTGGCGACTTTCGCGGTGGGCTTGGCGCCGAAGATGACTAGCTCGTGAATCGACCAGTAGTTGCCCTTCACCTCGCCGGTTGCGTGATCTTGATGAACTTGGCGCGGGTCGCGGGAAATTCGATGCCGGTGACGGGGCCGCTGCCGGCTCCTTTCGCGAGCGGTTTGCTCCACTGCGCGCCATCGAGTGAAACGGCGACCTCGTAGCCGCGCGGATAGTCGTTGGGCGATTTCTGCGCGTCGAGTTCCAGGCCCACGATCTCGGCTTCCTGCGGCAGTTCGATCTGAAACCACATGCCGGGTTTCTGGCCGCGACCGCTGGTGTAGCGGGTGTCGGGTTGGCCATCGATGGCGGATTCGCAGCCGTCGGGTTTGTCGCTGGCGGTGAGCTTCCAGTCTTTGCTATTCGCCAGCGGCTGGGGGAGGGCGCTGCGCAGCTCGGTGGCGGTCCACGGCTGGGTGCGGTCTTTGGTCGCCAGCCGCAGCGCTTTGACCTGCTCGGGAGTGACGAAGCTGGCGCCACCGCCGAAGGCTTTGCGGACGTAGGTGAGGACGTTGGCGATCCAGGCGTCGTCGTTGGTGGCCATGGCGACCATCTGGCCTTCGTATTTTTTACCATCGATGTCGCCGGTGAGGCCGTGGAGCAGCACGAGGATGCCGCCATCGCGCCAGCCGCGAATGGTTTTCGAGGTGAGGAAGGAAGGCGCGAGCATGGTGCCGGGCGCGGCGCCGATCATCGGCCTGCCGCGGCCATCCGTGCCGTGGCAGGCGGCGCAGAGTGTCTGGAAAGTGGTCTCGCCGGCCTTGTAGGCTTTGAGTTCGGCGGGACTGAATTTGGTGGTGGCGATCTGCGCGGGCGGGTGGAGGATCTGGCTGCCGATCTCGCGGAGGATGCCGGGGTTCGGGGTGTGGACGGCGAGTTCCAGGGTTTGTTTCCAGCCGGGGAGGTTGAGCAGTTTCGCGGTGTGGCGGCGTTCAGACCTTCCAGCGTCCAGAGGGCGTGGAGGCGGGCGAGGGGATTCTTGTTCGCGGAAAAGGACGTGGTGAAGTGGAGCGCCGCGACGGGCAAGCCCTACGGCGTCTATGGCATCACTTTCAGCGCACGCGACTCCACGGCGCTCGCCGGCGCGTCCGATGTGGCGATCTCGGAAACCGTGCGCGTGCTGAGCGGGGCGAAGTTTGCCTTCTTCCGCGACAGCGTCTCGCTCGGGCTGGCGAAGCAGCGCGGGTGCACGGCGCCGATCATGGAGTTTGGCCCGGACGGCGCCTTTGCCACCGATCTGCGCGACGACGGGAAAGCGATCGCATTCCTCCGGGAGCATGGGCTGGAAGAGGGGAAGTTCCTCTGCTGCATCCCGCGGCTGCGCATGTCGCCTTATTGGAAGATGAAGCCCGGCTTGCTGCTCGATGAAAAGAAGCACGCGCTCAATGAGTCGAAGAAGGAGCACGATCTCGCGCCGCTCCGGCAGGCGATCGTGGAGGTGGTGCGGCAGTCGCCGATGAAAGTGCTCGTGTGCCCCGAAGACTCCAGCCAGATGGAACTCGGCAAGGAGATGCTCGTGGATCAGCTCCCCGAAGACGTGCGGCCGCGCGTGGTCTGGCGGGAAAAGTACTGGCTCACCGACGAAGCGCTGAGCACCTACGTGCGCAGCGCCGGGCTCTTCGGCGCCGAGATGCACAGCCCGATCATGTGCATCGGCAACGGCATTCCCGCGATCGTCTGCCGCTGGACCGAGCAGACGAGCAAGGGAATCATGTGGCGCGACATCGGACTCGGCGAATGGCTCTTCGACATGGACAAGGAAGAGGAAATCCCCGGCATCCTGCCCGCCGTGCTCGCGATGGCAAAAGATCCCGCGGCCGCGCAGGCGAAAGCGGCGAAGGCGCGGGAAATCGTGCAGCGGCGTCAGCGGGAGACGATGGCGATCGTGGGGAAATCGTTTACCGCGGCTTAACCCGGCGTCGGGCGAGCCCCGTGCGCAGCAGCGCCAGCGCGGTGAGCGCGAGGCAGGTGTGCGGCAGCCAGTCGCCGTGCCGGGTGTAAAACGTCGTGCGATTCGCCGTGGGCACGGCGATCTGGCCGGAGACGAAACCTTCCTCGAAGGGCCGGAGAAATTGCACCACGTCGCCCGGCACCGCCTCGCCGCTGCGGCGATCGAAACGCGCCAGCCGCCCGAACGGATCGATCGACCCGGTGAGCCCCGTATTCCCGCAGCGCAGCAGCGGACGGCGCGTTTCGATCGCGCGGAAGAGCGCGTTCGCGAGATGCTGCTCAGCGGCGGGAGAATCGGCGAACCAGCCGTCGTTCGTCACGTTGACGAGCAACTGCGCGCCCGCCGCGACGAAGCGCCGAGTGAGGTCGCCGACGGTGTCCTCGAAACAGACCAGCGCCGCCAGCGTGATTCCCGGTTCGTGCAGGTGCATTATTTTGGTTTCGCGGCCGGGCGTGAAGTCGCCAGGCACCAGCGCGCCGACCAGCGGAGCGAAGAGCGGCCGCAGCGGCAGGTACTCGCCGAACGGCACGAGATGGATCTTCCGATACACCTGATGGCTCGCGCCGGAGTCCGTGAAGAGCGCCGCGATGTTGTAATCCTCGTCGAGCGCCGCATCGAAATCGATCGACCCGAGCAGCAGCGCGACGCCTTCGGGTTGCGCCTGCTCGATGACGAATTTGTAAGTTTCTTCATCGCCAAAAACCGGCCGCGGCGTGCAAGCCTCGGGCCAGACGAGAAGCTGCGGCCTGGCCACGATCGCAAGGGCGCTGAGGCGACCGAGGGTCTCGAGGACTTTGTGCTCGAACTGCGGATCGAACTTCTCCCGCTGCGGGATGTTCGGCTGAATCGCCGCGACCCGCAGCGGCACGGTGGGGCCGCCGTCGTTGCGAATGAGCGTGCGCACACCGTAGCCGAAAACCGCGACGACCAGCGCGACGCTGATGCTGAATTCCCAGCGCACCCGCCTCAGGAACATCGGTCCGAGTTCGCCTGCCACGCGGCGCACCACGATCACGATCATCAGGTTCACAAAGGCGATCAGCCAGGACAGCCCCCACACGCCGGTCACGTCGGCGATCTGGATCATCGCGAGGTCGCGATGGAGCGCGACGCCGAGCCCATTCCAGCCAAAGCCGCCGAAGAGCCAGCCGCGCGTCCACTCCAGCATCACCCACGCGCTCGCGCCCGCGGCGCCGGTGGCGAGATTGCGCCAGGAATTAGGGAACCGGCGCGCCTCGCCGAGCGGGATGAGGAAGTCGAGGAACCAGGTCCACAGGCCGATGTAAAACGACAGGATCAGCGCCAACAGGAGCGGCAGCGAGAGCAGGAGTTTGTCCGCGTAGAGTTCGGCGAGACTGCCCAGCCAGTGGAAGGTGCCGGTGAAAAATATCAGCCCCGTGACGTAGCCCGGCCCCAGCCCGCGCAGGGCGGCGCGCCAGCGTTTTGTCGCTCGTGCCTCATCCCGAAACCAGGTGGCGCAGAGCACCGGCACGAGCGCGATCCAGACGAGCCCGCCTTGATCGAACCGCGGATAACACGCGATCAACAATCCGCCGCTGAGCACTGCGGCCAGCCACGGCCAGACGCGCCGGAGGAGCGCGAAGCGGGCAGGGGATTCGTCAGGCGACAGGATCACGCGGGAGGGCGGAAAAAGTGAGGGGTTCTTCGACTGCGCTCCGCCCACTGGGTCGCCGGAGCTCCGCTCAGGATGACAGTCGTTGGGGAGCGCTTCGCGGCGCTATTCGCGGCGCACGCGTTTGCTCTTCGTCGGCGCGACCCGCTGCGGGTTCATCGCGTCGCGGAGGTCCTTCGCGTAGCCGGAGTTGACGTGAAAGTGGTAGTGCTTGAACGCGTCGGAGTCGTTCAGCGAGTCGCTGTCGCATTCCACGTAGCCGAGCGAAATGAGGCCCCTGAGGGTGTCGAGCAATTCGGCCGCTTCCTGATCGGGCACGCGCTTGAGCAGATCCTCGCCGGTGACCTCCGAGCCGGAGAGGCCAATGGCTTTAAGGACCGAAATTTCGCCGCCATCGAGATTGAGTTCTTTGTCGCTCATGCTGGACAAAATGAATCGCTTTTACGCGCCGAGGCGGATGCCCACATCCTGCTGGATCCATGTCCAGAGCTGGGCCAGGCTTGCGCTCACTTCGGCTTTGATGGCCGCCAGTTCCGCGGCCGTAAAGGATTTTCCGGCCTCCGGGGCGCGCTGGGCGAAGAGGTAAAACTTGATCTTCGGCTCCGTGCCCGAGGGCCGCACGGCGATCTTTCCGCCGCCGGCCAGTTCGATCATGAGCATCTTTTCCTTGGGAATGAGGTCGCCCTCCACGTCGTGAAATTCCTGCGTGGCAAAGTTGAGCGTGGCGGCGACGGGGACGCCATTGGCCTCGGTCGGCGGCATGGAGGCGTAGGATTCCACGAGGCGCTGGATTTTCGCCGCGCCATCCGCGCCCTCGAAAGTCAGCGAACCGTTTTGCTCGAGGTAGAAACCGTACTCCGCGTAGATCTCGTCCAGATATTGATCGAGCGTCACCCCGCGCGATTTCGCATACGCGGCCACTTCCGCGAAGACGACCACCGCGCCGTTGCCATCCTTGTCGCGCACAAAATCCGCCGCGCTGTAGCCGTAGCTCTCCTCCCCGCCGCACACGTAGAAGCTGGAACTCGCCAGCCGCGCCGCGCGGGTTTCCGCTTCCGGCAGCGTGCGATAACGCGCGCGAGTTTCTGCGGGCAGCGCGGTTTCGTATTGGCCGAGTTTTTGGCCGATGTATTTGAAGCCGGTGAGCGTCTCCACGCAGCGCAGGCCGTGTTTGGCGGCGATCGCTTTTTGCAGATCGGTGGTCACGAAGGTTTTCACGATCACGCACCGGTCGCGGTTCGCCGGGGTGATCACGCCCTGCTCGATCAGCCGCTTCACGCGATACGCCGCCATCAGCGAACCGATCTGGTTGCCCGTGAGCAATTCCATCTCGCCGGCGCGATTGCGCACGGCCACGCCCATGCGATCGCAATCCGGATCGGTGGCGATCACCAGGTCCGCGCCGGTTTCCTGCGCCAGCGCGATGCCGCGGGCGAGGGCTTCGGCGTTCTCGGGATTCGGCGATTTCACGGTCGGGAAACGCCCGTCCGCGATCTCCTGCTCCGGCACCGTCGCGTAGGAGAAGCCGAGCCGGTCGAGCATCGGCTTGATGATCACCCCGCCCACGCCGTGGATCGAGGTGTAGACGATTTTTAGCCCGCTGCGCGCCGCGCTGACCACGAGTTCGCGATCGAGCAGCAGCGTCTCCAACCGCGCCATGTAGGCGTGATCGATTTCCTCGCCGAGCGTGATTAGTTCGCCACGCGCCGCTTCCGCGATCGGCGCGTAGACGTCCGACTGCACCGCGTTCACTTTCTGGATGATCCCGCTCGCGTGCGGCTCCACCACCTGCGCGCCATCGTCGAAGTAAACTTTGTAGCCGTTGTCGTGCGGCGGATTGTGCGAAGCCGTGATCACGATGCCGGCGGTGGCGTTGGTGTGCCGCACGGCAAAGGAAAGCTGCGGCGTGGAGCGCGGCCCGGCGAAGAGCCCGGCATCGCAGCCCAGATCCGTCGCGATCTTTGCGGTGAACTCGGCGAAGTCCCGCGAGAAATGCCGCGTATCATGGGCGATCACGATCTTCGGCCGGCCGGGCAGTTTGTTTTTCGCAAAGTGCTCCTTGCAGTAAGCCACCAGCCCCTGCGTCGCGCGGCTGATGTTGTAGAAGTTCATCGAATTCGTGCCCACGCAGGGCGATTCCGGGCGGTCCAGCGGCTGCGGCGCGCCTTGCTCGGCGGTGGTCACCACCTTGCCGATCGTGCGCCCGCGCAGCCCGCCGGTGCCAAAGGCGAGCGTCTTAAAAAAGCGGTCGTTCAGCTCGTCCCACGCGCCACCTTCCACCAACTCGGCGATGCTCTGGTGCACCACCGCCGAGTCGCTGCGGGCGAGCATTTGGTGGATGTTCGTGGCGCTGCTCTGGAGCAGCGCTCCGGCTTGGACGGCGGAATGCAAAAGGGTGCTGAGGTCGCTCATGGGGCAAAATGATAGGAGCGAGCGCATTGAGGGCGAGCGTCAAGTTGCGCCGCTGGTTTCGCCCTCCTGCGGCGTGAATGGCAGGCGTTTGAGGCGACCGATCTCGCGACCGGCGACGAATGTTGAGCGGTCCGAGCACTCTGCTTTGGACCACCCAACCAATCCGAAAAAGAACTCATGAAAACCAATCCCCGCATCCTTCTCGCTTCCCTCGTCGTCGGTCTTTCCCTCGGCGGTGCCGCGCTCGGCCAAACCACGTTGACCACCACGACCAGCGCCGGGACGATCAGCGAATTCAGCCCCGACACGATCGTCATTCGCTCCGAGACTTCGCCGGAGCCGCTTCGCTACAGCTACAGCAAGACGACCACCTACGTGGACGAAGCGGGCGCACCCGTTTCGATGGAACTCGTGAAATCCGGCCTGCCCGTGACGGTGCAATACGTGAGGGAAGGCGATCGTCTCGTGGCCAATCGCGTGATCGTGCGGCGCGTGACGACGACCTCCGCCCCGGTGGCTCCCGTCGCTCCTGCCGCGGTGTTGGAAAAGAAAACCACCACCACGACGACCACCACCAAGTAATCCGCGGTCGCGCCGGGAGGGGATCCGGCGCGCCGTGCGGCGGCGGTTTGTAAACGGATTGGGGAAATGCGAGCGAGTTTGTAAAGCCGGGGTAAACCCGCTTGCCCGGCCGCTTCGTGGAGGCGATTCGTCGGCGCACTCGCCATGCGCTTCTCCCCACTCCTCGCCGTATTCCTCCTCTCCGCCGGCCTGCATCTCTCCGCCGCCGCGGGCGACGGCATCGTCGACCTCACTGCGCTCGCGAACTACGCCGCGCAGCCCATCCCGGCTTACGTCAACAAAAGCAACACCCCGCCGAACAACCTGATCACCGACAAAGGCGCCACGCTCGGGCGGATCCTTTTCTACGACAAGCGGCTCTCGCGCAACGACACCATCTCCTGCGCCACCTGCCACCAGCAGGCCCACGGGTTCGGCGACGGCGGCACCGCCAGCACCGGCGTGGCCGGCACCACCGGGCGCCACAGCATGCGGCTGATCAATGCGCGCTTCGCCACCGAGGCGAAATTTTTCTGGGACGAACGCGCCGTTTCTCTCGAAGCCCAGACCTCCCGGCCGATCCAGGACCACGTCGAGATGGGTTTCAGCGGCACGAGCGGCGATCCCGCCTTTTCCGCGCTCATCACGAAGCTCTCCGCGATCGACGACTACCGCGTGCTGTTCATCTCCGTTTTTGGAAATGCCACGATCACCGAGGCGCGCGTCCAGTTTGCCCTCGCGCAATTCATCCGCAGCATCCAGTCCTTCGATTCGCGCTACGATGCCGGTCGCGCCCTGGTCGGCGATGCCACGAATTTCCCAAACTTCAGCGGGGCCGAAAATGCCGGGAAAACGCTCTTTCTCAACCCACCCCCGCAGGGCGGAGCTGGTTGCGCCGGCTGCCATCGGCCGCCGGAATTCGACATCGCGCCGGGCAGCGGCAACAACGGCGTCATCACCCAGATCGGCGGTGGCACCGATCTCACGAACGTCCGTTCGCCCAGCCTGCGCGATCTCCTCGGCCCCGGCGGGCAATCCAACGGCCCCTTCATGCACGATGGCAGCCTCACCACCCTCGCCGCGGTCATCGGCCATTACGCCGCCATCCCCGGCCTCAACGCCAACCTCGACCCGCGCCTGCAACCCGGCGGCCAGCCCCAGCGGCTCAATCTCAATCCTACCCAGCGCGCCAATCTCGCCGCTTTCCTCGCCACCCTCACCGGCACCGCCGTCTACACCGACGCGCGGTGGTCCGATCCCTTCGACGCCAACGGCCAGCTCAACCTCGTCGTCCTGCCCGCTGAATCCATCTCCCTGCAAAACAACGGCAACGGCACCGCCACCCTCACCTGCGACGGCGTGTCCGGCGTCCAATACCAGCTCCGGTCTTCGACCAACATGACCACCTGGACCTCCGTCGCCACAGTCACCGCGAGCGCCGCCGGCGTCTGCACCGCCACCGTCCCCGTGACCGGCGGCGTCTTTTACCGCTTCGCCTACGTCCCCGCCGCCGCCCGCCCGGCCGCCGCCACGAGCATCACCTTGGCGAGCCCCAGCACCGGCATCGCCGTGACGACCGCCAGCAAGGCGGCGGCTGGCTCCACATCCAGCGCCGCCGTGCGCCAGCGGGTGCCCGCGGCGCGTCAGCCGAAGCGGCGGTGACCCAGCGGCGGCGCGGGCTGGAGTTCAGCCGGCGTGGGGCACTTCGCGGATGCGGCCGTCGGCCAGCGAGAAAAGCACATCGGCGACGAGCGCGGCCTCGGCGCGGCTGTGGGTGATGTGCAGGGCGGTGAGGCCGTATTCGCGCTGAGCGCGGCGGAGCAGCGCGGCGAGGTCGTCGCGCAGTTCCTCGTCGAGCGCGGAGAGCGGTTCGTCGAGGACGAGCACCTGCGGGCGGGCGGCGAGTGCGCGGCCGAGCGCGACGCGCTGGCGTTCCCCGCCGGAGAGGTGCGGCGGCAGGCGATCGAGCAGCGCGGCGATGCCGAGTTCGGCGGCGAGCTGATCGACGCGCGCCGCGATCTCCGCGGCGGGCCGGCGACGGAGGCGCAGGGCGAAGCCGAGCTGTTCGCGCACGGTCATGGCAGGAAACATCGCGCCATCCTGCGGGACGTAGCCGACGCCGCGGGCGGCGGGCGGCGCGTCGGTGACATCGAGACCCGCGATGAAGACGCGGCCGGCATGTGGACGGCGCAGGCCGCAGATGATCTCGAGCAGCGTGGTCTTGCCGGAGCCGGTGCGGCCCATGAGCACGGCGTAGCTGCCCGCCGGCACGGTGAAACTCACGTTCTCCAAACGAAACGCGCCCGCCCGCCAGCCGATGGCCTCGAGACGGATCATGGGGAGAAATCCGAAATCCGAATCTCGAAATCCGAAACGATTTCCCAAAGGTTTGAAGGTCGGAAATCGGCTGACGCATGCGCTCGCTCGGTTTGACCGTTTCCGCGCATTTCGAATTGGTTTCGGATATCGGATTTCGACATGCGGATTTTGCTCCTCCTCACATCTTCTCCCCCACGAGGCGCACCGACACGAGCACCACCAGCGCGAACGCCACCATGAGCAGGCTGACGGCGACGGCCGCCTCGAGCCGGCCGGCGCTGAGTTCCAGGAAAACGCTGGTGGGCATCACTTCCGTCTTCATCCGCGTGACGCCCGCGAAGACGAGGATGGGGCCGAATTCCCCGAGGCTCCGCGCCCACGCGATGCTAAACGCGGCGAACATCCCGCGCTTCGCCGCCGGCAGCGTGACCAGCCACACGGCCTGCCCGCGCGAGCAGCCCAGCGTCATGGCGACATCTTCCGGACGCGCGGAAAGGTGATCGAAGACGCCGCGCATGGTCCGCACGGCAAAGGTGACGCCGATGACGAACTGCGCGAGCACGACGCCCGCGACGGTGTAGGTGAAAGGGACGAAGCGTTCGATGGCCTGGCCCGCGCCGGTTTGAAAAAAGATGAGCAGGCACAGGCCCACGACCATCGGTGGCAGGACGATGGGAATATCGAGCGCTGCATCGAGCCACTCTTTCGCGGCGAAACGTCCGCGCGAAAGCAGGTAGGCGACCGGCACCGCGAGCAGCAACGCAAGCAGCGAGGAGGTGGTGCAGGAGACCAGGCTGAGCCCGATGGCGTAGCGAATCTCGCGGGTCTGGAGCGATTCCCAAAGCTGCCCCGGCGTGGTGTAGGCAGCGGTGGCGCCGAGCAGCGCGACGAGGAACGCGAGGTAGAGCCCAGTGACCAAAACGAGTCCGCCCCAGAAAGGCGTGAGGCGCGGGCGTGCGGTCATGGGACCCATGCGTCGCCGCCGGCGGGGGTGAAGCCTAGCGATTGGAAGACGGCGCCGCCTTTCTCCGGTGCGCAGAGGTAGCGGGCGAAGCGCAGCGCGGCCGCGGGTTGCCGGGAGCAGGCGAGCACGGCGGCAGAGGCGTTTTCGTGGTGTGAGGAGAGTTCGGGGACTTCGACCGCCGCGGTGCCGGGGAACTGCGCGACGATGGCGTCCCAGAGGATCGCGGCATCCACGGTGCCGAGCGCGAGATCGCCGGCTACTTCGGTGACGGTGGGCTTCATCACGGCGGCGTGCGCGGCGAGTTGCGTCCACGTTGCGCCCAGCACGCGCTGCGACACGCGGGAGATGCTGGCGGCCTCGGGATTGGCGAGCGCGAGCTTCACGTCGCCGCGGAGCAGGTCAGTTAGGGTGTGAATGTTTTTTGGGTTACCGGCGCGGACGGCGATGACGGGATGCTGCTTCGCGAGTGGAAGGACCTCGCGGATGAGGTCCACCTGGCGCGCATCGGCGATGGCGCCTTCATCGGCGGAAAGGAAAAGGTCACCTTGCCGAACCACGCGGAACTGGCTGAGCAACGTGCCGGAGCCGCCGAATTGCAGCCGCACTTCGACGCCCGCTTCTTTTTGGTAAGCCTGCGCGATGGCTTCGACCGGCTTCTTCAAACCCGCCGCGCAGTAGACCGTGAGCGTGGCCATGCCGGCCGGCGGCGAAGCGCGACGCTGGAAAAGGGCGATACCCCCGAGCAGCGCGGCAAGCAGGAGAATGAGGGCGGCGAACTTCTTCACGGTCGGCCGCGGATTGTGCGCGCCACGAGCGCGCTGCCAAGCCCAAGGAACACCGCCCTGCGCGTCACGGCGTGATTGGAAGTGGTTCCATCACGACGCGGCGACGAGCACCAAAGGTGCGCCAACGAGACAGCCCAGGGCAACGTTCTGGGTTGCTGTCCCCCACCGGACGGAGCCCCGAAAAGGCGGCCCTAAATGGCGACGCCCTTTCGGGGCGAGGTCGTGTTTCGTGCGTTTCCCTGGGCTGGCTTATCGCTGGACCTTTGGCCCCAGGTGGCGGTCCTGCCGGCCTCACGCTGCGTATGCGCTGCTTCAAGCGTCGCGGCCAGGGCTTCGGCGGGATGCGGGCGTGAGCCTTTAGATCAGCGTGAAGCGAGGTCGAGCCGCACCCGCACTTTCGGGCCGAGCGCGCGGCGGAGACGCGGAGCGGGACGCTGCCCGGAGTGTGCCAACTTTCAAATTGCGCCCTTCAACAGCGAGCTGAGGCCGGCGCCTTGGAGTTGCTGGCTCTGCTGGGTGATCTGGCTCGTGTATTTTTGGGCGAGTTCTTTTCCCTCGGCGAGGAGCGGCGGGTATTTCGTTTTCAAAGTCTCGATGCTCAGGGTGCGCCCGCTGTCGTAGTAGATCTGCGCGAGGTGGCCGAGCGCGTAGGTGGCGCCGAAGGACATGGCGATGCCGCCGACGGCGTCGCCGATCTTGCCGCCGAGCTTTCCCGCCACGGTCCGGCCGAGTCCTTTGGTGAGTCGGCGCGCAAAACCTTCGAAGACTTGCGAAGCGAGACCGATGCCGACGGTGGCCATGAATTCGGCAATGGATTTGCGGTCGAGTTCATTACCACGCTGCTGGCCGATGCGGTAGACCATCTTGGTTTGCAGGGGCAGGATCGCGAGGGTGGCCATGGTCTGCGGCAGTAACTCGAGCGCACCGCCGACGATGGCGTAGCGGAGGATCATGGCACCGGTTTCCTCGGCAAGGGCAGGCGCTGGTGAGGCGACGGGAATGGTGGCGAGCGCGGCCGCTTCGGCATCGGCAGGCTGGGTGGCTGCGACGGAAAGGCCGAGCGCAGTGCGGAGTTGGTCGAGGAATTGTTGCTCGGCGGGGTTGCACACGTCGTCGGCGTCGCACACGCAGACGGCCATCTCGTAGGCGAGCTGGCGTGAGCCGGGCGCGACCAGACCTTCGGCGACCGCGGTGACGTCGGGCCTGTTGAGTAGCACTTTCTGGTAGAGCGCGGTGACATCGATCTGCTCGTTGGCGAGCGAGTCGGTGATCTTCTTCATCTGCTGGCGCTCGCGCTCGTGTTTGTCGCCATCGGCAAAGGACGCCATAAGGCAGAGCGTGAGGATGGATTCGGTTTCGGATGGTGTGAGTGCAGTCATGTGGATGGGAGCAGTGTGGCTTTGGATACGGGAAAGAACTTATCGATCGTGTGGCGCGACGATGGCCGCGGCCTTCCCTCTTAGCGCGCGGGCAGCAATCACCAGCATTGCGACAGAGGCAAGTCCCATCGCGGTGATCAGCAGGGCCGCCGTCAGCTTCTCGCTTTGACCACTGGCCACCGCCATCCAACTCACGCTGGCCCGCCAGATAAACACGCCGCTCAGCAGCGTTGAAAGCACGAGACCGGCCCCGCGGGTCCAAGTGAAGCCGCGTTGCGCGAGAAGGCCAAGGATTACGGAGATGCCTCCGAAGGTTGCTCCGGACATGAGAGCGGTCTTGGCCTTCTCCGGGTTCGAGAGATAGCCCGCGAGGCCCATGGCGCACAGGAAAAGACCATAAGCGATCATCCATTTGCCAAAGCTATTTTTCATCGTTGAGATATTGGTTTCTGATGGGGTGAGTGCGTTCATATTGCTGGGATCTGTGTGGTTTTGGGTTGGGGAAAGAACTTATCGATCGTGCGCCGCGACGGTGGCCGGGTGAGCAGGCTCACGACGAAGACCCACAGCGCGGAGCCGAGGCACATGAACATCACCGGCATGTAGCCGAAGACCGTGACGTTCGACGGGGTGCGGAGGAAGAGGTTGCCGAGTTCGGCGAAGATCGGCACGGGCGGCTGGCCGGGCTTGGGAGCGAGACCGTTCGAGTGGACTTGCAGCCACCAGGAGAAGGCCATGCAGGCGACGACCCAGAGCACGGCGGCGAGCGCGCCCCACTTATTGCTCCGCCGCCAGAAGAGCGCGGCGAGCATGATCGGCGCAAGCGCGGCAAAGCCGGAGAAGCCGAAGCGGATGGCGAGATCGAAGATGGATTTTTGCCCCTGCAGCGCGAGCGCCAGCACGTAGCTGACGACCGCGATGACGATGACGAAGGCGCGCCCCATCCAGACCTGCGCATTGTCGCCGTAGCGCTTCGTGCCGCCGTAGTGTGCGAACACGTCCTGACTGAACATGGTGCTCAGCGCCATGATCTGCGAGTCGGTGGCCATGACGCAGGCCATGATCGCCGCGCCGAGAATGCCGGCCACGATCACGTCGGTATTGCCGGAGAGCAGACGCAGGATCACGTCGTCGGATTCGCCCATTTTCAAACCTGGAAACTGGTGCGCGGCGATCACTCCGAGGAAGACGCTGGGCAGCCAGATGAGCAGGATGCAGATGGGATACCAGACGACGGTGCGCTTGAACGACGTCACTTTTTCCGCCGTGAGACACATGATGGCCATGTGGGGAAACATCATCGCGGAAAGCGGGATGAACGCGTAGCTGAAGAACTCCTGCGGCGAAATGCGCTGGCGGGTGAGCAGCGCGGAGTCCTTCGGGTCGGCGGCGATCTCGGCGATGATGCGGTCGTAGCCGCCGAGGTTGCGCGAGATGAGGTAGAAGGCGATCGCGCCGAAGCAAAGGAAGAGCACGGTCTGAAGCGCATTCACCCACGCGACGCCGCGCATGCCGCCGAAGAAAACATAGAGCATGACTACCACCGCAACGACCGCGCCGCCGAGCCAGTAAGGCACGAGTCCGCCGCTGAGTTCCTCCAGCGTGTGCCCGCCGCCCATCATGCCGATGACGATGTAGGGAATCATCATCAGCGCCGTGACCACGAAGATCACCGTGCCGGTGGTGCTGCATTCCCAGCGGTCGCGGAAATACTGCACCTGCGTCATGTAACCATGCTTTTTTCCCAGCGACCACAGCCGCGTGCCGATGAGAAAAATCGTGAGCGGAATGATGAGCCCCGACGACGAAGCCATGAGCCCGTAAAC
>Ga0209181_10004187_pt1 | contig 21693 bp, 24 predicted proteins | sample MAT05_FD_187208 | JGI IMG/M metagenome (GOLD analysis project Ga0209181, IMG submission 187208) | Freshwater microbial communities from Lake Fryxell liftoff mats and glacier meltwater in Antarctica - MAT-05 (SPAdes) (version 2) | ecosystem: Environmental > Aquatic > Freshwater > Ice > Liftoff... | reverse complement strand
GACGACGTCCAGGCGATCTACCACAACGCTGCCCTATGAAGGTACTGGTCATCGGCGGGGGCGGCCGGGAACACGCGCTGGCCTGGAAGCTGGCGCAGTCGCCCAAGGTCGAGATCGTCCATGTGGCCCCGGGCAATGGCGGCACCGCCCGGGCCGACGGCCTGGCCAATCTACCCATCACCGATATCGAGCAACTGCGCGCCTGGGCCCAGCAAGAAAAGATCGGGCTGACCGTGGTGGGCCCCGAAGGCCCGCTGGCTGCTGGCGTGGTGGATGAGTTCCGCGCCCACGGACTGCGCATCTTCGGCCCGACCCGGGCCGCGGCACAGCTGGAGAGCTCCAAGGCCTTCTCCAAGGCTTTCATGGTGCGCCACCGCATTCCAACTGCCACCCATGGCACGTTCTCCGACCGCGCCTCGGCCCGTGCCCATGTGCAGGCGCACGGAGCGCCGATCGTGGTCAAGGCCGATGGCCTGGCAGCAGGCAAGGGCGTGGTGGTTGCCACGACCCTCGACGAGGCCTACGCAGCCATCGACCGGATGCTGCCTGCCGATGCGTTGCCGGGGGACGGCGCCCGCGTCGTGGTCGAGGAATTCCTGGAGGGTGAAGAGGCCAGCTTCATCGTCGTCTGCGACGGCAGGAATGCGCTGGCGCTGGCGACCAGCCAGGACCACAAGCGCCTGCTCGACGGAGACCAAGGTCCGAACACCGGCGGCATGGGCGCCTATTCGCCGGCGCCCGTGGTCACGCCCACGATCCATGCGCGCGCCATGCGCGAGATCATCCTGCCGACACTGCGCGGCATGGAAAAGGACGGTATCGAATACACCGGCTTCCTCTATGCCGGGCTCATGGTCAGCCCGTCTGGCCAGCTCAAGACGCTCGAGTTCAACTGCCGTCTGGGCGACCCCGAGACCCAGCCGATCCTGATGCGACTCAAGACCGACCTGCTCGAGGTGCTGCTGGCTGCCACCGAACCCGGCGCCTCGGGAGGTCTGGACCAGATGGAATTGCAGTGGGACAGGCGCACCGCGCTGGGCGTGGTGCTGGCCGCCCATGGCTACCCGGGCACGCCGCGTACTGGTGATGTGATTCGTGGCCTTCCGGTGGACCTGCCGGACGCCATGGTCTTCCATGCCGCCACTGCACGCCAGGGCGAGGCAGTGGTCACCTCCGGCGGCCGCGTCCTGTGCATCACGGTGCTGGCCGACAATGTGCGCCAGGCCCAGCAACGGGCCTATGGCATTGCGCGGTCGGTACAGTTCGACGGTCGGCAATACCGCCAGGACATCGGCCACCGGGCCGCCGGCCATTGAGCGGCCAGCGCCAATACAAGGGTAACGAGGAACAGACATGGACAGTGGCAACCTGGCAACTGCCGCAGCCGAGGCCCGGGTGGGCGCGGTGCGGGCGTACCTGATCGATCTCCAAGCGCGCATCACCACGGCCATCGCGGCGATGGATGGCGGCAGCTTCCGGCGTGACGCCTGGGAGAAACCGCCGGGCGAGACCCTGCAAGGCACCGGCGTGACGCTCATTCTTGAAGACGGCCCGGTGTTCGAGCGCGCCGGCTGTGGCTTCTCGCATGTGCGCGGCCCGCGCCTGCCGCCCTCGGCCACCCAGCACCGACCCGAACTCGCAGGCGCGCCCTTCGAGGCCATGGGCGTGTCGCTGGTGTTTCATCCGCGCAACCCGATGGCGCCGACCGTGCACATGAATGTGCGCATGCTGGCCGCGACGGGCAACGACGGTCGCGAGGTGTGCTGGTTTGGCGGCGGCATGGACCTGACCCCCTATTACGGTTTCGACGAGGATGCCGTGCACTTTCACGCCAGCTGCAAGGCAGCACTTGCGCCCTTCGGCCCTGATCTGCACCCGCGCTTCAAGACCTGGTGCGACGAGTACTTCTTCCTCAAGCACCGCAACGAGCAACGCGGTGTGGGCGGTATCTTCTTCGACGACTTCTCCGAGCTCGGGCCCGAGGGCAGTTTTGCGATGATGCGCTCGGTGGGCGATGCCTTCCTGGGTGCCTACCTGCCAATCGCCGAGCGGCGCCGCGGCATGGCCTATGGGCAGCCGCAGCGGGATTTCCAGCTCTACCGGCGGGGTCGCTACGTCGAGTTCAACCTGGTGTGGGACCGCGGCACGCATTTCGGACTGCAGTCCGGGGGGCGCACCGAGTCGATCCTGCTGTCGATGCCGCCGCTGGCCAGTTGGTCTTATCAGAACCAGCCCGGGCCCGGCACGCCCGAGGACGCGCTGTACCGCCGTTTTTTGGTGCGCAAGGACTGGGTTTGAAGCCTGGCGCTTTGCGCATCGGTGTGTTCGGCGGCTCCTTCGACCCGCCGCATGCGGCCCACCGGACTCTGGTGGATGCCGCATTGCAGCAACTCCAGCTTAACCAGCTGCGGGTGATTCCCACCGGTCAGGCCTGGCACAAGGCACGCAGCCTGAGTGCGCCACAGCACCGGTTGGCAATGGCGCGGCTCGCTTTCGCCGACCACCCTGGCGTGGTGGTAGATCCGCGAGAAACCCAGCGCAGCGGCCCGAGTTATACCGTCGATACGTTGCGTGAGCTGCACAACGAGTACCCCGGCGCCGCGTTCTTTCTGGTCATCGGGCAGGACCAGGCCGCCGCCCTGCCAACCTGGCATGCCTGGGAGGAGCTGGTGGGCCTCGCTATAATTTGTATAGCTGAGCGCCCGGATGCCCCGGGCCCAGCGCATTCTCCGGCCCCCGGAGCCCTGTCCGGGCCAGGTTACCGGCAGCTTGATTTCCCGCAACAGTCCGTCAGTGCGACCGACATTCGCCAGCGCGTCGCGCGCGGGTTGGGTGTTGCACCTCTGGTTGGTCCTGCGGTTGCGCGTTATATTGCGGATCACCACCTCTACCAGCCCACCTGATGACTACTGAAACCATTGCCAAGAAAGACACCCAGAAGCTCCAGCGCGCCATCGTCGATGGGCTGGAAGATGTCAAGGCCCAGGACATCCAGGTGTTTGACACCGAGCACCTCTCACCGCTGTTCGAGCGGGTGATTGTGGCCTCGGGCACGTCAAACCGCCAGACGAAGGCCCTGGCCGCCAGCGTTCGGGACGCGGTGCGCGATGCCGGTTTCCCCAAGCCGCGGATCGAGGGTGAGGGCAACGGCGAATGGATCATCGTGGATTGCGCGCAGGTGGTGGTGCACATCATGCAGCCCAACTTTCGCAGTTACTACCACCTCGAAGAACTCTGGGGCGAAAAGCCGGTGCGCATGAAATTTGGTGCCTCCAAGCCTGCCTTCAAGTCGGTGGCGGTTGCGCCGGCCAAGTCGGCCGCCAAAAAAGCGGTCTCCGCCGGCAAGAAGCCGTCGCCTCGCAAGGCTGAGCCGCGGCCGATGATGCCGGAGCTCGCACCCGAAGACATGCCTAGCCCGCCGCGGGCCAAGCCGCCAGGCAAGGCCACCACAGGCAAGACTCCTGCAGCGAAGTCTGTCGCAGAGAAGCCCGCTGCCAAGAAGCCCGCTGCTACCAAGCGCCCGGCTGCCCAGCGCCCGGCTACCAAGCGCCCGGCCACCAGAACGGCCGCGGCCAAGGCGCCAGCCAGGAAAACCCGCGCCACCAAACCCTGATCCTGCTGCCGTGAAGCTCGTTGTGGTGGCGGTCGGCCAGCGGGTGCCGGCCTGGGCGCAGGCTGGCTGGGACGAATACGCGAAACGTTTTCCACCCGAGTTGCGGGTCGAGCTCAAGACCGTCAAGACCGAGGCGCGCGCCTCACGAACACTGCAGCAACTGCTGGCTGCGGAACGCGACCGCATCTCCACCGCTATCAGCCCGGGAAGCCGCATTGTGGCCCTCGACGAACGTGGCACTTCGCTGACGACCTTGGCGCTAGCGGCGCGCCTGACCGGGTGGCAGCTGGGCGGCGGCGATGTAGCCCTGGTGATCGGCGGCCCCGACGGGCTGGACCCTGAGTTCAAGCGCGCCGCACATGAGCGCATCCGGCTGTCCGATCTGACACTGCCCCATGCCATGGTGCGAGTATTGCTGGTAGAGCAGCTCTACCGTGCCTGGTCCATCAACGCCAACCATCCCTACCACCGCGAATGAGATCCTCCTGGCAGGCTGCCCCGTTTGTCTATCTGGCTTCACAGAGCCCGCGCCGCCGCCAGTTGCTGGACCAGCTTGGTGTGCCCCACCAGTTGCTGCTGGCCGACCCCTCCGAGGACGCCGAGGCGCTCGAAGCGGTGTTGCGCGGCGAAACGCCGGCCCGTTACGTCGCGCGGGTGACAGGTCTCAAGCTGGAGGCAGCCGTCGCGCGCCACCGCGCCCGCGGCCTGCCACCGGCGCCCATTCTGTGCGCCGACACGACGGTTGCGCTGGGCCGCCGCATCCTGGGCAAGCCGGTCGATGCGGCGGACGCCTGCACCATGCTGGCAGCCCTGTCCGGGCGACAGCATCGCGTGCTGACGGCCGTGGCGGTGGCCGTTGGCCGCAAGCGGGGGCAGGCCCTGAGCGTGTCGCAGGTGCGGTTTGCGTCTCTCAGCAGGCGCCAGATCGAGCACTATGTTGCGACCGGTGAGCCGTTGGGCAAGGCCGGTGCATACGCCGTGCAAGGCCGCATCGCGGCCCACATCACGCACCTCAGTGGCAGCTACTCTGGCATCATGGGCCTGCCGCTGTTCGAAACCGCAAGCCTCCTGCGCGATCACGGACTGCCGGTCTGACGCCCCCGGAGACAGCACAGCAACAGCATGCAAGAAGACATCCTCATCAACTGGGCGCCCCAGGAGACACGCGTCGCCGTCGTCCAGAACGGCGCAGTGCAGGAGCTGCACGTGGAGCGGACCCTCGAGCGCGGCCTGGTCGGCAATGTGTACCTGGGCAAGGTGGTGCGGGTGCTGCCCGGCATGCAGTCCGCTTTCATCGACATCGGCCTGGAGCGGGCCGCCTTCCTGCATGTGGCTGATGTTTGGCAGCGTCAGCCCGAGGGCGAAGCGACCGGATTTTCGCGTTCCAGCCAGCCCCAGGTGCCGATCGAGAAGCAGGTCTTCGAAGGCCAGTCCCTGACGGTTCAGGTGATCAAGGACCCGATCGGCACCAAGGGCGCCCGCTTGTCGACCCAGATCAGTATTGCGGGTCGCCTGCTGGTTTTCCTGCCGCAGGACGACCATGTGGGCGTCTCGCAGAAGATTGCGTCGAACCAGCGCGACGAGCTGCGCGAGCGGCTGCAGACCCTGACCAAGCCCGAGGGCGGCGGCTTCATCCTGCGCACCAATGGCGAGGACGCTGCCGATGGCGAATTGGCCGATGACATTGCCTATCTGCGCAAGGCCTGGGCGCGCATCCGCGGCGCTGCCACGCGTCTGCCGTCGCCCTCGTTGCTGCACCAGGACCTGAACCTGCTCCAACGTGTGCTGCGCGATCTGGCAGGTGATGCGACCCAGACCATCCGCGTCGATTCGCGCGAGCAATTCGACAATCTGGTCTCGTTCGGACGCGAGTTCACCCCCTCGGCCGTCGACAAGCTGCAGCACTACAAGGGCGAGCGCCCGATCTTCGACCTCTACGGCATCGATGAAGAAGTCGCCCGCGCGCTGGGCCGGCGGGTCGACCTCAAGTCCGGCGGCTACCTGGTGGTCGACCAGACCGAGGCGCTGACCACCTTCGACGTGAATACCGGCGGGTTTGTCGGTGCGCGCAATTTCGACGACACCATCTTCAAGACCAACCTCGAAGCGGCGCAGGCGATTGCGCGCCAATTGCGTCTGCGCAACCTGGGCGGCATCATCATTGCCGACTTCATCGACATGGTGCGTGAGGACCACCGCGAAGCCGTTCTGGCCGAGTTCCGCAAGCAGCTCTCGCGCGACCGGGTCAAGACATCAGCCGGCAGCTTTTCGCAGCTGGGCCTGGTCGAGATGACGCGCAAACGCACCCGTGAGTCGCTGGCCCATATGCTGTGCGAGCCGTGTGCGCATTGCCAGGGCAAGGGCAGCGTGAAGACGGCGCGCAGCGTGGCCTACGACATCCTGCGAGAGATCCTGCGTGAGGCGCGCCAGTTCAATCCGCGTGAATTTCGCGTCGTGGCCTCGCCCAAGGTGATCGAGTTGTTTCTTGACGAGGAAAGCCAGCACCTGGCGGGCCTGAGCGAGTTCATCGGCAAGTCGGTGTCGCTGCAAAGCGAGTCGGCGATGGGCCAGGAACAGTACGACATCATCCTGCTGTAAGTCTGCCGGCCTGCAGCCGCCGTGCCTGGGTCAGTCGGCCTTGAAGCCGCTGGCCTTGATCGCGGGCGTCCAGGTGGTCTTGTCACGCGCCAGGCGCTGCGCCATGTCGGCCGATGAGCCGGGTGTGGCGGTCAGCCCGAGCCTGCCCAGCCGCTCGATCACGTCCGGTGACTTCAGCGCCGACTGCAGGGCAGCGTTGAGCCGGTCCGTTACTGCCGACGGCATGCCAGCGGGGCCGAACAGGCCGAACCAGGCGCTCGCATCCACGTCCACACCCTGCTCGCGCAGTGTCGGCACGTCGGCAAACTGCACTGCGCGCTGCGCGCCCGAGGTGGCGATCACGCGCAGCTTGCCGGCACGATGGTGCTCGGCAAACTCGGCGGGTGTGTCGATACCTATCGGGATCTGTCCGCCCAGCAAGTTGCCGACCATCGGCGCCCCACCCTGGTAGGCCACATGCGTGAGCTTGACGCCCGTTTGCGCCGAGATAAGCTCACCCAGAAAATGCGGCATCGAACCGACCGCTGGGGAGCCGAAGTTGGCCTTGTCCGGATTCGCCTTGACCCAGTCGGTCAACTCCCGCAGGTTGCGCGCAGGTGTGGCCGGACCGACTGCAATGGCCAGAGGGAAGGTGACGGTGTTGCCAACCGCGGTGAAATCTGTGGTGGTGTCGTACTTAATGCTGGAAAACACCATCGGCTGAATCACCATCACTGCGAAAGGCACGACCATCAGGGTGTTGCCGTCGGGGGCGGCATCCTTGACGGCGCGCGCTGCGATCTGCCCGCCAGCGCCGGGACGGTTCTCGACAAGCACGGACACGCCCAGCGAGTCCTTCAGCTTGTCTGCCAGTACGCGGGCGGTCATGTCGGCGGAGCCACCGGGCGGAAAGCCGACCAGCAAGCGCACCGGCTGCGTCTGCGCAAAGGTCAGGGCCGGCGCGATGGCGATGGCGGCAAGGGTGCTCAGGATGAGACGGCGCGAGTGCATGTTTGCCTCTGTTATCGTTACAACTGGATTGATCATCGCATGAGAAGGAGACCCCATGGCTCGGTTGAAACCCTTAAGCCCGGACGCCACGCCGGAGTTGAAGCCGCACTTCGACTTCTTCCTGGGTACGCTGGGCTTCACGCCCAACAGCGTGTTGACCATGCAGCGGCGGCCGCGCATCGTGCAAGCTTTCGCGCAACTGAATGGGGCCGTGATGGACCCTGCGGGCGAGGTGGAGCTGGGGTTTCGGCGTCTGATCGGTCACCTCGCCAGCCAGGCCTCGGGCTGCCTGTATTGCCAGGCCCACACGCTGCTGGGAGCCAAGAACTTCGGCGTCAGTGCCGAGAAGCTGGCCGATGTCTGGACCTACGCCACCAGCCCGCACTACAGCGAGCGCGAGCGCGTGGCACTCGAATTCGCGCTGGCCGCAGGGTCGCAGCCAAACGCCGTCACCGATGAACTTTTCGAGCGCCTGAGTGCCCATTGGAGCGAAGGCCAGATCGTCGAAATTCTTGCGGTGGTGGCGATGTTCGGTTTTCTCAACCGCTGGAACGACAGCATGGCCACGCCGCTGGAAGCCATCCCCGACCAGGTGGCACGTGACGCTGCTGGCGCGCGCGGCTGGACTGCCGGCAAGCACGGCAGTTGAACATCGCCGCGACCTTGCTGCAATGGTTCAGCGTTGCGGCATGTCCTTGAGCGTGTAGCCCGGGTACACACTGGCCTCGTCCGGAATCGGTGGCATGCAGGCGTTCCAGGCCTCCCAGGCGGCACGCATCGCTTCCAGTCGCAGCGGTTCGCGCGCTGCCTGGTTGGCGCGCTCGCGCGCATCGGCCACCACGTTGAACAGGTAGTCAGTGCCATCGACGCGCAGGTATTTCCAGTCGCCGTCGTGCAGCGCGCGTTGCGCGCGGTGCTTCATGCGCCAGTGCATCGGCCGATGAAAGGTGTGTGCCGGATCGCGCAGCACGGTCGCCAGAGAGATGCCGTCAAGCGGAAAGTCGGGGTGCGGCGTGGCACCGGCCAGGTCAAGCAGAGTCGCCGACCAGTCCATCGTCATGCAGTGCTGCGCGCTGACGCTACCCGGTGCAATGCCGCGCGGCCAATGCGCGATCCAGGGAACCCGGATGCCGCCCTCGGTGAGATCCATCTTGCCGCCCACCAGCGGCCAATTGTCGGAGAAGCGTTCGCCGCCATTGTCGCTGGTGAACACGATCAGTGTGTTGTCCAGAAGCCCATGGCTGCGCAGCGACTCGACGATCTGGCCGATGCCTTCATCCATGTGGTGGATCATGCGCTGGTAGGTGGCCACGTTGCCACCGTCTAGGTGGAACAGGTTGTTGCGCACCTGCGGCGCCACGTGGGCATCGTCCCGCGTCTCCCAGGGCCAGTGGGGTGCCGTGTGGTGCAGGCTCAGAAAAAACGGTGTGCCGGATCGCGTGCCTTCGGCCATGCGGTCGATGTACTCCAGGCCGTGGCGGGTGATCAGGTCGGTGAGGTAGCCTTGCTCGGCATGTTCCTGGTCACCCAGAAAAAGGTCATGTGCTCCGGTCGAATTGCAGTGGGTGAAATAGTCGACGCCGCCGGCCAAAGGCCCGAAGAATTCCTCGTAGCCGGAGCGCAGTGGACCAAAGTGGGGCGGGAAACCCAGATGCCATTTGCCGATCAGCGCCGTGCGGTAGCCGCTTCGTTGCAGCAACGAGGGCAGAGTGGGGTGTGCAGGCGGCAGGCCCAGCGTGCTGCTGCCGGCAGTTCGGCTGCCGATCGGCTCCTCCGCTGCGCCGCGCAGCCGGTACTGGTAACGCGCCGTCATCAGCGCAAAGCGGGTCGGCGAACACACCGGCGAGTTGGCATACCCGTCGGTGAACCGTAGCCCGTCGGCGGCGAGCCGGTCCAGCACCGGCGAAACCTCGCCGAACGGAGCCTGGCGGCCCCCGTAACAACCCAGGTCCGCAAAACCCAGATCATCGGCGACGATGAAAATGACGTTGGGGCGTGGGGTCGCGTGCGTAGCCATGTGCGGCAGTTCATTCAAGGATTCGGCCCGGATACGCCGCAGCGCCAGAGTCTGTCGGGGAATGGTACTCCCTGGGCGGCGCAGGCGATCGCTGCGCTCAGGGCACTGCGGCGTCCTGACTGGTAAAGTCCAGCGCGCTCGCGCCCCAGTGGTCGAGCACGGCCGACAGCACCACGGATTCGCCCTCTGCGACATGCTGATCGGCGTTGGCCACATCGACGCACAAGCGCATGACCCGGAGCCGCAGTTGCGGGTCGTCGACCTCGCTCAGCAACTGGGCCAGTGTGTCGGGGTCGATCTTGCAGGCATCCGACCAGTTCTGGTCGGCACCGGCCAGCAGGTCTTCGCACAGGATATGAAGAACCTGTTGCAGGCCTTCGGGCGCCAACCCGAGCATCTGGTTGGCGTCGTGCCGATCGACCACATCGAGCTCGGACCGGGAGAGATGCCCGTCGGCCAACAGGGTAAGGGCCACGATGCGGGCGGCGGCCTGCGGGCTGTTCCGTGGATAGGTACGCATGTCAGGGGTTCCTTTCAGGGTTGCAGGAGTGAATATCGCTGCAGGTTAAGCTTGGCCTTACTTCGTAAAAAGAAGACAATTACTGCGATTAACTTCTGAAAATACTGTCATGAGCCTGACCTTCAGCTACCGCCATCTCTACTACTTCTGGGTCGTTGCCAAGGAAGGCGGCATCTCTCGCGGTGCAGAACGGTTGGGGATGGCCGTGCAAACCGTGAGCACCCAGGTGCGCGAGCTGGAGCGGGCGCTCGGTTATGCACTGCTCAAACCGGCAGGCCGCGGGTTGGCCCTGACCGAGGCCGGGCATGCGGCGCTGCGCCAGGCGGACCTGATTTTCCAACTCGGGGAAGAGCTCCCCACGGCGGTGCGGGATGCCGCCAGCGCCGGCAGCGTGCGCCTTGCGGTTGGCATTTCGGACGGGCTGCCCAAGCTGGCGGTGCGCCGGTTGCTGGCGCCGGTGCTGGTCGCACCCCACCTGCGCCTGCTGTGTTACGAGGACCGCTTTGACGACCTGATCGCCGAGCTGGCACTGCACCGATTGGACGTGGTGTTGTCGGACCGCGTCGCGCCGGCCAACCCCAATCTCAAGGTCTACAGCCACTCGCTGGGCTCTTCGGCCCTGGCCTGGTACTGCGCGCCGGCGCTGCTAGAGCGTGCACGCGACGGTTTTCCGAACTCGATGTCAGAGGTGCCCGTGCTGCTGCCCACCCGCCATGCAGCCGTGCGCGCCCGCATCGACCTGTGGTTCGAGCGCCAGGGCATCCGCCCGCATATCGTGGGCGAGTTCGAGGACAGCGCCCTGATGACCACCTTCGGCTCCGGCGGCATGGGCGTATTTCCGATGGCCGAACTGCTAGACGACAAACTCGCCAACCGCTACGACCTGCACCTGGTCGGCCCGTGCGAGGGGGTGGAGGAACACTTCTACGCGCTGGGCACCGAAAAAAAGGTGCTCCACCCGCTGGTTCAGCGCTTGCTGCCGTCGCGCAGTTGAGTGGCCGCTTTCTCGGCGCCAGACGCATGGTCGAGGTCGGGTCGGCGCCAGGGATCGATGTGGGTCATGAGGTGGATCACGCGGTGGCGCTGCAGCACCTGTTGGCGGGCCAGGACGGCGATGTCATGGCCGGCCTCCACGGTGATGCTGCCGTCGACCTCCAGGTGGGCATCGACCACGATCATGTCGCCCATCTTGCGCGTGCGCACATCGTGCACACCGCTCACGCCCGGCGTTCCCAGCAAAGTGGTGCGGATCGCCAGCACCTCCTGCTCGTCCACGGCACGGTCCATGAGGTCGTGCAGGGCATCCCAGCCGAAGGTCCAGCCCATCCGGGCGACCATGAAGCCGACGATGAGGGCGGCAATCGGGTCCAGGATCGGGTACCCAGCCAGATTGCCGACGATGCCCAGACCCACCACCAGCGAGGACGCGGCGTCGGAGCGGGCATGCCAGGCGTTGGCGACCAGCATGCTGGATTTGACCCGTTTGGCGACCGACAGCAGGTAGCGGAACAACAGTTCCTTGGCAGCCAGCGCGCCGAAGGCGACCCATAGCGCGGACAGGTGGACGGTTTCCACGGTTTCCGGCGCTTCCAGTTTGCGGAAGGCCGACCACAACATGCCAACGCCTACGGCCAGCAACAGCACACCCAGCGCCAACGAGGCGGCGGTCTCGAAGCGCTGATGGCCGTACGGGTGCTCTGCATCGGCGTCCTTCTGGCTGTGGCGGTTGGCGAACAGCACCACGAAATCCGCCACCAGATCGGACAGGGAATGCAGGCCATCCGCGATCAGACCCTGCGATTTCGCCGAAATGCCGACGAGGATCTGGCACACCGTCAGCACCAGGTTGACGGCCACGCTGACCCAGGTGCTGCGTGACGCTGCCGCCGCACGCTCTTGGGGGCTGTGCTCAGTGTCTTCCGTGTCGTCGTTCAGGGCTTGCCGCGTTTTCATGCGATTATTCCTTCGTGGCTGCCCAAGCCGATCTGGTACAACCGGGCATAGTGGCCCTGTGCTGCCAGCAGTGCCGCATGGTTGCCGATCTCCAGCACACGGCCACCCTCCATGACCACGATGCGGTCGGCATGCTGCACGGTCGCCAGACGGTGCGCAATGACCAGCGTGGTGCGCTGTACCATCAGGCGCTGCAATGCATCCTGCACGGCGCGCTCGGACTCGGCGTCCAGCGCCGACGTGGCCTCGTCCAGGATCAGCACCGGCGCATCCTTGTACAGCGCCCGGGCAATCGCGAGGCGTTGGCGCTGCCCTCCCGACAGCTGCATGGCGTTGTGCCCGACCACGGTGTCCAGGCCCTGCGGAAGTTGGGCCAGCAGCGTTTGCAGGTTGGCCGCCGCCATGCAGCGGGCGACGCGTTCGCGGTCCATCGGCTGGCCCAGTGCGACGTTCACGGCGATGGTGTCGTTGAGCATCAACACATGCTGGCTTACCACGGCGAGCTGCCGGCGCAAGGCCACCAGGCTCCAGTCGCGCACTTCCTGGCCGTCGAGCAACACGGCGCCCGAACGCGCGTCGACAAAACGTGGCAGCAGGTTGACCAGCGTGGTCTTGCCTGAGCCGGAGGCGCCGACCAGGGCCACGGTTTCACCCGCGGCCACCTCCAGCGTGAAGTTGTCCAGGGCCGGTGCGGCGGCGTCGCCATACTGCACCGTCACCGACTCGAAGCGGATGTTGCCCTCGGCGCGCGGCAGGGCGAAGCTGCCACCGGTCTCGCTGGGCGTGTTGGCGATCATGTCCAGGCCGCGCTCCATCGCGGCCAGGCCGCGCGTGATCGGGTTGGCCACTTCGGTCAGGTGCTTGAGCGGTGCAATCAGCATCAGCATGGCGGTCACAAAGGCCACGAAGCTGCCAACCGAGGTGGTGTTGTCGGCGCTCTGGACCAGCGCCACCGTGATCACGGCAGACAACGCGACCGAGGCCAGCAATTGTGTCAGCGGTGTCATGGCAGCCGATGCTGCAGTCGACTTGAGCGACAACCGGCGCAGTGTGTCGCTCAGGCTTTGGAAGCGCTCGGCCTGCGAGGTCTGGGCCGATTGCAGCCGGATGTCGCGATGCGCCAGCACGTTTTCCTCGACCACGTAGGCCAGATCGTCGGTGGCCTGCTGGCTGTTGCGTGTCACGCGGTACAGCCGGGCCGACAGTTTGCGCACCACATAGGCCACGGGGGGGAACAGCAGCACCACGATGAGTGTGAGCTTCCAGTTCAGGTACAGCAGGTAGCCCACCAGTGCCATCAGCGTCAGGCTGTTGCGCGTGAAGGTCATCAACGCGCCCATCAGCAGACTGGCGCCGGTTTGCACTTCGTAGACCACGGTGTTGGCCAACGCGCTGGACGACTGGCCGGTAAACAGCGACAGGTTGGCATTGAGGAGCTTGTCGAACATCGCCTTGCGCACCACCATGAGCCCGTGGCTCGTGATGCGTGTCATGGCCACCTGAGCCAAAAAACTGCAGATGCCCCGCAGCGCGAACAGCGCAATCAAGGACACCGGAACCGCCCACAGTGGCAGGGCGCCCTTCTGGAAGCCGCGGTCCAGCAAGGGCTGCAGCAACGCCGGGATCAGCGGCTCGGACAGTGCCAGCAGCAGTGTGGCGCCAGCCGCCACGGCCCAGACCCACAGCGGCCGACGAAAGTAGGGCCACATGCGGCGCATGCGCTGGAGCACGCTGGCGACGGGTACCGGGCTTGGATCTGCCGTGGTCATGCGAGGTGCCGTGCAGAACAAGTGGGGCGGGTACGGGAGGTCATGGTGGGAAGGTGACAGCCCGCTCATTATCGGCCTCGGTTGCGGGCCATCCGGCAGCGGCTCCAGGGGTACGGGCTCTGTACGTTCTGCAACAAAATCGGTGTGGCGGGCGTGGTACGCTTGCCGCTGCAAACGCCTCGCCGCCAATCACCTCAGCACCCATTCCGCACGCATGACGCCCAGCCTGTTTCCATTCTGCCGTCTCTGGTTCCTGCGAATGCAGGTTGCCATGCTGCTGCTGGCAGGCGGGGCGGTACAGGCGCAGTTCCGCGTCGAGGTGTCTGGCATCGGCATGACCCAGGTGCCGATTGCCGTGGCGCCTTTTCGTGGCGACGATGCCGCCCCCCAGAAAATAGCCGCCATCGTGCAAGCCGATCTGGAGCGCAGCGGTCAGTTTCGCAGCATCGATACCGCCGGCCCGACGCTCGATGAGACCTCGCGTCCGGACTTCTCGGCCTGGCGCCAGAGGACCGCCGACGCGCTGGCCACCGGCAGTGTCACCCGCCTGGCCGATGGCCGCTTCGATGTGCGCTTTCGCCTGTGGGACACCGCGCGCGGGCAGGATCTTGGCGGCCAGAGCTACGCCGTTGTGGCCGGTGACCTGCGCCAGGCGGCGCACCGTATTGCCGACTTCATCTACGAAAAGCTCACCGGCGACAAGGGTGCCTTCTCGACCCGCATTGCATATGTCACCAAGGCCGGCCAGCGCTACAGCCTGTGGGTGGCCGACGCCGATGGCGAAAGCGCGCAGTCGGCACTGAGCAGCCCGGAACCCATCATTTCGCCGGCGTGGTCGCCCAACGGAGCGCAGTTGGCGTATGTGTCCTTCGAGTCGCGCAAGCCGGTGATCTACGCGCACGACGTGGCCAGCGGCAAACGCCGCCTGCTGGCGAATTTTCGCGGCTCCAACAGTGCGCCAGCCTGGGCGCCGGACGGCCGCACCCTGGTGGTCACGCTCAGCCGCGATGGCGGCTCGCAGCTCTACACCATGGACGCCAACGGCGGCGAGCCGCGCCGGCTGACGCAGTCGGTGGGTATCGATACCGAGCCGGCCTTCGCGCCAGATGGACGCAGCCTGTACTTCGTGAGCGACCGCGGTGGCTCGCCGCAGATCTACCGCATGCCCCCGGGGGGCGGCAATGCCGAGCGCGTCACCTTCAGCGGCACCTACAACATCTCGCCCAGCCTGAGTCCCGACGGCCGTTGGCTGGCCTACGTCTCGCGGATCGGCGGAGCCTTCAAGCTGCATGTGATGGAACTCGCCACTGGCACCGCCACCGCCATCACCGACACCACGTCAGACGAAAGCCCGAGCTTTTCGCCCAACAGCCGGCTGATCATCTATGCCACACAGGTGCAGGGCCGCGAGGCACTCATGACCAGCACGCTCGACGGCCGTATCAAGGCCCGACTGGCCGGGCAGGGCGGAGACATCCGCGAGCCCGACTGGGCGCCGTTCCAGAAACCATGACAACCTTCAGGAGTACTCGGATGAATCGCTATCTGCTCACATTGGCGTTGACGGCTGTCCTTGCCGGTTGCGGCACGTCGGTCAAGCTCGACGATGTCGCGGTGGAAGACCGCTCCGGCAAGCCGGTGGCGGGGCAGGCCGGCGCGGCTGGAGCGACCGGCGCTGGTGCAACTGCAGCGGGTGCGGCCGGTGGCAGCGCGGTGACCAATACGGCCATCGCGCCGGTCACCATCGGTGCCGCCGATGCAGCGGCACCGCCCCCGGCCGGCCCGCGGATCGTGTTGTTCGATTACGACAGCTTCACCATCAAGACCGAGTACCAGCCCGTGATCGAAGCCCAGGCGCGTTACCTGAAGGCCGACCCCAGGCGCCGTGCCTCGGTCGAGGGCCATACCGACGAGCGCGGCGGCCGCGAGTACAACCTGGCGCTGGGCCAGAAGCGCGCCGAGGCAGTGCGCCGTGCGTTGGGCCTGCTGGGGGTGGCCGATGCCCAGGTCGAGGCGGTGAGCTTCGGCAAGGAAAAGCCTGCAGTGCAGGGCAGCGACGAGGCGGCATTGGCCAGGAACCGCCGCGCTGAAATCGCCTACCGATGAAGCTGGCCGCCCTTCGTATACGTTCTGCCGGCGTGTTGCGGCTGCTGCTGTGTGGCGCGCTGGTGCAGGGCGTTGCGCACGCCGGTCTTTTCGACGACGAAGAGGCGCGCAAGGCGATCCTCGAACTGCGCCAGCGTGTCGAAGCCGGCCGCCAGGCCAGCGAGGCCGGCCTGCAACGCCTGCAGTCGATGATTGAAGCCCAGCGCGATAGCCAACGCGAAGCGCAAAACCAGCAACTGCAGCGCGGCACCGACGACAACGCCCAGCTGCGGCGCAGCCTGGTCGAGTTGCAGAACCAGATAGAGACGCTGCGCGCCGAGATCAGCCGCCTCAACGGCCTGAACGAGCAGTCCCTGCGCAGCGTGGCCGAACTGCAGCGCAGCCAACGGGATCTGGCTGCTGTCCAGCAGGATATCGCCCGCGGTGTGGACGAGCGGGTGCGCCAACTCGAGCCGGTGAAGGTGTCTGTCGATGGGCGCGAGATCCAGGTTGAGCCGGCCGAACGCCGCGCCTACGAGGCCGCCCTGGCGAGTTTCCGGGCCAGCGATTTTGCTGCCGCCCAGACCGGCTTTGTGGGGTTGATGTCCCGCTACCCGAAGACCGGTTACCTGCCTTCGGCGCTGTTCTGGCTGGGCAATGCGCAGTACGCCACGCGCGACTACAAGGAGGCCATCACCAACTTCCGCATCCTGCTGCAGGCCGCACCCGAGCACCTGCGCGCGCCCGAGGCGCTGCTGTCGATTGCCAATTGCCAGATCGAGCTCAAGGACACGCGCGGCGCACGCAAATCGCTGGAAGACCTGGGCAAGGCGTATCCTCAGTCCGAGGCAGCGCAGGCCGGCAAGGAACGCCTGGCCCGTCTGCGTTGATGCGGGTGCCGGGAACCACCGGATCGTTTCCGTGACATCCGCCGCTGCGTTGACCATCGCCATTCCCACTTTGCCTGGGGCAGACCTGGGTCGCCGGTTCAGCGCCCTGGAGCGTCTCTATGGCGTGGCAGCGGCCCGACGTATCCGCCAGGCCCATGTGGTGGTGGTGGGCGTGGGTGGCGTCGGCTCCTGGGCTGCCGAAGCCCTGGCGCGCAGTGGCGTCGGGCGCCTCACGCTGGTCGACATGGACCATGTGGCTGAGTCCAACATCAACCGCCAGGTACACGCCATCGACGCCACCGTCGGCCAAGCGAAAGTGGTGGCCATGCAGCAACGCATTGCCGGCATCCACCCGGCGTGTGTGGTGCGGGGCATCGAGGAATTCGTCGATGCAGACAACTGGCCTGGCTTGCTGGGAGAAGGCGGCCCGCCGGTCGATGCCATCGTGGACGCCTGCGACCAGGTGCGAGCCAAGGTGGCGATGGCGGTTTGGGCCCGGCAGAAACCGGGGGTTGCATTCATTGCGGCGGGTGCAGCCGGTGGCAAGCGCCTGGCCCATCGCGTGGATGTCGACGATCTGACAGCAGTCACGCACGACCCGCTGCTGGCCCAGGTGCGCAACCGCCTGCGCAAGGAGCATGGCGCCCCGCGCGAAGGGCGCACCATGGGTGTCGCGTGCGTTTTCAGCCGCGAGCCCGTGCAGTCGGTGGATGCCTCGTGCGCCACCGTATCCGACGGCAGCCTGAATTGCCATGGGTATGGCTCGATCGTGAGCGTGACCGCCACCTTCGGCCAATGCGCCGCCGGCTGGGTTCTCAACCAGATTGCGACTTTGTCCAGCCAGGCCGGCTGATGGGGGCTTGATCCGGGCTATAATTTTTTGCTTTGCTGTAGGGTGCAAACCCGGCAACAATCACCGGAGCGGGACGTTAGCTCAGTCGGTAGAGCAGCGGACTTTTAATCCGTTGGTCGGCAGTTCGAGCCTGCCACGTCCTACCAATCTCCTGGTGTTCGGGGTTTTTTCAAGTGGGTTCTTAGCTCAGTTGGTAGAGCAGCGGACTCTTAATCCGTAGGTCGACAGTTCGAATCTGTCAGGACCCACCACTTGCAAAGCCCCGTCAGATATAGATAGTGCGCTCCTGAAACGGTAGCAAAGGAAGCTACTGAATGAATAGCAGAATTTGTTCTGTAGGCAATCTGTAGGCAACTTGCCCGAATACAGCACCTGAAAACGGCTCATGCGCACCGGCCAGCACCAGCAGGATGTCTTAATCCCTTTGAATTCAGGGCAAGTCTTTGGTCGAGGGAAAAACAGCCCGTGCCGAATGGCGCAAGACAGATGCCGTCAAAGCAAAAGCCCAGCGGCTCGCCGACGCTGCAGGACTCAGCCTGTCAGCCTGGCTGCATCGCAGGGTTTATTCGTCTCGGTAATTGCCAGCTCCAAGCACATAGGAGTACGTTATGCCCCTCACACCAATCATCAATACAGATGTCCGCATGCCGCGCAAGATGTTGGATGCGCTAAACATCCATGAGGCGGTTTGCGTCGTGACCCATGTCGAAACAGTCACAGTTGATGAGGTACGCACCTTCCTTGCCGACAGATACGGGGCAAAATTTGCCGCATCGTTCCGGCCAGAATATCTTTTCAGTAGCCGAGAGACTTAAACAGGCCCGAATCAATGATGCCCGCGTAGGGCTTCATCTGCAGCGCACGCAAGTCGGTAATTCTCGGATCTGCCGCATTTGGGATGCCTCGCTCCCGAGCAGCCCTTGGCAGCATTTCAAAAATATTGAGATCCCTATCCATAACGCGTCTTAATCCCTTTGAATTCAGGGCAAGTCTTTGGTCCTGCCACCCAGTGCGGGCGAGCCCGTCCCGGTTGGCACAAAAACATGCCGTTTGATTTTCCTATTCACCTGACCTTCCTGCTGTATGGCCCGTTCGGCGAGCATCTGCCCGGGGCGCTGGCGCACCGGGGATACGGGTTTGACCAGATCGTGTCGCAGCTCGGTTTCGGCACCAAAGGCGTCCACGGCACGCCGACCTATGTGTCCTCGTCCTATATCTTCCTGTTCATCCTGTTCGGAGCCTTTCTCGAGCAGGCCGGCATGATCACGCTGTTCACCGACTTCGCGCTCGGCCTGTTTGGGCACACCAAGGGCGGACCGGCCAAGGTGGCCGTGGTGTCGTCAGGGCTGATGGAACGATCAATGGCTCGGGTGTTGCCAATGTGGTGACCACCGGGCAGTTCACGATCCCGCTGATGAAGCGCTTCGGCTACAAGGCATCGTTTGCCGGTGGCGTCGAGGCGACCGCCAGCATGGGTGGGCAGATCATGCCGCCGGTCATGGGGGCGGTTGCCTTCATCATGTCCGAGACCATCGACGTGCCCTATCTGGAGATCTGCAAGGCGGCGGCGATTCCCGCCATCCTGTATTTCATCACCGCGTTCATGATGGTGCATCTGGAAGCCGGCCGCGCCGGGCTGGTGGGTATCCCGAAAGATGAGTGTCCGAACCCCTGGGCCGCGATGCGTCTGCGCTGGTACCTGATCCTGCCGCTGGCGATCCTGGTCTATCTGCTGTTTGCCGGATACACGCCGCTGTTCTCCGGCATGGTGGGGCTGGCCTTGACCGTGGTGCTCATATTTTTTGGCGCGACCCTGAGCAGGAACTTCGGTACACGGCCCTTGCAGATCATTTTCTGGATCCTGATCGGACTGGCTGCGTCGACCTTCTTTCAGTACGGTATCCAGGCCATCATCGGCCTGGCCCTGCTGATGGCGGTGGTGTTGTGGTTTGCCAAAGGCGGCCGCGAGACGCTCAAGGTAGCGCTCAATGCGCTGGCGGACGGCGCGCGTCATGCGCTGCCGGTGGGCGTCATCATCGGCGTCCTTACGCTGACCGGAACGGCCACGCTGTTTGCCGGCTACATTATCGACGTCGGCAAGAACAGCATCTTTCTCAGCCTGGTGCTGACGATGCTGGTGTGCCTGGTGCTGGGCATGGGCATTCCGACGATTCCGAACTACATCATCACCAGTTCGCTGGCTGCGCCCGCGCTGCTCGAACTCGGCGTACCGCTGATCATCTCGCACATGTTCGTGTTCTATTTCGGCATCATGGCCGATCTGACGCCGCCGGTGGCCTTGGCCGCTTTTGCCGCGGCACCGATCGCCAAGGAAAGCGGCATGAAGATCGGCCTGCAGGCGATGCGGATCGCCATCGCCGGCTTCATCATTCCCTATATGGCGGTGTATTCGCCCGCGCTGATGTTGCAGGGTGGAACCTGGTGGGACACCAGTTACATCGTGTTCAAGGCGCTCATCGCCATCGCGCTGTGGGGCGGCGCGGCGATCGGATTCTGGCTGGTGCCGATGCACTGGTTCGAGCGCCTGTGGGCGTTTGTTGCCGCGGCCTTCCTGGTCGCCGCGTTGCCTGCAACGGACGAGATCGGGTTGGGCCTGACGCTGGCGCTGGAGGTCTGGCACTGGCTGCGGGCACGTCGGCTGAACCCGGCGACCACCGCCTGAGCGGTCAATAAGCCAAACCGTGGTTTCGGTTCTGGCGGCCCTGTGCCTGGTTGCCGGCAGTCTGCAAGTGCAGCTGCCGGTGAGCCAGTTCACGCTGCGCTGGCAACATTCCATCGAGAAAATCGAATGGGCTGAGGACTACGAGGTCGTCGGCCCATGGTTGCGATTGTCGCAGGCGCGCATCCGTGGTTCAGGTGCCGGCATGGAGCCGCCGGAGGGGTCCACGCTGGTTGACGGTGACTGGCGCTACCGGCTGGTGGACCCCTGGAGGCGCGAAATTGTGCTGGCGCGGTCGGAGTTCGTGCCGGACTATGAATTGTGTGTCGATGGCAAGTGTCGGCGCATGACGCACTGGGTTCCGATATCCGCCGGGGCCACGACGCTGCGCGCGTATGCTGGGGGGTGAGTTGACGCGAATTTCTGCGTCTGCCCGAAGACCGACGAGAAGCCGGTCATGCAGGTGCGAGCTTTCGAAAACCCGGTCGCGTTGCAATGGGGCGAGCCACAGTGCGTCATTTCGATGAGCTTGAACTATCCCATTCGCCACTCACACGGGGATACGACGCAACTGGGCGTCCAGAGTTTCCTGAACTTCAACCCTGGCCGGACTTCTCAGAATCTGCGCATATTTGTACTTGAACGCCCCGCCCGATAGCGCCACTATCTGCTCGGCGACCCATTGGGGTTCGAGCATGCTGCGGGTGTCTTCGTCAGTCCCCGACCAGAACCTGCTGTCTATGCCCGACGGTGCAACCACAAGAACTTTCCCGATGCGCATGTCTCTGACGAGCGATGCCCCAAACATACCCAGACCAGACTTCACGGCGCAGTATGCTGGCTCAAGTTTTCGGGGCGTGTATTGCGAACTCGACGTGATCAACATGACTTTCAACGGGGTAGCAAGTTTGTTCTTGAGTCGTTGCGCAAAAAGCATGGGGGCCAAAAGGCCGACGTTAGTCATCTTTTGCAACGCCGAGTCAGATAGCTCGTCTATATGTCCGCGCTGCAAGAAACCGGCTGAATAAACAAGCGTATTCACGTCCTCGAATCCTGCGAGTACCCGGTTCACATCGGCCACCAACTGTTTGGCGTCGTCCCCAATGGCAAGTTGCTGAAACTGAATACCTTCAATATCCGGACTCCTGCTCCCGGTAACACAGACCGTATTGCCGTCGGTTGCGTAGTACTTCGCCAGCTCCAAGCCAACGCCGGATGTGCCGCCAATGATGAGTATTCTTTTCTTCATCTGTCACTTCCATGCCTTGATGAACGGGTATCGATATTCTGGCGGACTGGGAACGTCATGTACGTGCAGCCCCACCGGCGTGCTGCTGCATCGCCGCTGCGTCTACATCGTGCAGCTGCCGCCACATGTGAACCTTCGCCTTGTATCCACTTAAGGATAGGAATTCCAACCGCATGAGCCCGAGTATGGCACCCAAAACCGGTCTCACAAAACACGCATGCCCACAGTCGCCAGTCTGATTTGCCAGGAGTTTTCGCCGCCGTCACCACAATGAGCCGAAAAGCCGTCCTGTAGCCACAGCCCTACCCAGGCGGGCGGTTGCAGCCGCACTTTCCAGGTTCACCAAGCAGTGCGCTGATCGTCGGAATAGTCGGGCAGTGATTGGTTTGCCATATCCCAGTCTGGCTCAGATTCAACACCCTCGCCGATCTCCTGCGCACCACACTCATCCCACAGCGGTGGCCCGCGTGCCGGGG